>Ga0307477_10000316_pt1 | contig 59702 bp, 49 predicted proteins | sample atmos_gasesECM2C_FD_203316 | JGI IMG/M metagenome (GOLD analysis project Ga0307477, IMG submission 203316) | Hardwood forest soil microbial communities from Morgan-Monroe State Forest, Indiana, United States - atmos_gasesECM2C_515 | ecosystem: Environmental > Terrestrial > Soil > Temperate...
TTGCACTTGGTAGCTGTAGCTGGTGCCTGAGGTCAGACCCGTGTCGCTGTAGGTGGTCCCGACCGGCACCGCAATCTGCGCAAAATTCGTGCAGCCCGCTCCTTGGCACCGTTGCACAATGTAATTCTTCAGCCCCACCGTGCTGCTCGAGGCCGTCCAACTCAGGTTGATCTGCGTCGCGCTTGCTGCTGTCGCCCCCACATTGCCGGGCGCGGTGGGCACCGTTGTTGCGGCGCGGAAGGCAACCATCTGCATGACCCACGGCCCGGACCTGAGAGGCGCGGTCGCGCTATAGATGCTCGTGGCGGTGACCATCTGGTCTTCTGCGATGTCGCCATCCGGTGACGTGAGCAAACGGCTGGTAAAGCCGGCGCCTGGCCCGGTGGTGGAGGCCGCAACCATGTTCGCGCCAAAGAGCATATCAGTCGCGTCTGTAGTGGTCGCGGATCCACTGGTGCTGAGAATGCTGTTGCCGCTGCTTGCGGCCGTTACATCCACTGCGTTGTTAGGATCCGCTCGGATGTACTCTAGTATGCGAATGTCCGGGGATGTCGCAGCACTCGAAAAAGTCACGGTAACGATGTTGGCTTGGGCGACCGCCGCAGCGATGTTCTTGGCATAATAGATAGACTGCGATAGAGATCCGCTTAGAAGCGTGGGCCCAACCGCAAGCGTGTATGTATTGCCGCTCGTGTCGGCGACCGAACTGACAACGGCAGTAGTGTCGTTCCACCCGACGACGACGACGTTGAGGTCGCCGGCGGCTTGCGCGGCAGTGAAGGTGACATTCACCGTCGTCTGAGGCGTTTGCGGCGTAACATAATTGCCCTGCACGTAGCTGATGAATGGCAGCGTGGTCACGGTCGATACGTTCGAGTATGGGCCCAAGTTCCCTGCCGCATCCGTGGCCCGCACCCGGTAACTGTAACTGGTATACCCAAGCAGCGACGTGTCGATGTAGGTCGCTCCCGTTGGAGTCGCAATCTGCGCGAAGCTCGAGCATGCGGCACCCTGGCAGCGCTCTAATAAATAGTTCGTCACCCCGACGTCATCAATCGCCGGAGTCCAGGTCAAATTAATCTGATACCCGCTGGCCGAAGCCGTTAGACCGCTCGGTGCCGTCGGCGGCTGTGTGTCCGGAATCACTCCTCCGGCCACGTTCGAGTACGGGCTCAGGTTCCCCGCCGTATCGACAGCCCGGACCTGATAACTGTAACTACCTGCGGCCAAGCCTGTGTCGTTGTAGGTCGTCGCTGTCGGCGTCGCAATCTGCGCAAAGTTCGTGCAGCTGTAGCACCGTTCCACCACGTAGTTTGCAAGCCCCACTGTGCTGGTCGACGCCGTCCAGCTCAGATTCATCTGACCGCCAAGACCGAACTGGGAAGTCACTCCGGGCACCCCGCCTGATCCGATTGCGGCTGTCGCTGTCAGACTACTGGGCGCCGTCGGCGGCGTCTGGGTCGTCCCGCTGGCCACTCCGGAAAACGTGCTCAGGTTTCCGGAAGTATCGACGGCCTGTACGCGGTAGCTGTAAGTGGTAGTGGATATCAGGCCCGTGTCGCTGTAGGTGGTTCCGGCCGGCGCCCCAATCTGCACAAAATTCGTGCACCCCGTGCCTTGGCACTGTTGCACGATGTAATTCCTCAGCCCCACCGTGCTGGCCGATGCCGTCCAGCTCAGATTGATACGACTCTCACTTGCTGCTGTCGCTGTCAGATTGCTCGGCGCTGTCGGCGGCGTCTGCGTGGTGGCGCTGGCCCGATTGGAGAACAGGCTCGGGTTGTTTGCGGTATCGACGGCTTGCACCCGGTAACTGTAACCGGTACCCGCCGTCAGGCCCGTGTCGCTGTAGGTTGTCCCGGTCGGCGCTCCGATCTGCGCAAAATTCGTGCAGCCCGTGCCCTGGCACCGTTGCACCACATAGTTTGCCACGCCAATGCCACCCGTCGGTGCAGTCCAGCTTAGATTGATCTGGCTCGCGCTGGTGGCTAACGCTGTCACCTCGTAGGGCGGCTGTGCTTGCAAATACCGACTTGCTAACGTCGAGCAGGTGCCCGCGCTGTATAGCAGCACGTTGTTGCTACCATAATCGCCGTCGATCGGAGAATTGTCGTAACACAGCCGAGCAGGGATGGGATGAGAATATCCGTTAACATCGGGGCCGACCGCAGGCCATGGCACTGTGCCCCACCAAGAGGGTTCCGCGGACAGATAGAACGAAGCCGGAAGGTTTTGGTTGGCCGGCACGGGGTTTGCGTATTGGCTTAGGCCAGTGGGAACTTCAGAGGCATTCCATTGGACCGCTCCGTTTACCGTGTCGTAGTTGCCCCAGCGCATCAGCGTGGTCTTCACCAAGGCATCAGAATTCGGCTGCGTATCCGGAGCCCCAAGGCTAAAAATGGCCAACGGGTTATTCGATAGGTTGGACTCGTAGGCGGTGTAATACCCCGTTCGGCCGAGCACATTGCCTACCACATTGAAGAATCGCGAATACGCCCATAGGTGGATTAGGTCAGTGTTCGTGTCTCGGTTAAGTTCGCCATAGAAATGATTGCGAAAGTACGTGCCGAAATTGTGTGTGCCGTGGACGTTGTCGGCTTGCATGCCTGAGCCGTCATTCCCTTCAAACAGCACCATCCCATCGCCAGCCGCGTGCTGATCCACCATTGGGAGCATCCATGTCCCAGGATATGGATCGTCAATGGCGTAGTTGTATGCGATCACGTCACCTACCATCCCGGCGTTCTGCGCTATCGGTGCGATCACGTGTTGGAAGATGTTGTTCTCAATCAGTGAGAACCCTCCAGGGAACCATTCGACGCCGTAGCGCGTCGGGCCGGCGGGGGACTGGAAGCCATAGAAATAGCTATCTCGAATGACGGTGCCGAAGGCGAGATAGAGGGCCACATGGTTCCGGACCGCGTTGATCGACCGTACCCCGCGTAGCCAGCAATTGACCGAGTTAAAGAAGCGGATGCCAGCGGTCTGGCCGCCGCCGACACCTGAATGGTCGATAGACAAATCCTCGATGCCCGAGTTCATGATCGGCGAACTCGGCCACCAGGCTTGTGGGCTTTGCCCTGATCTCCAGTTGGGCATCGCAAGTGGTGGCGTGATTGTTACCTGGTTCCCGGCCACGCTGACGATCTCATGGAGTTCCTGTTGGCCGCGGTTGAGACGTTGTCCCCCCGAAGGCCCCTGAAATGTACAGCCGGGCGACGCGACTTCGCAGACGAACACCCCGCCCGTGTCACTGGCGTCATCGAGCTGGTCCAGGATAATTAATTTTCCCGCCGCGAGGTTCGTCGCGTTGCTCAAGGTAATAACGGTCGTGCCTTTGGCGTACCCCGCTGTCCAGTCTGCGGCATTTGCCGGTGCTTGCGCCCAGTTCAAATCACCGCTGTCCAGGCACACGGTCGCGTTGTCTTGATTGTGGCAGCTGGTGCTGCCCGTGAAGATGAGCTTGGTTTGATCGGCACCCGCGCCGCGAAGCGTCACGTTACTTGTGTTGTTGAAGGTGACGCCGGAACTTAGGTTGTAGGTCCCCGCGCTGAGGAACACTACCTGACCACTCGGGCAATTGCTGATGGCGGCGTTAATTTGGTCCGCGGTCGCTCCCGGGCTCAGCGTTTGGCAGATCGTGGTACGGTACGGAACGCCGCCCGAAATGCCGGCAACCGACCAATCGACGGCCCTGCTCGGGTCGATCACCCCGGACCAGGACTGAGCATAGAGATGACCCGGTAAACACACCAGTACCAGGACTAGCGTAATTTTAGCTAGTCGGGATTTCAGGGGCCGGCCTCGAGCATGGCGGACGGTGTTCACCCCATAGGTTTAGCTCTACATTTGTGTCTGGTGCGTGGTCTAAGTCTGGGAACCCATATTGCTGCGCATGCCGACTGCCAACTCTAAATTGCAAGTTATTGATTCTACGGAGTATCCTCCATGCTCGACTGCCGGAATGTGCAAAATTTTGCAAGTTTGCGCGAAAAGTCTTCTCAAACAGCCCAATCCTCATTTCGCTAACGACTCCACCCATTTGGACATATGACTTTACGCAGAAAGAATCGAGGCGCAGCCAAACGCAGCAATCCGAACGGCGCTATTGCAATGGTTCAGCGGTCAATTCGATGAAGCAAAAAAAACTCGGGGAGTATGTGACCTTCAAGAAGGCAGACTAGTCTTCGACAACACTTGACACCATTTGAATGACGCGTCGTCGCCCATCATGCCAATCATGTTCAACGTCATTTTGCGCCACGTAGGTTTTGCTCTACGGAAATGCTGTATGGGCGCTCGAAAGCTACTACACTCTTGCTACATTTAGTGTTCTGGACCTTTTCAAATCTTCCACCCGATTCTCCCAAATCATTATAAAATCGGGACGTTAGCACCCGCAGGGCCCGTAGCTCAGCGGTTAGAGCAGCGGACTCATAATCCGTTGGTCCCAGGTTCAAATCCTGGCGGGCCCACCAACCGTCGTATTCAGCTTGGTTGCGGCTACCTTGCTTCAAATGCCAGATTGTACATCGCCATCGGCGGTAACGTTTCAGCGCAGTTTTTCGAATACTGCTTTCGCCTGCATAAGCTCCCGTAGCACGCCTTCCTTTTCCGGGGGAGAATTCCAATCGGGATAGTGCGACGTTGCACCAAGGACTCGCTCGATCCACGCCACAAAATAGTTCGCATCTTCCGGCGATCGCGGCGGCTTGTTCCCGATCAACACGTAGATGGGGCTCGTCGTTGCGTACACGTAGTTGTCCAGCACGGGATATTCGGCCTTGTCGCTCGACGCCCGCAACACGCACCAGCCGCTCTCCCTCAGTGGCAGCGCTCCACTGGCATCTACTGCGTCCCGCGCTGAATTCAGAGACAACGTCTGAATGACTCGGCCATTACACACCACTTCCAGATGATCGACCGGCACGATCGAGCGCAGCGCCGCCTTGAATGGAATAGATGTTTGTGGTCCATCAAACTTCAGCTCATCGCCGATTGCCTGACCGCCCAATGAAAAATCGAGCAGCGGACCATTTGTCGCGAATGTGCGCCCGTTCTTCAATGCCTCCAGAAATGCAGCGACGTTCAGAGGCCCTTCCGGTACGCGGGCGTACACGCGATTCATCCCCACTGGCCCGCGCAGCGACGCATAGTTCGCCATCGCATCGGTTCCCGCACCCGCCGGAATCCGGAAGCCCAAATTGAGTAACCGGTACCAAACCGCGGCCGTCGAATGATGATCGCTGAATCCAACAATTTCCATGTAAGCGACCTTGCCGAGCGCCACATCCACAGGCAGCTCATTCGTGATCGTTTGTGGCGGCGTCGCCAGTGGCTGTGGCTCTTCTTCGAACGGATGCACATAACCCACCAGCGCCCCCTGCGCCTGCGCCATGTCCGCCACGTCTGCATTGGTCGGAAACAAACTCGCCGCGGCGGTATTCGGATAACCTGCATATCCCGGCAGCAGAATGTTCCCGCGAATATTCAGCAGCCCCAGGTGCCCCCAATAGCTGGTATGAAATTCCTGTCCGTGAACTACGAGTGCATCCGGCTTCGAAGCCGGGTCCAGTTGCTTCCCATCGTAACCAATATCCGGAAATCTCTGCTCTTTGTTCACAATCAAATCGTTTACGATGCCCAGATTCTCCGCTTCCGCCTCTTCCACGAGATGGGCTGGTGAATTGTGATACGTTCCGCCGTAATTCATATGCACGTGCAAGTCGCTGCTAATCCATGTACTGCGATCACCTCCGAAGCGCCATTTCGTGCTCAGCTCGACCCGGACGTATCGATTCGTGCCCGCCGTCGTGATGATCATCTTCGGCTGCAGAGGCCGGTCGAACCCGGCCATGACGTCCACATGGAACTTCCCCGCCGGAATTGTTAACGATGCGTTCCCCGAGGTGTGAAAGTAGTGTGCTTCAAAAGGACGCTCCGCTCGATCAAATGCGTCGTCCGCATGAATCCACACCCCTTCTGGGGCATAGGAACGGCCACGCTCATCCGTCACAGAAACTCTTGCCGACGTTGCGTGACCTAGTTCATCTACTACTTGCAGAAAAACGGTGATTGTTGGCCTCGCGTAGTGCAGTTCCTTCGCTTCGATCCTGCGTTGCGCGCCGCCTGGAATACTCTGCAGCCAAAGTTGTGTTTCTCCGCTGCGGTTCGAAATAAACGCCAGCTGCTTTCCATCCGGCGACCACCGCACATTCGTTTCATCCCAATCGCCGTACGAGATGGGAAACACGTCCCCGCCGTTTGCGGGCATTACCCAGAGCTGGTGCCAGCTCCGGCCCAGGTACGAGCTGTACACAATGCGCGAACCGTCCGGCGAAAAGTCCGGCCGGGCTCTCCAGGTTGTCTCTTCGTAGTGAATCTCGCGCGTCTCCGCGCCGGGCTCTGCTTTCATCCTCCAAAATCCGCCGGTTCCGTAGATGTGCCCGCGGTTCGAAACAAAAAGAATTTCTTTTCCATCCCGCGACCACACCGGGCTGATTTCATGATCGAACGCGCTGTAGTAATAGCGGGGCAGCGGACTTTTTGTTTCTCCGGTCAGCCGCTTTACATTCTCCAAGTGCCCATCGCGCATATCGCCAACAAAAATATGAAAGCGCTTGTTGTACTCGGTCGATACATACACAACCCGTTTTCCATCCGGCGACCACCTCGGCTCCACATTCACCGCACCGCCATTCGTCAATTGTTTTGTTTTCCCTGTAGCCAAATCCAATAGCCACAACTCGATTGCATCTTTCCAATACGTGCAGTACACCACGGACTTTCCGTCCGGCGACCAATCCGGTTGGTAGTCGTACCCAGGCCCGTCCGTGGCCTGTTGCGCGACCTTCGACTCAATTTTTTGCCTCCACAGCGAACCTGCCATGGAAAACACTACCTCGCTGGAATCCGGCGACCACGTCACGCTGCTCGGCCCGCTCGTCAGTTGCGGCAGGTACATTTCGCGGAAGTAGTAGGGATGCGGCAGGTCAATCTGGGGCAGGACGGGCTTGCGCTGCGCAGCACTCGGCCCGGCGGTCACAGCGGCAAGTAACGCAATGATGAAGATTCTTGACTTCAAGCCAAGCCCGCTCGCGTCAGCGGCAGCTCGCGAACACGCTTGCCGGTTGCGGCGAAGATCGCGTTGCACAGCGCCGGCGCAAACGGCGGAAGAGGAGGTTCACCAATTCCGGCTGGCGGTGCATCGCTCGGTACGATATAGACGTTTGTCTCCCGCGGCGCGTTGTTTATCCTCGCCATCTGGAAGGTATCGAAATTCGATTGGTCAATTACGCCGTTGGTCGCCGTGATTTCTCCGTAAAACGACAGGCTTATGCCCATTATCGCGGCGCCTTCAACCTGTTGCCGAATCGTTTCCGGGTTTACGATCGTACCAGCGTCCAGAGCGGTATCCACGCGGTTGACGCGCACCTTGCCCGCATCCACCTGCACTTGAACCACCGTGGCCACATACGTCAAAAAACTGCGGTGCATCGCGATCCCCATGCCGAATCCGTTGCCCTGTTTTTGTTTGCCCCATCCGGCCTTCTCCGCAGCCAGCGTCAGCACTCGACGGTGTCTGGCCGTATCAATGGGATATTGCTCGTAGGCTCCGTCATAGTTCGGGAATTCCTTGGGAAGCTCGCTCCTTGGGACGACTCGGTCGGGTCCCAGCAGTTGCAGCAGGTATTCGACCGGGTCTTTTCCCGCCGCATGCGCCAGCTCGTCGGCAAACGACTGAATCCCGAACGCATGATAGACATTGGCAACGGACCGGAACCAACCGATGCGCATATGGGCCGTTGCCGGTCCGTTCTCGGCTCGAAAGCTCGCCACCGCGAACGGGACATCCGTGAAGCCAAGACCGAGTTCGTCTGGCCCGGAATAAGTCGCGCTGGGGTCGAAGGTCGATCCGATGGGCGGAAACACTGTTCGTTGCAACCAAGCTGTGGGTTTTCCATCCGCTCCGAGCGCCGCCTTCATGTACATCGCCGCGACAGAGTGGTACACATCGAACTTGATGTCGTCTTCGCGGCTCCATACCACCTTGACGGGTTTTCCCGTCTTTTTCGAGAGCACTGCCGCTTCCACCGCGAAGTCCGGGAACGACTTCCGGCCGAATCCGCCGCCAAGCAGCGTTACATTCACCGTCACGTCTTCCTTCTTCAAGCCCACGGCCTGCGCGATCGCGTTCCGCGCTCCCTGCGGATCCTGTGAGGGCGCCCACACTTCAGCTTTACCGTCGCGGTATACCGCCAAGGCCGCCGGCGGCTCCATCGGCGCATGCGCCAGCAGCGGCGCGTAATACTCCGCCTCGACGATCTTTCCGCCCTTCGCAAAAGCCTCATCCACATTGCCGATTTCGCGCACGACTTTGCCCGGCTTGCGCGCCGTCTCTTGCAACTCTTTCTTATACGCGTCCGAGTTCCAAACGCTGTGCGGGCTCTTCTCCCACTCGATCTTCAGCTTTTTCCTTCCCTGCATGGCGGCCCAAGTGTTATCCGCCAGCACCGCCACGCCGCCGAGTGCCTGAAAGCCGACGGGTGGCTTGAACGCATCGATCGTTTCCGTTTGCTTCACGCCGGCGACGCTCAGCGCCGCTTTGTCGTCCACCGATTTCACGGCACCGCCGAAGACCGGCGGACGCGCCACGCTCGCATAGAGCATTCCTTCCATGCGCGTATCCTGCCCATACGCCGCTTTGCCGGTGCACATGTCTTTCAGGTCGTAGCTCGCCGCGCCTTTTCCGATGTAGCGCCACTCGCTCCGCGGTTTAAGTTTCAGCTCCTCTTTCTTCGGCACCTCAAGCTTCGCCGCCGCCGCAGCCAGCTCGCCATAACCCAGTTTCTTCCCACTCGCCTTGTGCACCACTACATGCAAATCCGTGCTGCACTCCGCCGCGGGCACGCCCCACTGCGCCGCGGCCGCCCGCACCAGCATCAACCTCGCGGTCGCGCCAGCCTCGCGCAAAGTGTCGAAGAAGCTTCGCACCGAATGTGACCCGTCCGTATCCTGGTCGCCGTATTTTTCATCACCCGTCGCCTGCACCACCCTTACGCGCGCCCAGTCCGCATCCAGTTCATCCGCCACGATCCGCGGCAGTCCCGTCCGGTTCCCGCTTCCCATCTCCGTGCGATGCACAACGACGTACGCGGTGCCATCCGTGTCGATGGCCAGGTACACGCCAGGTTGCAGCGGGGCTTTTGCCATCGCCGACGCTGCATCCGTCGCGCCAGCGGCGTCCGCCGTGCCCTCCGCAAAAAGCTGCTCTGGCATGACGCGCACGCTTAATACAAAAGCGCCCGCTCCCAGCATTCCCTTCAGGAAGTCCCGGCGTTGCACGTTTTCGATGCGGATCATGGAGTCCCCCATTTCAAGCTTTATAGGAAAATCGACGAAAAATCGTCTAAGCTACTGCTCCATCCTACCGCCATTCCGTTTTCTTGCAAGCAGGGTTGTGGTGCAACCCCTTTTCTCGCTCCCGTGTACGATTCTCTGCACCTTGCCAAACGCAGGATTGCGATTTAGGGCCGGGACGGGCAAGCTGAAGAAAGAGACGATCTCGAAAGATGTCCCCTGAGTTTATGCGCCGCGCGATTGCGCTGGCCCTCGAAAATGTCCGCACCGGACGCGGCGGTCCTTTCGCAGCGTTGGTCGTGAAATATGGCCGCGTGATTGCCGAGGGAACGAACCGTGTCACTTCGAACAACGACCCCACCGCGCACGCCGAAGTCGTCGCCATCCGCGAGGCCTGCAGGAAACTCAATGATTTTCAGCTTACCGGCTGCGACCTATACACCACTTGCGAACCCTGCCCTATGTGCCTGGGTGCAATCTACTGGGCCCGGCCGGCGCGTGTCTTTTACGCAGGCACTGCCGGCGATGCCGCGGCATCGGGATTCGACGACGCTTTCATCTACGATGAACTGAAACGTCCGCCCTCGGAGCGGCGTATCCCCATGACGCAGCTTCTCCGCGACGAATCTCTCGCCGTCTTTGAGGCCTGGAAAAAACAGGAGAACAAGAAGCCTTACTGATTCTCCAGATTTGGCGGATCTTGTTACCCCTCCGGCCACGTCCCCAGCGCGCGCCGCAGATCCACAAGCTGCCCCAGGTGATAGGAGTTGTGGTCGGCCAGGAGCAGCGCTTCGCGCAAGATCGTCCGCCCCTCTCCGTGCCGAACCTTTGCGTAAAGGTCCGTCTTAGGATTTTCCACCAGCCGGATCATCTCCTGCAGGTCACTGCGGAAGGCCTGCACGCTCTTATCCCACGCTTCGTCATTCGGCGGCAGAGGAGTCTTCGGCCAGTAGCCTTCTGGGAATCCCGGCGACACGTGCTTCGGGTTGTGGCTGAAGTCGAGAATGTCCCACTGCGCGATGCGCACATGCTCCAGCAACTGCCAGCCGGTGTGCGCCAGGCCTGTCGCGAACGCTCCGCGATTGCGTTCGGGGAAGCCATCCAGAGCATCCATGAAATGCACGTGCGCTCCGCCGCCCTTCAGGAGATATACGAGATGTTCCCGCAGAGCATCGTCCTGATTATTCGTGCGAGGTTGCGACTTCCGCTTCGTCGTCTTTTTCTTTTTGTTTTTCTTTTTCATCCCGCCTTCTCGCTAACGAGTATTTGTTGCGGCATCTCTGGAGCCTGGTGCAGGGTAGTTTTGCCAAATCCTGCATTCCCGAACATTTTCTCATATTCCGAAAGCGTATAGGCATTGCTCGTGTCCGTGCGCGCCAGCATTATCAGGCTGAACCCCGCTGCCACCAGTTTTGTCTCCTTATACGGATTTTAGCACTCCCAATATACACGCGAATAAGCTCGGGTTTCCTGCTCAAACCGATTGCCCTACTCGTGCCCACGCTGGCATACTTTCTTCCCCGCACCACGCGTGAGGCGCACGCGATGAAACGTGAATACCACCGCTGGCATTCGCCGCGGCTCGGCATTGAACTGGGCGTCGCCGTTTTCGGCCATTGGGGACCTCCGCTCATCGGCTTTCCGACCAGCGCCGGTGACGAATGGGAGCTCGAAGGCCAGAGCATGATCGGCGCGCTCGCGGATTTTATCGACGGCGGCAAGGTCAAATTCTTTTGCGTGAATACCGTCAACGGCTACGGCTTGTACAACAGATCCGCGCACCCGTTTCACCGTAGCTACGTGCAGGCCATGTTCGATTCCTACCTGCGTGAGGAAGTCGTGCCCTTCATTTACGACAATTGCCAGACGCAGGGCATCGCCATTTCTACCATGGGCGCATCTTTCGGCGCCTATCACGCCGCCAACTCCCTCTTCAAGCATCCCGACGTCATCAAGCGCTGCTTCGCCATGTCCGGCGTCTACGACGTCGGAAATTTCATGGACGGGATGTACGACGACAATTTTTATTTCAACAACCCCGTCGACTATCTTGCGAATCTGAACGACCCCTGGCTCCTCGGGCAGCTTTCTTCCTGCGATATCCACATCTCTACGGGCACTGGCCCATGGGAAAACAGCGGCCCTTCGTATCGCCTCTCCGAAGTGCTTGCGGGCAAGGGAATTCACCATCATCTGGACAACTGGGGTCCCCAAGGCGGCCATGACTGGCCCTACTGGAAACACCAGATGCGCGAATACATTTCGCGGCTGTTCTGAGCTTGTAAGGCCACGTGTCATGCTGGTGCTCTGCTCATGCGGACCATTTGAGCTAGAATTCAGATGCCGCAGTCTTGGGCTACGAGTTTCCCGCTGTCGGCCGGCCGCACATCTTTTGTCTCGAAAGGAAAATCGATGAAAATCGCAGCGCTGATTGCACGCTATCTGCTTGGCCTCGTCTTTCTTGTCTTTGGGCTGAATGGTTTCCTGCATTTCATTCCGGCGCAGCCTCTGCCTTCAGGCCCCGCCGGCCAATTTGCGGGTGCGCTCCTTGCGTCGCATTATTTTCTTGTAGTGTCGGCTCTTCAAGTCGCGGGCGGCGCGCTGTTGCTCGTGAATCGCTACGTGCCTCTCGCGTTGGTCCTTCTTGGCCCCGTGGTTGCGAACATCTTTTTCTTTCATCTGCTCATGGATAGGCGTGGTCTGCCGCTGGCCATCGTGGTTGTGATTCTGTGGGGAATTCTCTTCTTTCGCCACCGGCAGCATTTCTCCGGCATTTTTGCGCAACGCACGTCATAAGCAAACCCAAGCGACTCTGCTTACCAATCTCTGATTGCCAATGATGTGTCGCACTTCGTGGTGCTGATCGAAGAGGAAGAACGGGTCAGAAATAGCGGCGTCAGGCATATACTGAAGCGTGGTTCCGGAGATAGTTGCGACGCTCGCATCAGGCATCTTTGCCGGTGCTGCCCTGTACGTCAACCTTGTTGAACAGCCCGCGAGACTCTCCTGCGGCGTCGAGCTGGCGGTAACGGAGTGGAGGCCCAGCTACAAGCGAGGCACCCTGATGCAAGTTCCGCTCGCTGTGATCGGCTCTCTTGCGGCTCTCGTATCGTGGTGGTTTGACCGGGATTTGGCTTGGCTTGTCGGCGGACTACTTCTACTGCTCAACATCCCGTTTACCTTTGTCGTAATCTTGCCGACCAACAAAAGGTTGGAGAGCCGGGAACTCGACTTGCGATCAGAAGAGGCAAGCAGTCTCTTGCGGCACTGGGGCCGGCTTCATGCGGTTCGCAGCATCCTGAGCGGAGTGGCCTTTGTCATATTCCTGTTTATGCTCACCGGTTCGCGCTGAAACAGCAGTGAAAATAGGCCACTGCCTCCTGAAACTCACGGCGGAACGAATTCAGCAGTTTGTCAACCTCATTACGACGGCAGGTAGTGTCCTAATTTGATCTTGATTAAGTTTTCGAGCTTCCGCGGAACATGCAGCCTGCCAGGAGTTCCCGGCATTTCTTAGGAGGGGCAAATGTTTTCTGGCGCTCACGTAATTGTCTACAGTAAAAACGCCGAGGCCGACCGCGCATTTTTCCGCGACGTCCTCGGGCTCAAATCCGTGGATGCGGGTCATGGCTGGCTGATCTTCGCCCTGCCGCCGGCAGAAGCCGCATTCCACCCGTCCGATGAGAATGGTCCGCACGAACTCTATTTCATGTGCGACGCCCTGAAAGCCGAAATGGCTTCGCTCGCAAAGAAGGGCGTTAAGTTCTCTGAAGTTCAGGAAGCACGATGGGGTTCCATTACGAAGATGCGGCTTCCCGGCGGAGGCGAGGTCGGCCTTTACCAACCGAAGCACCCCACGGCCTTGGGCTTGAAATGAAGCGGCCGTCAAATTAGGACGCTACCCGACGGCAGGGTTCTTTTTTCGTGCTCGTCGGCATTACATACATCTTTCAGAAAGCGATATACTCCGGCTCAACAAAAGGAGGCCATCCATGCCGCAGAAAGTCATCGAAATCGTCGGATCTTCCAAAGAGAGCTTTGCCAAAGCCGCCGAGAATGCCGTTGCCGAAGCCGCCAAGACCGTGCGCGGCATGAGGTGGGCGCGCGTTGCGGATTTCGAGATGGTGCTTGACGGCAAAAAAATTGCCGAGTACCGGGCAACCACTCGCATCTACTTTGAAATTGAGCGCTAGCCCCGGCGGCCGCAGTTTCGCTGCGCCCTTGGATTAGTTTTTGCTCGGGGTGCCCCTCATGAAAACAAACTCAAAACCACGGCCACCCGCCAAAGATGCGCCAAAGCCGAAACACTGGTTATGATGCTCCGCTGCCCGGTCTGTGGTGCCAACGTGGACCTAACCCAGTTGCAACTGGACTGGGGCGTAGAGGGGGGGCCACGTTGCCCGAAATGTCTCGAACGCGTTCGCTACTCGAATGCATACGGCGGACCTGTCGCAATACTCTCCCTATTGGTTGCGGTGGGAATTTTGACGCTCTTCCGCGTGCACACCTATGTGGTATTTTTCGTAGGGACCGTACTAATCTGGATACCCGTTTCCCTTTTCTTGAACGCCGCCTCCGTGCGTATCAAGCCCCCGACGCTCCGCCGACGGAAGCCGAGACGGAGAACATTCTTTGAGTGGCTGTACGAGCGAGAGGCTCTTCAAGATTTGTTCAACAAGCGGCCCCGGCCATAAGTGGCGCGTGGCCCATTGACGTACCCCCTACCTCCGCGCACAAGATCCTCTGACATTTGGACGTCCTCGCTGTTCCCGTTCCAGCCCCAAAAATTGCCTTTCACCCCTCAATTCTCCCCTTTCCCTGCATATTACTTAACCAATCCGTACCGGCATGCTATCCTCTCCCGTGTTTGCCAAGCTCCAGTCCGCCCCCTTCCCCTCTTCTCTCCGTCGGCGGCTGCCCTGCGATCCACTAAGCCCTTTATTTGCCACTCATGCAAACCCAATGTCCTGTAAGTCCTTTTTTTGCCACTCATACGAAAACACCGGGGGTGTGTATCAACTCTTCCCATTCTGGAACTCGCCCCTCGCCGCTTTCTTGCCCTCTCTGCGCTCTACGAGCGCAAAAAGAACGCTGAATTGCGCACTTTCTTGCCCCGAGCCGGAGCGAGGGGTGCACAACAAGTCCTTTGCTTGCCACACTTGCGCATTTCATGGGGGGAGGGGGGCCAAGCCTGAGGAACGACACGCTGCGGGGGCAAATCTCAGGAGAGCCCGAGGTGGTCGAGCTGGTAGCGGCCCTTTTCGATCACCTGGTCGTCGTCGATCCACACGTTGCAATTCCGCGTCAGGACGTCAACGTGAGTCTTGGATTTCCACTTCGCGTGGGTCTGGTTGCCATAGGGATCGCCGAAGGCGATATGCACGCCGGGGAATTTTTCGTCCTGGAGAAGAATTCCGATCATCTCGGACAAGCCAAGGTTGGTGCCGAAGGCCAGTTCGCCGACGCGGTCGCTGTTTTCGTCGGTGTGGCAATACTCCCAGAATTCCTGCTGCAAATCTTTGCGCGCGCATTCCACGCCGACCAGCCGTGCGCCCGCAATCTGCAGCACCATCGGGGTTGCCTGCAAATCGCCATACTTTCCGTTGAAGTGATCGCCCGCCGTGGCGTCGCACACGAACGTGCCGTCCACTGTCGCAGGCGTCGTGAAAACTTCACCCGCCGGCAGATTCGACCAGTAGCGCCGGCTGATCAGGCCGCTGGTCTTCACCCAATCGAGTCCACCGTCAAAATGCGCCTGGAAGGCCGTTCCCGCGCCGGTTTTGACCGTGAGCGTCTCCGCGCGCAGCATGCGCTCGCGCAGCTTGTCGCTCAGGCAGTCCACCAGCCGATAGTCCGTGCGCATGCCCTGCTGCATGATCTCCGCCGTCACGCCGACCATGTGGGCGTAGCGGATCTGGCGGCGTTCCACAACCTTTACAACGGTCATGCGCATGCTCAACTCGCCCTGCTGCGGCTGCACGCACAGAATTCCTACGTCGTCGGTTTCAAGCGCCTTCAGCACCTCGTCTGGCGCCGCACGCATCGGCCGCGGCCCAAAATCTTCCAGCAGCAATCCTGTGAATGCCGCATGGCGCTCTTCGAGCGCGCTCGCGATGCTCGCAGCAACCGCCGAACTGGCTTTGTCCGCGATGAGCGCTACGCGCTCGCCCGGCTGCACCGCGAGGCACGTTTCCACGGCGTTGCGCGCGCCGGGCATCAGTTCAGGTTGTGGGGAACCGAATCTCATATTCATCATTTTAATGGATTAGATGAGGTTTTGCCTCCTTTGGTTCAAATTCTTGCGTCGGAAAAGGCAGCACGGATGCTGAGATCCTTCGATCGCGACAAGAACCGTTGCAACCTCGGTGAAGCAACGATGTCTGAGGCGGAGGCGTGGAATCAGCAAGATGCCCGCCAGAGGCCCGCCTTACAAAAGGCAAGTCAAAGGTTGCCACGCTACTGGGCGCGAGGGGCAACGCGAAATGCGGGAACTTGGCCGCCGCCGCTGGTGACGTTGGCGAGGCCGGTGGCGCTCAAACGGGTCAGAAAACCGCATAGCTTCCCACGGAACAGGTACGGCGCAAAATCCACCAGCATGTCGCGGAATTCCAGCTTGCCGATTTCGGGGATATACGGGAAGACTTCGCGGCGGACGGGAATCCTCTCCTGGACGATCCACACGCCGTTTTTGGCCGAAAGCGTTCGCTCGATCGCGGCGTCCCATGCTTGCTCGTCCGTTTCCCAGCCTAACGTCACGCCGGTGCCGCCGTACTCGTCATTCGGTTTGAGAACCAGGTTATTTCTTTCGCGGCGGATGAATGCCAGCAATTCAATTTGCTCGCCGTAATGCGCTGTCCCTACGTCCGCGACGACGCGCGTCCAGGGGATGTGCTGCTTGATCAGCTCCCGTTCATCATGCGAAAAGAGCGCGCCATTCTGCTCGTCCGTAAGGAACGCAAAAAACGCTTTTACGTGCGGAATCTTGCAGCGAAAGGTATTCGCGACGCACACGGCATTCGCGGTATACGCTTTCACCAGCGCGGAACAATCCTCGGGCCGCGCGACGATGTCGTTGATGAGCACGCGGCGGTACACGAGGTCGATCTTTTTTTCATGGCACACCAGCGACTTGCCGTCGAACTCGAGCTGCCCCGGGTCCGCGATCACCGTGGGCACGCCCATGGCCTCGAAGCGCTGCTGCAGGATTTCGAATTCGCTCCAAGTGGGCACCTCTTCCCAATCGACGATGGCGATCTGCGGGCGCTTGGACGTCCCTCCCCAGTCCAGGTAACTCATCACCAGCGCATCGAGAAGTTTCGCGCTGAGAGGGTAGCTCTGCACATCAAATTTGTTTTCGAATTTTCCCATCACGGGAAGGCCGCGGAAGATTTCCCCGAGCGTTTCCGCATAGCCCGAGCCTGCGGGCGATTCGCCGTTGTATTCGGCAAATTTCAGCGATTCCGGAAGAAGAAAAGCATCCAGCCGCGAGGCGGTGCTGGCACGTCCGTAGCCAGCATGCAATCGCGCCAGGCGTTCCTCCTCGGGACGGAGATGAAATTGAGCAAAAAGATGTTTGTCCTCAAGCGCCGCCGCGGCCACGCGTTCCCCAAGGGCGGCGATCGTTTCGGCAACAGTTTGCACGCGCTCTTCGTCTGCGGGCGAAAGAAAAAACGGACGCAAGAAGGGACAGTGGACGCGGTTGCCGAAAGTAAGCTTTGCCTTCCGCATCTTTTTGAACAAAACCTCAGGAAGCGCCGGCATGCGCAGAAGGGTGTCTTTCAGAATGGCGACCCATTCTTCCACTGGATTGAGAGGCACCACCGAAGGTGTTGCCACGCCTGTCATTTTGTTTTTGCCCCAGCTTGTCCGAGAGCAGTCTGTCCGGCCACGGCGTGCGCGCCCGCGCTTTTCGGCGCGCCGCTGAAGCCGCCGGCCGCGCCCATTCCGAGCATCTCTTCCCAGCGCGGCCAAGGGTTCGGAACAGCGCCAGTCAGGGCGCGGTCGATGACCAGCCGCGCCATCTTTTCCACCACTTGCTCGAAATAAAATTCCGTGATGCGGTCGCGCTCGAAATCCGGCGCAGGATTAAGGAAGTCGATGGCGTACGGCACGCCATCTTTTACGGCAAATTCGATGGTGTTCATTTCATAGCCGAGCGCCTGATTGATGGTGCGCGCGTCCTTCACCACGCGCGCTGCGAGCTCCGGCGTCAAGTAGTCATGTTCCACCAAATAGCGGCGTTCTTTCGGATCGTAATGCACCGGCAGAATGTCGGTCTTCCCGAATGTGAAGCACCGCACATAGTGTGTGAAATCGATGAATTCCTGCAGCGTCATGCAATAGGGAGAGGTCTTGTCATAAGCAGCGAGTAATTCCTCTTTGTTATTCACTTTGTAGACGTGTTTCCATCCGCCGCCGGAAAAGGGCTTCAAAATTGCGGGCCTCCCGACGTAATCCAGCACGCCATCCCAATCCATCGGATATTTCAAGTTGTGCAGCGATTCCGAGGTGATATCCACGTCGCTCGGATAGCCCTTCTGAGGCAGCAGCACAGTCCTGGGGATGGCGATTCCCAGCTTCGATGCCATGGAGTAGTTGAAAAATTTGTCGTCTGCCGTCCACCAGAACGGATTGTTGATGACGTAAGTTCCCTGCAACACCGCGTGCTTCAGGTAGCCGCGGTAATACTCCACTTCGTGCGAAATGCGGTCGACGATCACGCGGTACTCCGCTGCTTCGCCCATGCGCGTCCCGCCGAGCTTCACGAACTCCGCCACAACGCCATCCTTCTTGCCAAGCTCGTTCACTCGAACGATGAACGCCGGAGGAAAGGCGTATTCGCGCCCGCAGAGAAGGCCAACCTTAATCATGTTCGTGCTCCTGTGTGGGAATTCGAGGATTGCGCCCGCCGTGCCGCTCCGCTCAATTCACCGCATGCGCTGAAGACGTGCGCGGTTCCGTGACGCCAGCGCGTGTTTCGGCCACCAGATGGCGAACGACCGCCTTCAGATCGCCCGTCTCCTGGTACACGCGCAACTGGCGCTCCGCGCTCGTGCCTTCATTCAAGATGGTGTGGACGTACTCGACGGCGCTGCGGCTTCCCAGATCGTCCAAGACATCGTCGACAAATTCCAGGAGTTCCGTCGCCAATTCGCGCATCGGCACTTCCGCCTCTTTGCCGAAATCGATCAGTTTGCCTTCGATTCCGTAACGCGCCGCCCGCCACTTGTTCTCTTCGATCAGCGCCCGCCGGTACAGCCGGAAACTTTGGTTGCGCGTGTATAGCCGGTGCAGCTTTACGATGATGGCTTGCGTCAACGCCGCGACCGCCACAGCCTCTTCGACCTTCGTCGTCACGTCGCACATCCGGAACTCCAGCGTTCCGAACATGGGGTGCGGCCGCACATCCCACCAGATTTTCTTTCCATTATCGATGCAGTTGAGTTTCACGAGCAGGTTGACGAAATTTTCGTACGCGCTCCACGATTCGAACTGTTCTGGCACGCCGGTGCGCGGGAATCGACGGAATACCGTTGTCCGGAACGACTTGAGTCCCGTGTTGCGTCCCATCCAGAAGGGCGAGCTGGTGGAAAATGCCAGCAGGTGCGGCACGAAATATCGCACCATGTTCATCATGTCGATGGTCGTTTGCTTGTCCGGCATGGCCACGTGGACGTGCATGCCGAAGATCAGCAGCGACCTGGCCAGTTGCTGCAGCTCTTCAATGATGTGCTGATACCGCTCGCCCGGCGAGATCACCTGGTCGATCCAGCTCGAAAATGGATGCGTGCCGGCAGCCGCAACCTGCAATCCCGCGCGTTCCGCCGCTGCCACCAGTTCGCCGCGCGTGCGGTGCATTTCGATGCGCAGCTCTCTCACGTTCTGGCAGATATTCGACCCCGTCTCCACGATGGACTGATGCATCTCGCCCTTCACTTGCTCGATGATGCCGGGAGACGCCGCGGAGATGAGCTGACTGACGTGCGAGCGCAGTTCGCACGTGGCAGGATCAATGATCTGAAACTCTTCTTCGACGCCGATGGTAAAGCGGTGAGCCATGGAGTGGCCCTCCGGGTCGCCTGGGTGTCACTGGGGACATCGGAGCAGGTATCATACTCCGCCACGTCAAGAATTACACCATACGGAATGGGACGGACTGGTTGCCCGAACATTGGGAAAGAAGAGCCCGCTTTGGCCAAAGTCTGACTATCCCTCGCCGTCGCGAAAGAAAGCTTCGCGTTCGATGAGCGAGTGAAAGCCAGCCACAAAAAAAGAGGGACAGACAGTAGCGTCTGCCCCTTTTGAACTTCTCGCACGTTTAACTCGGCGAACTGAAATTCTATGCCGCACCCATCGAGCGCCGCTGCTGGAAGCACTCCCGGCAAAACACCGGGCGCCCCTGCGTCGGCCGGAAGGGAACGGTCGTTTCCTTACCGCATTGCGAGCAGTTTGTTTTCGTTTCCGCCCGCATCGAACCGCCACCCCCGCCGCCTTCGGCTCTTTTCGCCTTGCAGGCTTTGCAACGCTTCGGTTCGTTCTTGAAACCCTTGTCGGCGAAAAACATCTGTTCGCCGGCGGTAAATATGAACTCTGCACTACACTCGGAACACTTCAGGACCTTATCGTGATATTCCATGAGCCGCTCTCCCCTTGACCCAGGTCTGGCAGGGTACGGGCGAGCTTCTCACCTTGGGCCGAACTGCTTGAGGAAACCGGTATCCCGGGGACGCCGGGCTGGGATCCCATGGGCCTGCGGGCACGAAGCTGCTACAGAAATCCAAACGTTCTCTGCCTTACGGGGCCTGATTCTCGGAAGTGCGGCGCCGAGCCGCAGCGAAAAGGACTGGCGGGCCCGACCCGGAAAGGGCCGGGGCCGCCCTCAACTTAGTCCGCTTCCCGCCGCTGCTTCTTGCGCAGTCGCTTCCGCGAAAGCGCTTCTTTTGCCCGTCGCTTCTCGCCGGGCTTCATGTAGAAGCTGTGCTTCTTGATTTCCTTGATGATGTCTTCCTGCTGCACTTTGCGCTTAAAACGGCGCAGCGCATTTTCCAGAGATTCACTCTCTTGGATAATTACTTCAGCCACTGTTTCATTCACCCCCAATCCGGTCCGGATTGGTTTCTATGCGGTGCCACTCGTTTCCTACACCGCCCCTGTAGAGTATCGCATGAGGTGCTGGCATCTTCTAATCAATTGGGGGCATCAAAGTCAAGGAGTCTTTGTGTCTGTACGCCCTTCGCGCGCGGAACCCTTCCTCGGTAATCAACTCGCACAGGTGGTACCTACAAGGTTAACTATCGTGCTCCATTTCCGGCCCTAAACTCTGGACTGTCCGCTGTTTCCAGCCAAGCCACCAGCCATTTCGACCCTGCCTTGTCTTTCCCCTTCCCTCTCCTGTTAGAATGAGCCGCCTACGAAACGCGCTCCGCCGAGGCCGACCATGTCCGCAATGCGTGACGCCATCGGAGTTCTGCTCGCCGGAGGCCAGGGCGAACGCCTTTGGCCACTCACGCGCGACCGCGCCAAGCCCGCCGTGCCTTTCGGGGGCGTCTACCGCATCATTGATGTCACCCTTTCCAATTGCATCAATTCCGATCTGCGCCGCGTGTTTGTGCTTACGCAGTACAAGGCCCTCAGCCTGAATCGCCACATCCGCCGGGGCTGGTCGCCGCTCGCCGGACTCGGCGATTACATCGAAGTACTGCCGCCGCAGATGCGGGTTTCGCAGCAGTGGTATCAAGGCACTGCCGACGCCGTCTACCAGAACATCTATTCGATCGGCAGCGAGCGGTCCAAATACGTCATGATCCTTTCCGGCGACCACATCTACAAGATGAATTACAGCAGGATGCTAACGCAGCACGTCGATTGTGGAGCTGACGTCACCGTGGCCACCTTTGAGGTTCCCGCCGAACAAGCTTCCGGCCGGCTTGGCGTGATCGAAACGGACAAAGACTGGCGCATCGTCGGCTTCGAGGAAAAACCCGCGCTCCCGAAAATGTCCCGCAACAATCCGGAGCGCTGTAACGGCTCGATGGGCGTCTATATTTTCAATACGCAGCTTCTCATTCCCATACTGCTGGCCGATTCGGAGGACCCCAAATCGAGTCACGACTTCGGCAAAGACATTCTTCCGCGCATCATTTCGAAGCACCGCGTATTCGCCTACAATTTCGTCGACGAAAACGCCAAAGACACGTTCTACTGGCGCGACGTAGGCACGATCGACGCGTATTTCGAAGCCAACATGGACCTTGTCAGCGTCTCACCGGTCTTCAACCTGTACGACAGCAACTGGCCGCTGCGCACCTGGCAGCACCAGTATCCGCCGGCGAAATTCGTCTTTGCCGATCCCGAGCGCATGGGCGTGGCGCTCGATTCGATTGTTTCCGGAGGCTCGGTCATCTCCGGCGGCCGCGTTCAGAAGTCCGTCATCGGCAACAACGTCCGCGTCAACAGCTATTCCGAAGTCTCGGAATCCATCATCTACAATCACGTGAACATCGGGCGCCACTCGCGCATCCGCCGAGCCATCATTGACCGCCACGTTAGCCTCCCGGAGCGCACCGAGATCGGCTACGACCTCGAAGCCGACCGCCGCAGGTTTCACGTAACCGACTCAGGCATTGTTGTCGTGGTGCGGCAGGAATCTCTGATTGAGGAACCGGAAGCGGCCTAGCCCGAAGAGCGGAGCCGGTCTTTTCATTTCGGTTTCTCGGTGCGCGCTGTGCCTCTGTGGCGAATTCCAGTAAAATTGTCGATTCGCATTTGCTCAGGAGAATAGACGAATGTCCACGCAGATCACGCGCGTACACGCCCGGGAGATCATCGATTCGCGCGGCAATCCTACGGTAGAAGCCGACGTATTCGTTGGCATGGGCGCACGGGGCCGCGCCGCCGTTCCTTCCGGCGCCTCCACCGGCGAGCACGAGGCCCTCGAGCTCCGTGACGGTGACAAGTCCCGCTACCTCGGCAAAGGCGTCCTCAAAGCCGTTGCCAACGTCAACACGGAAATCGCCAAAGCGGTCGTCGGCCTCGACGCCACCGACCAGCGTGCTCTCGACAAGCGCCTGATCGAGCTCGACGGCACGCCGACCAAGAGTCGCCTGGGCGCCAACGCCATCCTCGCGGTTTCCATGGCCGCCGCGCGCGGTGCCGCGGCCGCGCAAAATCTCCCGCTCTACAAGTACCTCGCGCGCTACTCCACCGACTCCACCGCCAATCTCCTTCCTGTCCCGATGATGAACATCCTCAATGGCGGGGCCCACGCCGACAGCTCGGTTGATTTCCAGGAATTCATGGTGATGCCCATCGGCGCGCCGAAGTTTTCTGAGGCGCTGCGCTGGGGAGTTGAAGTTTTTCACGCACTTAAGACCGCGCTTAAGAAGCATGGCTACTCAACCGCAGTGGGTGATGAAGGCGGCTTCGCCCCTAGTTGCAAGTCCAATGAAGAAGCCATCCAGATCGTTCTGGAAGCCATCGCCGCCGCGGGCTACCAGCCCGGCGAGCAGGTGAGCATCGCGCTCGATCCCGCCTCCAGCGAGTTCTATGACAAGACCAGCGGCAAGTACGTCTTCAAGAAGTCGGACAAGTCCGCGCACTCCTCCGCGGAAATGGCCGCTTATTGGACTAGCTGGGTGGGAAAGTATCCCATCGTTTCCATCGAAGACGGCATGGCCGAAGATGATTGGACTGGCTGGAAATCGCTGACGCAATCGATAGGCAGCAAGACATCCGGGAAAAAAATCCAATTAGTTGGCGACGACCTCTTCGTCACGAACACCGCGCGCCTCTCGCGCGGCATCAACGAAGGCATCGCCAACGCCATCCTCATCAAGCTGAATCAGATCGGCAGCGTCACGGAAACGATTGACGCCATCGAGCTGGCCCGCAAGGCCGGCTACAACTCCATCATTTCGCACCGCTCCGGCGAAACCGAAGATACTTTCATCGCTGATCTCGCCGTCGCCACCGCCGCCGGCCAAATCAAGACGGGTTCCGTCAGCCGGACCGACCGAACCGCTAAGTACAACCAGCTGCTCCGCATCGAGGAAGAACTAGGCGAAGCAGCGCGCTTCAAAGGCAAGTCCATTTTCACAGCGATGTGAGGACTGAGCGCCCGTAGCGGCGGCTCTCAGGCCAGCCCCTTTATGGTTCTCCTAGGAGGTACTGCACATGAAAGATAGACGAATCATCCTGGCGGTCGTTGTTTTGATGGCGCACATCCCGATTGCATGGGCGCAAACTGAGAATCCTGCCAGCTTGGCAACTGCGCAGCCGAAACTCCTGCTCCTGGTGCACCGGCAATTCCAATTCGGCAAGGCCGGCGCCCGGCAGAAAATAGAAGCCGCCATTTCGCGCGCATGTGACCGTTTTACCGTTCCCAATTCCTGGATTGACCTCGAATCCGTTACCGGTCTGCCGGAAGCGCTTTCCTTCGACCCCTTCGATTCCTTCGAGGGAGTGGATAAGGCCTTTCTTGCTTGGAGGCAGATCTTTGCCGCTCATCCCGACCTCGCCCGCATGCAAGGCGAACTCGATGCGACCGTGTCGAGCCAAAGGACCTTGATCGCCGTGCGGCGCGACGATCTGGGCTTCCGCGTGAACGAAATCGATTTGTCAAAAGCACATTTCATTCGGGTCCTGGAGGTTCGTCTGAATCCCGGGCACGAAAGCGACTTCGTCGAAGCCTTCAAGACTCTCAGTGCCGCTTATGAAAGAATCAATTCGGATATTCCTTGGGTCGTCTATCAAGTGAACGTCGGTTTGCCGTCGCCTTCTTTTCTGGTCTTCGTGCCCATGACTGCCCTGAGACAGAACGACGACCTGCTCGCTCGCAGAAAGAGTCTCCAGGAAGCTGAAGGCGAAGAGGGTTTTCAGCGCATGCAACAAATTGCCCGCGACGCGTACGCCGCCACCGAGAGCAACCTCTATGCCGTAAGTCCCGAAATGTCCCACGTTTCCAGAGAATTCGCCGAAGGTGATCCAGTTTTCTGGACCCCCAAGGCTCCCGCGTCGAAGAACGCGGGAAACAAAGCCGGAGCGAAACCCTCAACTGAGAAGGACGGAGACGCAAAGCAAAATTAGCAGCAGGACGCGATTGGGGCTTGGGTCCGCTGGTTCAGTATTTAGTCTGGGGCTATCAGTCGGCCGCCAGCACAAGCCGAATATTATTTGGATTGGAGTTTTACAGAGCCGGCAGATCTGTTGTTATTTCTAACTCACCCTCCCACCGGGCAATAACCGCGCAGGCCAGGCAATTGCCGATGACATTGACTGAGGTCCGCACCATGTCAATCAGCGCATCAATGCCGAGGATGATGAAGATCGGCTCGGTAGGGAGATGAAATGTTGCCGCCGTTGCCAAAAGCACGACCGGCACTGCTCGGGGCACGCCGGCAATGCCTTTGCTCGTCAGCATCAGCGCAAAAACCATGAACAGTTGTTCGTGCCAGGACATGTGAATGCCCGCAGCCTGCGCCACAAAAATTGATGCCAACGCCAGATACAGCGTTGAGCCATCCAGATTGAAGCTATACCCCGCGGGAATTACGAACGCGACGATGCGCCGCGGCACGCCGAATGCTTCCATGCATTCCATCGCGCGGGGAAGCGCTGCTTCCGATGTGCTTGTTGCAAAGGCGATGGTCGCGGGTTCAGCGATCGCCTTCAAGAACCGGCCAAGAGGAAGCCGCGCGAACAAAATGATTGGCAGAAACACCAGCAGCAAAAAGGAAATGAGCGCTGCGTAAGCCGTGAGCAGCAGCTTCCCCAGCGGCAGCAGCACGCTCAGCCCCATGTGCCCGACGGTATAGGCCATCGCGGCGCCCACACCGATTGGCGCGTAATACATGACGATGTTTGTGAAAGAAAACATCGTTCGCGTCAGCGATTCGGCAAAGTTCAGCATCGGCGCGCGCTTCGCTTCCGGAATCCGCGTCAACGCGACGCCAAAAAATATCGCGAACACCGCAACCTGGAGAATTTGGTTCTCGGCAGCCGCTTTCACGATGTTCTCGGGGAAAATATGCAGGAGAAATTCGTCCCACTGCAGCGGAGCCGCATTTTGCTGCGCGACAGCAGCCGCAGCCTTTGAGACGCTCAACCCTTCGCCCGCGCGGCTCAGATTGATCGCGCCCACGCCGAGAAATAACGCAATCGTCGTGACGGCTTCGAAATAGACGAGACTCTTGATCCCGATCCGCCCAACGCTTTTCAAATCGCCATGCCCGGCAATCCCGGTGACCAGCGTGCCCAGGATCAGTGGCGCCACAATCAACTTGATCAGCCGCAGAAAAATGTCGCTCAGGAGGCGCAAGTGCTCCGCCAGTTGCGGCTGGTCGAGGCCAATCTCCAGACCCACCAGCATGGCGACAAAAATCCAATAGGTCAGCGATCGTTTTCGGAATCCCAGCGGCAAGAACGCCAGCAGCCCGCCCCAGCGTAGCGCGGCCGTCCAGGCATGGCCGCTGAAGACCAGCGGCAGAATGGCACCGGCCAGAAAGAGCAGAGCGCCGCAAAGCGCAAAGGCTGCAAACGCTGTCGGCTTCTTTTCTTCCGCTACTCTCTTCTCCGTCGAGTCGCTCATCGTTTTTCGGCAGCGCAGATCATATACTGCCCGGGCTCCTCGGCGAAAATGAGCTGGAATCAATCCCACCAACGAAGCCGCCAACTTGCTGGCACTTCCAATGCGCTGGTATCTTCCTAAGGTGCCGACAATCACTCATTTCGAATGTTCCCGTTGTCGCGCATCCATTCCTGCCGGCAAGCCACAAACCGTTTGCCCGCAGTGCGCCGGCTCACTTTACGTTCGGTATGACCTGCGTCCCCTGCGAGGCACGGCCGCGCGGGAAGCCATCTCCAAGAAAGCAGCTTCCTCGAAGTGGGCCGGCATGTGGCGTTATGCTCCCGTGCTTCCCGAAGTCGAGCCTGTCACTCTGGGCGAAGGCTGGACGCCCATGCTGCGCAGCCGGCGTTACCCGAACGTTTTCCTGAAGGAGGAGGGCGCTAATCCCACTGGAAGCTTCAAAGCGCGCGGTCTCGCCCTGGCCGTCACGATGGCCTCTCACTACGGATTGAGAAAACTCGCCGTGCCTTCTGCCGGGAATGCCGCCGGCGCGCTCGCTGCTTACGCCGCCGCCGCCGGCATCGAAGCGAACATTTTCATGCCCAAAGATGTGCCCAGCGCCAATTACGTTGAAGCGGTGTTGTACGGCGCCAATGTCACGCTCGTTGATGGGCTCATCTCCGATTGCGGACGCATCGTCGCCGAGCGCAAAGAGAAAGAAGGATGGTTCGACGTCTCGACGCTCAAGGAGCCTTTCCGGATCGAAGGCAAGAAAACCATGGGGTACGAGCTCGTCGAACAACTCGGCTGGGAGTATCCCGATGCGGTCTTTTATCCCACCGGTGGCGGCGTCGGTCTGATCGGCATGTGGAAAGCTTTCGCGGAACTCGATGAGCTGGGCTGGGTCAAGCCAGGTAAGCGTCCCCGCATGATCGCCGTGCAATCTTCCGGCTGCGCGCCCATCGCCCGCGCTTTTGAGCAAAAAGAAAAAGTCAGCCAAATGTGGCAAAACGCGTCCACATTCGCCGCTGGCTTGCGCGTCCCCAAGCCGTATGGGGATTACATCATGCTGGAGATTTTGCAGGAGTCCGCCGGCGTCGCGCTCTCCTTCCCCGATGAGCGGATCCTCGCTTCGCTGAAAGATTGGGCGCGCCACGAGGGCATCTTCCTTTCTCCGGAAGGCGCGGCCGCAACCGCTGCGTACGATCGCTTGATTTCCACCGGCTATCTCAAGCCCGGGGACCGCGTCGTGCTGTTCAACACCGGCGCCGGACTCAAATACACAGATGTGACCGCTAGCGAGATGAAGTTGCGGCGGCCAATTTGAGCGGCGATACGCGCCGCGCGCTTCCATTGCAAATCCCCGCATCACCACCAAATTTCGATCGCTGCTTAGCGGAAGCCGGACAGGCATTTCTCTGTAGCGCCTCTTAGTTCGCCATCTCTTTCCCTGACCGCAACTTCCGCACAATCTTTCGCAGCATGCCTAGCCAGACCTCGGCGTCGCTGGCGGAGAGTTTCAGGCGGCGGACCAGGCGGCGCACTTTTTCCTCCGTGGGAGCCGCGGAGCGCGGCTTGAGGTAGCCGCTGGCACCGAGCGTGTCCAGCAGCATCGCTGTAATCTGCTCGACCTCGCCCGCGCTAGCAGGCTTCGGTTTCTCCGATGGCCGCGCGGCTTGGGAATCCCGCGCGAGTTCGTACAAGCAGAGCGCTGCCGCTTGCCCCAGGTTTACCGATGGATGTTCTTCGCGAGTCGGAATGCGCATCAGCCAGTGGCAGTGGCTGAGGTCTTGGTTCGAGAGGCCAACTTTCTCCGACCCGAACAAGAGCGCGACGCGGCCCGATCCCAGTTGTTTGCGGATGACTCTCGCGCCATCTCGCAACCGCCTGAGCGGATGCTGCAATTCACGGCGTCCGACCGCCGTAGTTCCTACCACGAGAGTGCAGTCCGCGACGGCTTCGGCCACGCTCTTGAACTCTTCCGCGCTCGCGAGCAGCGCCGAAGCTCCCACAGCGGAACGCGCTTCGCGCCACGCCACTTCGTACGAGTTCACCACGCGCAGGCGAAGAAAGCCGAAATTGCTCATGGCGCGAGCGGCGGCGCCGATGTTGAGTGGGTTGCGTGTACGCACCAGAACGACGCGCAGACGGTCGAATTCTGCCGGGGTAAGCAAGAGCGGCTATTTTATTCCAAGAGCGCAAACGAAAGGAGGAGCTGCGATCCAAAATCTATCGTTCACTGGACATGAGCGTCAAACACTCCCGTCTCCACCTGCCCGGCCCGTCTGATCTGCACGAAAATTCGAAAGTCACCCGGCTGCGGGAAGCCATAAGGGAAGCTGACTTCGTGCGATAGCGGCTCGGATTTCATCGCCATTCCGCCTGGCATGGCAGCTTGTAAAGCAACAGATCCGCCCCCCAGCCCCGCTTGCGCGAGCTCCAGCGCCGCCATGGAGACCGACCCCGCAGGATGGATGTGCGCAAAGACAGCGAAGTCGGAGCGCACAAACTCCGCGTGTCCTGCCATTCCCATGTAAGGCTCAATGTCTTGTGCCGGCTTGCCATCTTTCGCTTGCACGTTGAATTTGAAATTCATCGGAACGTTCGCTTTGAGCGAACCGTCCGCAAGTTGCCAAATCATGCGGCCGCCGTCGGGCAAAAGCGAAAAACTCGACTCCTCCACAGGCCGTGTCAACGGCACGCCGGACCATGACGAGTCATCACCCGCCAGCGGCTTGCCCTTGACCTCGGGCAGATCGGTTCTTCCCACGAGCGTCCACGGGAAGCCGTCCTTATCCACGATGTCGGCGAAAACCTGGTAGCGGCCTGCAGACATCGTGGGCAAATCTTCGGCAAACGCGCCGCCCGCTATCCGCTCGGGATGGAGATGCCACAGGCGGTCCATCCCCGGGACGCGGATGAGGAACAGATGCATCAAGTGATTGTGGTCAGGGATGACCTCCTCCATCTTTACGAACTCGGGCCACTTCTCATCCTGGCCTCTGGCTCGAATTACCAGCCGGTTCCCGTTTTCCAGCGTCGTTTCGGCAATAGGAGGTTTAAAAAAATTGATGTCGCGCTGGTAGTTGCTGGCCTCCGCACCCCACCACGCTCTTCCCAGATAGAGGATGCCCGCCACCACGACCGCCGTGATCACCATGACCATCCTGGCCCGGCGTATTTTCTGCGGCTCCGGCTTCTCCCCTGGCTCCAGGTTGCCTTCTCTGACAGCGGCGCCCGCGATGAAGATCAGTCCGATGGCCAGAAAGAGCAATGGGAAAATGAGAATGGCTTTGAGGGATTTCTGCATGGGCAGAGTGCGCTGCGCGAAAGCCGGCACGGGAACGGATAGCTCCCCTTTGCCTTTGGCGCCATCCGCGGTGATGCGCACCTGCAAAGCACCGGATTCCATCAGCCATAGGTTGCCGGTGAAGAACTGTGGATCCTCTTTCGACTGTTGCGCAAAATCAGGAATGGGTGGCAGGTTGGAGCCCGGCCCGGTGAGACGCAAGGGAACGATCTGAACGGCGCGGATATCCATGGATTCGCTTCGGACGCGAATCTCCGCCACACCTGGGATCACTTGAGGCATGCGGACGGTCACAAAAAGATGGTAAGGCCCCGCATTTCCTTCGTAAAAAACATCCGGGCTGCCGACGTGTGCGCGCACGGTGAACGCCGCGCTCAGGAAAAGAATGAGGGATGGGGCAAGCCGTGTTCGCATCAAATTTCCGACGAGAAAGTGAGAATCAAATCGCAGTAACTAAAACTCAATAATTCGCGTTTACGAGGGTGGCGCTAAATTTTATTCCTACCTGCGCATCCGCCGCATCCAGTCTCCCCAGGCCAGCCCGAGCCGGGAAGTGATAATGGATGCCAGAACCGCTACGGCCATCAACATCCAGAACTCGCCGCGCGTTTTCTCCGCTGTTTGAAACTGATACGGATTGTAAATAGAGCCGGCGGGATCGAAGTAAGCAAAATAAGCCGTCCCAAAAAACCAGTTCCGGGAAGCCGGCGCCATCAGAAAATTGGCGAACGGCCATTGCACGGCAATGAAGCTAACCAGAAAGGCCGGCCCCGTAACTGCCGCCTGCGGCCATCTTTTCCACTGCGCCGTTTTGCGCCGGAGCAGGTCAACCACTACGGCCGGCACGATCAGGAGCAGGGGAAATCGCAACGGCACGAAGTGCGTGATGTGCTGATAGACAGGTCCCAGTTTGGGCTCGGCTGGAAACAGCGGCAGAATCCATTCCGCCGCCAGCAGGATCGCGGTGTAGACGCCAGCCACGAGTGTGCAACCCCAGCGGTTTCCGGAGCCCCATCCGACCGCTACCAGCACGGCGGGAATGCCAATCGCGACAGCGAGATAACAGTTCGCACTGTGCATATAAACGACCCAGGTGGGTAGTGTGAGGATGAGTCCGGCCTGGGCAACGGCGGCACCGCCGACAAACACGAAGAGCCACACCAGCCTTCGGCGTAGTTCTTCCTGTGCCCGGTTCATGATGCCCGCCATCAAAGCCAGCGTTCCGACCTTAATCGCAAAGGAGCCCGCGGACAGCAACGTATGGGGAGGGCTGACAATCTTCACGTCCAGGCCGTAAGCGTTGTGCCACCAATTATCAAAAGGAGCAGACGTAAGCATCGCGACACAACCCCACACCGCGATGAACGCGCCCAGTGGTCCGCGGAAACCCCATATCTTCACCGCCGCGTCTCGCACCGCTGATTCGCCACCAAACGTCGCGCTCAGGATTAAGAATCCGCACGCGATGCCCACGAGCACGCCGGTCATCTGAATCGCGATGTGGGCCGGGGTCCAGAAAGTGTCGCGGCCGATGGACATGTGCCAAGAGATATCCCAAAGCCCGCCGATCGCGCCGGAGGCTATCCCGGTAACCATGCACCAGATGTACCAAGGGATGGATTGTGCGACGTCAACCGTTCGCGCGGCCACGCGAGCCTGCATTGGTGACCCGAGAGGAATGCTCCCTGCCATTGTGGGTAACTCCAATCAAGATTCTCGAAGTGGGATTTCCGCTGCGGAATCCCGAGCGCGGTTCAGTCTACACCCTGCTGCCTGGCATTGGAACGCTCGAGCTGCATCCCGCTTGAAAAACGCCTACTAGCGCCACCGGAACAGCTTCATGGCCAGAACGAAACAGACAATCAACCAGGCTCCCAACACACCGAGCTGCGGAGCCAATCGAGCCAGGTTCGCACCCTGAAGCATGATTGCGCGCAACGCGTCGATCACCGCCGTCAGCGGAAGCGCCTTGATCACGGGTTGCAGGATATTGGGAAAGCGCTGGGCAGAAAAAAACACGCCGGATGCAATCCACATCGGCATCATGACGAAATTCATAAGGCCTGAAGCAGCTTCGATGGTCTTGGCGCGGGAGGCGAGCAGTAAACCCAGAGCGCAAAACGTCAGCGAACCCAGAGTACACAGGACGCCAAAATCGACTAGCGAGCCTCGAACCGGCACATGGAAAACGAGAGCGCCGAACCCGAGGAGCACGCCAATCTCCACCACCAGCAGCAGAAGCCGGGAAAGCAGGAACGAAAGCAAGAAGTAGTGCCGGGGCATGGGGGTGGCGATCAGACGCTTCATCAGTCTTTTTCTTCGCGCGTCCACGATGGTGAAGCCGATTCCCCAAATGGCGCTGCCCATGAGGTTCATCCCGAGGAGGCCGGGGATGAGGAAATCGATATAGCGAGAACCTGGTTCGCGCAACAAGATGTCGCTGGAAGCGACGGGATCGACGCGGCCAGCGGCACGCTGGATAGCGCGGTCCGCAAGCATCCGGGCAGCACGTCCTTCGGGATTGGTGTCGTCGTAGCGATAAACGATCGCGCCGTTCGATCCGGGAATCGCAAGCATCGCGACTTTTCCGGTGCGGAGGGCTTCCTCCGCGGCCGAGGCCCCCAATTCCTGCACGTCGAGAAGTTTTTCCTGCCGAAGCGAATTCGCCAGTTGCGGCGTGACGGTGGCAATGCTAAGCACGTCGGCGGGACGATTCCGAAAGGCGATGCCCAAGCCTGCGGCCAATAGAATGGGGAATACAAACACCCAAAAGAGCGCCTCGGGTTCGCGGACAAATTCGAGGAAGCGCACAACGGTCAATTGCACCAAGGGATGGTCCGAAGCCGAGGAGCCGCGAGGTGATTTCGCGGCTTCTTCCTTTTCCTTCGGACGAGGAACGGGGATGGCGGCGGTATCACTCATCGCGCAGATGCCTTCCCGTCAAGGTGACGAAGACGTCTTCCAGGGTAGCGGAATGAGTGCGCAACTCGGTGAGCGAAACGCCCTGCCGGGCTAGCTCGTCGAGCAGGGAGGGCACGGCCCGGTGCAATTCCGTCACCTGCATGCGCACGTTGCCATTCTCGGTGCGAACATCCCGGATTCCCTCGATGTTGCTTAATGCGGACACCTCCAGCGCTTTCGTTGCGCTGCCAGCCGAAAACTCCACCATGTGCTCGGCCACGATGGACGCGATCAACTCGCGCGGCGTACCGAGAGCAATCATTTTGCCGTGATCCATTATGGCCACGCGGTCGCAGAGGCGTTCCGCTTCGTCCATGTAGTGCGTGGTCAGCAGAATAGTTCGGCCCGCCAGCTTGAACTGTTCGATCAAATCCCATAGCTGGCGCCGGGCCTGAGGGTCCAACCCCGTGGTGGGTTCGTCGAGGAACAGAAAATCCGGATCACCCACGAGCGCGCAAGCGAGCGCGAGACGCTGTTTTTGCCCGCCGGAGAGGCTACCCACTCGCGATTTCTGCTTTTCTTCGAGTTGCACAAGCGCGATGACTTCAGAAGTCTCTGGCCCCTGCCGATAGAAGCTTCGGAAAAGGCGAACGGTCTCGCGCACGGTGAGCTTTTCGGAAAGTTGCGTGTCCTGCAGCTGAATTCCCAGCCGTTGCCGGAGTTGCTCGGCGTCCGAACTCCAGCGCATGCCGAGCACCTCGACCTCTCCCGAATCCGGGGCAATCAAGCCTTCGCAGATTTCGACAGTGGTCGTCTTGCCCGCGCCATTCGGCCCAAGAAGGCCGAAGCATTCGCCGAGCCGCACTTCGAGTTGGAGGCCGTCGACCGCGACGACATCTTTGTACACTTTTCGGAGATTGTGGACGCGAAGGGCGCTGTTTGCCGGTGATTCGGGCATATGCGCAGTATCTCTTCGGAAACCCTCTTGAGCAAGACTTGAATCGGAGCCAAGTCCCGAGAGGCCAGCTTTCCCGCGCGGGTGACCACTACCTTTGGAGGTGTGGACGCTTATTCAGCAGAACCTTGGGGTTTCAGTGCGAACGAAATGAGCCGTGCTTCTTTGTCGCCATTGTTCTTGAAGAGTTGTGCGGGCTTGCCAACATCGAGCCACACAAAATCGCTGGGATGCAGTGAATTTCCCGGGCTCTTCCCGCCGGCAGCTGTGACCGCGATAGCATCGAGTGCGACGATCAATTCTGAACGCCGAGGGTCGCCGAAGGCGACGCTTCGGTGCGGCAGCACGCGAATGAGGGTCAAGTACGTCTGGTTGGTTTCAAATTGTGGTTGATCCCTATGCGTTTCGGTCGGAGGCGGCTGCGCGCTGGGGCAGTTCAGCGGCAGGGCCGCGATCACGGGAGCGCAGAGATTGCGCGCTCCTTGTTGAGGGAGAAGAAGCTCGACGGTGACGTTGCGGTAGGTCGTGTCGCCATCGATGGAAGTCGAATGCACGTAGCCACGGGCCTGAAGCCGCAGCTGGCCATCGGCCAGTTTCTGGTGGACGTCCGGTTTGCCAGGAGTTCGCACGGTGACCTGCGCGTCGCTCATCATGACGCTGATCGCATCGGCATCATGCCGGTGCAGCAGCACGAAATCGTGCGGCGCGACCTCGACCCGATATACGTTCACGTATTCGTTGTGAAGCGCAAGATGGTGATGAGGTTCGGAGGCGAGTGGAATAACCTCCGGCGCCTGCGCGGAGACCACTAGGGGAAGAGAGCACATCATGACGATAAACGCCTGTTTCGCTTTCACCGAAAGTCCTCTCGCCGTCTCTCTTCATTCCGACAAAGTCGCCTCGTCGAAAAGAGGAGTGCAGCGGACAAGCCGCGCCTGAGTGCCATCGTGGACGGCATACTGCGCGGGCCGCTTGTCATAAAGATTGCTCCAGAGCGAAGCCGCGCCGTGGACGCCATCTTTGTTCAGCGCATAAAAGAAAATGTGAAAGGTTTTCAGTTTCTTTTTGTCGTTCTTATAATTTCGCGCGATGCGATGCAGCGCTTCCAGGCACGCGTCGGTTGGTGACATTCCCTTGCGCATCATCTCAATAATCGTGTGCCCTCCGGAAATCTTGATGTTTTCCTCTCCCTTACCCGTGGAACCCGCTGCGCCGATTTCGTTGTCCACGCAACATCCCGCGCCAATGATGGGCGAATCCCCCACGCGGCCGGGAATTTTCCAAGCCAGTCCGGAGGTGGTCGTCGTGGCGGAAATTTCTCCTTTTTCATTTACCGCCATGCAGGGAATCGTTCCGGTGGGCGGGTGAGCGATTACACTTTCGATCCACGGTTGGAGCGCTCGTTTGTTCGGCGTGTCCAGCAGCCCCACCATGTGTTCCCTCCACTCGGGACTGTCGATTCCCGGGCGCCAATTAAACGACGACGAAGCCTTCCACGCGAGCCACGCAAGGCGCGATTCCTCGGTGAGCAGATTCATCTCTTCGAAGCCTTCCGCGACGGCGAATCGACGCGCGCCATCTCCGACGATCATGACGTGATTGGTCTTTTCCATCACCGTCTTCGCCAGCCGCGCCACATTCTTGATCCGGCGCACTCCGGCAACGGAGCCCGCGCGTGCCGTGGGCCCATGCATCACGCTGGCATCCAGCTCGACTTCGCCTTCCTCATTGGGCAGGCCGCCGTAGCCGACCGAATTGTCTTTGGGGTCGTCTTCGACCACGGTGACTGTAGCAACGACCGCATCGAGAGTGTCCCCACCCTTTTTCAAAATGTCCATGCCCTTATCGAGCGCATGGACGCCGTTGGCGCTCGAAATGATGAGGGGTCGCGTTCCCTGGACTGCCGCCGCGCCCAGCGAATTTGCCGCCTCATCCGGAAGCGCCTTTCCAAAGAGCTTGCCTACACTGGCGGCCGCACTCCCCGCCAACGAAGTCAGAAAGAATTTACGGCGAGTCCAGCGTTCCATAGAGTTATTCCTCCACTCTTTAGCTACGTCTATCAGGCTGCCACTCTATTCGATTGACCGGAGAAAGAAAACAGCGACCCACGGAAGGAAAAAGGCGGCAGCTATCCCGAGGCGCCGAGCGGGAGGAAGTATTGCGTGCCCTTGACGGGATCCTGTAGACGGCGGAGAAGCTGCTGAAGATCTTCGCTGCGCTCGACGAAATCAATCTCCGAAGTATTGATCACCAGCAAATCCGACGCAGCGTAACGGAAAAAGAAATGCTCGTAGGCGCGCGCCACTTCCTCGATGTACTCCAGCGAAATCTGCGTTTCCTCGCGAGACGCTTTTTTCGCGATGCGCGCGCGCAGCACTTCGGGCTTGGCCTGCAGATAAATCGCCAGATCGGGAGCGGGAATATCCGCGGTCATGGCTTCGTAGTAGCGCTCGTAGAGCTTCAGCTCTTCATCATCCAGATTCAGGTTCGCGAAGATGCGGTCTTTCTCCATCAAAAAGTCTGACAGCACCGGCCCGGGAACCTCCACCGCCAGCGCCTCACGCACCCGCTTCTGGCGTTCCATTAAGAAATACATCTGCGCGCGAAACGCCGAGCCCGGTTTTTCCTTGTAAAAGTCGGCGAGAAAGGGGTTGTCTTCGCAATCGTAAATCCGCCGCGCGTGGAGCCGCTCGGCAAGAATCTTCGCGAGGGTAGTCTTGCCGACGCGCAGCGGTCCTTCGATGACGATAAACCGAGGCGCCTGCGGACCCCGCTGTGGAATGGGGGCGCGCTTGGCCGAGGACGATTCGTGGGCCATTGTTAATTGTGCCTCGAGGTGGTCGAGGTCAACTTCCGGCAATTATACCCTCCACAACGCCAGGTGGATAGAGCGTCCAGTTCGAGCGAGACGAGGACTCCGCATTCCCAATCCCCTCAATCAAATGGCAGTATATTGCCGGAAATGTGAAAGGTTTTTCGCCTACCAGCTTTTGGGGGGGTCCCTTCCGCATATTGCGGTATTCCCTGGATTGTGTGGTTGCTCTACGTCCCCCAAAATTCCAAATGACGAGGGGCCGAGTGACAGTTGCTTGGTTCGAACGGTAGAACTGAAAAACAGGGCTCGTTTGGCCGCCTAGTACGAGCGTCCCAAAAAGAGACTGACCAACGGTCTAGGCCGGGGTACTAACAAGAATGTGACCAATGGGCCAGTGCTACCTGACCTCTTGACCAGTATATTCTCCGTGTAGCAAGTGGGGACCGATTTGCAGGGCAAGTGGCGGCGGAGGTGAATTATGTTGCTGGCGGCATTTCTTCTCTTGTGTCCTGTTCCTCAAATGGGGGACACGCCAAATGCAGTTTCCGACGTACCAGCGGCGGCTATCAGCAGCCAGCAGAAGGATTCTTCCTCCTCCTCGGATATGCCTTCCGCGCCCCAGCCCAAGATAAGAACAGATGCAGAGGAAGCATCCACTTCAAACTCTGCACCATCGGTGAACAGTTCTGCTGTTCCCGCAGCCCTCGTCCTGCGTTCCGCCGAGCCGATCCTGCCGCGTTCGGCTGGAGCTCCTGCGCCGCCGGCCAAAGCCGCTTTCCTTCGCACCTACGAAACCCGTTCACAGCAAAAAGCATGGTACGTGCTGACATTCGCCGGGCACGGCGCAGCGGCATTCGATGCCTGGTCCACACGTCGCGCAATCTCGGGCAATTATGGAACGGAGTCGAACCCGCTGCTGCGGCCCTTCGCGCACTCCGGCGCGCTGTATGCGGCTACACAGGTAAGCCCCGCGTTTATGGATTATCTCGGCCGGCGCATGATGGCGAGCCAGCACCGCTGGATTCGGAAGATGTGGTGGCTGCCGCAAACAGCGGGCACGGGAATGTCGCTGGCCGCTGGCGTACACAACGTCGGCGTTGTGCCTTAAGATCTTCCTACAGGAAAAAGCAAGAGGTCCCGCTGAGAGCGCTCTCACCGGGGCTTTTTGCCTTCAGAAGCCCGCGTCGCAGTTCCCGTGTTTACTTCCCCCTGTGCTGTTCGAACCAGCCAGCGATATACAGCATCTTGGCCACTTTGTGGCTGGGGCGCCGGGCGATTCCGTGAGGCTCTTCAGGGACCCGCACGAGAACTGTTTCCACATTCAGCAGCTTCAGCGCGGAATAGAATTGCTCGGCCTCTGAGATCGGCGTGCGGTAGTCTGCCTCGCCGGTCATCACCAGCGTCGGCGTTTTGACTTTGCTCACCAGATTCGTCAGCGAGCGCTGCATGTAGTGATCGGTGTTGTCCCAGGGCATGCCGGGAAACCAGTATTTCGTGATGAACGGAATGTCCGAAGTGAGAGCAAAGCTGTACCAGTTGATGACCGGATACAGCGATGCCGCCGCACGGAATCGCTCGGTGTGCTCGATCGTCCAGCAGGTCAGCACGCCACCGCCGCTGCCTCCGGTCACAAATAAATTGTTGGTGTCGATGTAGCCTTTAGCGACGACCGCGTCCACACCGCTGTTCAAATCTGCGAAATCGTCTCCGGGATAAGAGTGGTGAATGAGATTGGCGAATTCTTCGCCGTAGCTGGTGCTGCCGCGCGGATTTGTATAAAGCACGGTGTAGCCCATTGCCGCGTACACCTGCATCTCGAAATCGAAGCGGTCACCGTAGTCCGCAAAAGGCCCGCCGTGAATTTGCAGGATGAGCGGATATTTTCTCGCTGGATCAAAGTCCGGGGGATGGACAATCCAGCCCTCGATCTTGCGCTTGTCCTTGGAGGAGTCGTACCAGATCTCCTCGACCCGACCGGGTTTCTTCTGCTCCAGTAATTCCTGGTTGAGGGAGGTGAGCACTTTCAGCGCGCCCCGGTCGTAGATGGCGACATCGCCGGGATTGTCCGTGTGGCCGGTAGTGAACGCAATCATGCCGTTGCGCGCAAGCGAAAAGGTGCCGCTGCCTCCCGCGCCCGTCGTGGAGGCCACATGCTCCGCAATTTTCTTAAAGGTTCCATCCGTCGAATAAAAGCCGATCTTCGTGTCTCCCTGCTCGTCGTACTGAAAATAGACGCCGGTATTGTCCGCGGCCCACAGTGGATTCTCCACATCACGGTCCAGCTTGTCCGAGAGAGAATGCGAACCGCTCCCATCGCGATTCATCAGGTACAGTTTCGTCGTTTGGAAGCCTTGATAGCGGTCATCAAAACCGGTGTAGGCAATCCACTTGTTATTCGGTGATACCGTTGGCGAATTGTCCGGGCCCTTGCGGTTGGTCAGCGCGCGCACTGAACCGTCGGCGGCGCTGAATTCGTAAACCTCGTCATCCAAATACTCGTGCTCAGATTCCGAGTGCCGGTTCACCGAGACGATCAAGTACTTGCCGTCCGGCGCCCAGGCGGCAAGATTTGAACTGAACTCGTTGCCGCCGTTCGGGAAATTCCCGTTGGTAATCTGACGCGGTGCGCCGCCATCCGCCGAGACAACAAAAATCTGCCGGTATCCAGGCTTCAGGTACCCCGCACCGTTGAAGCGATAGACCAGACGGTCGTAGGCCGCGGGCGGGTCCGCCCATTTTGCTCCCGCGGGAGCTGCCGGCAATTCGGCGATGTGCGGCCCTTTGCCTGGAACGAGCGCGGAAAAAGAAATCATCTTTCCATCGGGTGACCACGCGAGCGCATCGGGCGTTTGTTCGAGATTGGTGATCCGCGCCGTCTGCCCGGTGTCCAGCCAGCGCACATAAATCTGCTGCTTCTCGTCCGCATCGGAAAGGTAAGCGATGCGCGCGCCGTCCGGCGACCAGCGTGGTGAAGCGTCGCTTCGGTTCCCTGTCGTGAGCGGCCGGTGCTCCGTCCCGTCCGAATTGATGATCCAGAGATTTGTGTAGCGCCGGTCGGTCATGGGGTCCGCAAACCGCCGCACATAGACAATTTTCTTACCGTCGGGAGAAATCTGCGGGTCCGCGGCGATCTGCAGTTGAAACTCATCCATCGCTGTAAGTTTGTGCGCGCTGTCTTGCGCCCGAACCCCGCTCGGTGCGGCCAAAAATAACGCCGCGGCGATCGCCAGTGCAGCCATTGCGTGCTTCATACGATGAATCCTCCTCATCCTGCTTTGGCGCGAGTTAACACTCCTCCTTCGAGCCTGTCAAGCTGGTACTGCCCAGTCTGTGTGAAAAACTCGCTTTCTCGACATCACTCTAGGAGTCAGCAGTCACGATTCGCGTTCTCCTGCTATCCTCTCTTCCGGAGGCCGCATGCAAACCGCAACCGTGAAATGGATTGGCGAACAAAAATTCGTTGCCACCAGCCCTTCAGGTCACGCGGTCACGATCGATTCCGACCGCCAATCCAACAAAGCTCCCGGCCCGATGGAGCTGCTTCTCCTGGCGCTCGGCTCGTGCACCGCCACCGACGTCGTGATCATCCTGGAGAAAAAACGTCAGAAGCTCGAATCGCTCGAGGTCATCTGCTCCGGCGAGCGCGCCCCCGAGCCGCCCTCCGTGTGGACCAAGCTCGAAATCTTCTACCGCCTCCGCGGCCGGCTTGACGAAGCCGCCGTCAAACGAGCCATCGAGCTGAGCGAAGATAAATATTGCTCCGTTTCCGCCACGCTCAAAAAATCCGCCACGCTTTCGTGGCGCTACGAGATTCTTCCGCCGGCGTCATGAGCCAGCACATCAAGTCCACGCCAGCGTGGCGGCGCGAATCTTGGTCCTTGTCACTTCGCGCCGCCATCGCATAAACTCTGCTATCCCTTGCGTTGTTCACCGTTTCACCAGGGAGAGTTATGTCTCATCGCATTGCGGCAAAAATTACGGGTGTCGCCGGCTACGTTCCGCCCAAGGTGATGACCAACGCCGACCTCGAGAAAATGGTCGCGACCAATGACACCTGGATCCGCGAGCGCACCGGTATCCGCGAGCGCCACGTCGTGGAAAATGGCACGGCGACCTCGCATCTTGCGACCGAATCCGCCAGAGCCGTCCTCGCGCAAACCAAAACGGATCCCGCCGACCTCGATCTCATTGTCCTCGCGAGTGTCACGCCGGACATGCTGTTTCCTGCAACCGCCTGCCTGGTGCAAGAGCGCCTCGGAGCAAAGAAGGCCTGGGGCTTCGATCTTTCCGCGGCTTGCTCGGGATTTGCCTACGCTCTTACCGTTGGGGCGCAATTCGTTGGAGCGGGCACGCACAAGAAAGTTCTCGTCATCGGCAGCGACACCATGAGCTCCATCCTCGACTACAAGGATCGCGCCACGTGCGTGCTGTTTGGCGATGGAGCCGGCGCTGTCTTGCTCGAACCATCCTCGCCAGCCGAAGGCATCATCGACTTCTCCCATGATATCGATGGCTCCGGCGGACAATACTTGTACATGCCGGGCGGCGGCTCCCTTCATCCCACGTCGCGCGAAACTCTCGAAAAAAACATGCACGTAGTGCATCAGGAAGGGTCGCAGGTTTTCAAATACGCCGTCCGGCGCATGGCAGAGCTTTCTGCTTCCCTTCTCGAGCGCAATGGTTTCACGGGCAAGGATCTTTCCCTGATCGTGCCGCACCAGGCCAACCTGCGGATCATCCGCGCGATGCAGGAGCGCATCGGCGTGGACGATTCCAAAGTGCTGGTGAATATCGATAAGTATGGAAACACCACGGCAGGAACAATTCCTTTGGGTTTGCGCGACGCCGTCGAACAGGGGCGCTTGCGCAAAGGTGATTTAGTGCTACTCATCGCCGTAGGCGCGGGCTACACCACGGGCGGCGTTCTATTGCGCTGGGCGTATTGAAGGTGGAAGGGGCTGCTGCCAGAGGAAGCGTTCCAGTGTTAGCAGGAGCGGAGGGAAGCGGCGAGGGCCAGATTGGCTTGCAAGCGGCGGTCGATCTGGACGGCAACATAACGCGCGCAGATGGTGCGTTCCTGCTCGATCCAGGTCGCGAGTGCGGGAATTCGGCTGGAAGCAAGCGCACTGAATCCGCCGATCACGCGATAGTACAGGCGGACAAGACCCAACCCGCCACGGTCGGGATTTAGGTCTGGGGTCAGGTTGTGAAGGCCAGCAAGTTTCTCGAAGTCGCGACCCGTCAGGCTTCCGTTCTCAACGCTCGCCGCTGCTAGTACGCGGTCAGAAACGGGCTGCGCCGCAACCCCCGCCAGCACCGCTCGCCAATAGTAGAGCGCGAACTGGGTGAGGGCGACGATGGAGATCGCAAATAGCATGATGGAGAACATCCTTCAGCCTCACCATGGATTCTGCCAGAAGCTCATTCCCAAGCCAATAGCCCTGTGGTACCAGAGTGCTGATACCGGCAGGTCCCAGCTAGCCGCAATCTCTCGCTTCCTGCGTCGACTCTGTACTTACATTATCCTGCCTGTTTTCAATAGATTAGAGGAGGTCCCCTCCCATGAAAGCCCACTTGTTTGTCTCAGTGGCGGTTGTACTTGCGCTGGCTGGCGGAGCGGCCGCGCTTGGCCAATTCTTGCCCCAGGCCGACAATTCGCAGCGTGATCGCGCGGCCATTATTGGTGTCCTGACGGCCCAGCAGGAGGCTTGGAATCGCGGGGATGTGGACGCATTTCTTCAGGGGTACTGGCGTTCGCCGGAACTGACCTTCTCCGGCAGCGGCGGCATCGCGCGGGGGTGGGATGGAGTCTTGGCGCGGTACAAGGAGCACTACCCCGACCGTGAGGCCATGGGCAAACTCGAATTTTCCGCCCTCGAATTTCGTTTCTTGGGTGCTGACGCTGCGCTTGCCCTGGGACATTGGCACTTGGCCAGGCAAGAGGGAGACGTCGGTGGAGTTTTTTCGTTGGTTCTCGAGCGCTTTCCGGAGGGATGGCGGATCATTCATGACCACACGAGCGAGGTTCCTTCGGGCCGCACACTCTGAAACATGAAGCAAGGATTTTTTTACAGGCGCTTGGCGCGGCCGATCCTCGATTTGCTGCGGCAGGGAGTCACGCCGGAAAAAATCGCGCTGAGTGTCGCACTTGGCGCAGCGTTGGGAATTTTTCCGGCGCTCGGATGGACAACGGCGCTGTGCGCAATCGCTGCGCTTGCGTTGCGGCTGAATTTGCCCGCCATCCAGATGGTGAACTATTTCGTGTATCCCGCACAAATCGCGCTGTTGATTCCTTTTTTTCGGCTTGGCGAAAAACTATTCCGCGCGCCGCACCTGCCCATTTCCATTCTGCAAATTCATGCGCTGATTCGCGCCAATAGGTGGGCCGCGATCCGGCTGTTGTGGGCGACCACATGGCACGCGATTGCCGTGTGGTGCTTGATTGCGCCGGTATTTGTGGCCGTCGTGTACGTGATCCTTGCACCGGCGCTGCGGCGCATCTTGCGTAAACGGGCGCCGCAGGTTGCCGGGGCGGCGTGATTCCTATTTGCTGGAAAAGCCGCAGCATCGGGCTGGGGCCCTGCGCTACAGGATGTCAAGGATTTCTTCGTAGCGCTTGAAAGGCGGAATCAAATACGCGCCGGCGAGTTCGCTGCGCGACCAGGCGAGCATTTGCCGCGCCACCTCGAAACCACGGTCGCGCGCGGCGCTCCCCGCCGCTTCCAGTAATTTGAGAAGGGACTCGGGAATCACAATTCCCGGCACTTCGTTATTCAATCGCAATGCCTGCTTGTAACTATTCAGCGGCCAGATTCCGATCAAGACGGGAATCGGCGGCTTGCCGCCAAGTCTTTTCAGAAATGCATGCCAGTGCTCGGGATCGAAGAGTGGCTGGGTCATGGCGAAATGCGCGCCGGCCTCGACTTTCGCGTTAAAGCGCTCGATTTCGCCGTCGAGATCGTCGGCGACAGGATTGACGGCGACGCCAATGGCGAAGTTTGTGGCGCCGCCGAGAGTTTTTCCGGCCCAGTCGGTACCCTGATTCAAGCGGTTGAGAACCTTGACGAGGCCGACGGAGTCGACTTCATAGACGCCGCTGGTTTCCGGATAATCACCGACGGACGGCGGATCGCCAGTGATGGCCAGAATGTTTCGGACGCCACCAACGGTCCACGAGCCGAGGAGCATGGCTTGCAGACCGATAATGTTGCAATCGCGCGTGGTGAGATGCGGAACCGTTTCGATGCCGCGGGCCTCCAGTGCACCTGCGGTTATCAGCGCGTCCATCCCAACGCGGGCCATTGTGCCGCTATTGATATCGATGGCGTCTACCTTCTTCGATGCCATGATCTTGTCGACCTGCTCAAAGATGCGGTCGAGAGAAACGCCCTTCGGCGGATCGATTTCGACGCAGACCGTGAATTCTTTGGCCTGAAGTTTTTTCCAGAATTTGCTTTCTGGCTCACGTTGGGTGAACGGAGCGGGTCTTGCTACGGTTTCGACGGAATGGGCGTGCGATGCCGATTTCACAGGCCGAAGCGACTTCACGGCTTCGGCCATGGCGCGGATGTGCGCGGGCGTCGTGCCGCAGCAGCCTCCGAGAATGCGCACGCCGAGCGCCGCAGCTTCTCGCGCAAACAGCGCGAAATATTCCGGGGAGGATCTTGGATAGACGATGCGGTCGCCTTCGCGCTTGGGGAAACCCGCGTTGGGCATGCCGCTGACGCGGAGATCATCGATACCAGCGAGCTCTTGCAAGATGGGAAGGAGCGCTTGCGGGCCCAAGGTGCAATTTGCGCCGATGACCTGGACGTTTTTGTTTTTTAATTGCGCGGCGGCATCGGCGGGGCGCACATCGCCGTGCGTCGTGCCTTCTTCGGAATACGTGAGCTGCGCAATGATGGGCAGACCCGAAAAAGAACGAATCGCGTCGATGGCAATAAGCAATTCGTCAAGGTAGGAGAATGTTTCGAGGCAGTAGAGATCGACGCCGCGCTCTTCGAGGGCGAGCGCCTGTTCGTAGAAAATATCCCGTATTTCATCCGGTGAAGGGTGGCGCGACTGCACGCCGAGTCCTAGCGGGCCGACGGAACCGGCGATGAGAATTTCGCGTGAGGCCGCTTCGCGCGCTTCGCGCGCGATTTTCACGCCGCGGCTGTTGAGACGCTGCACCTCGTCAGCGAGGCCGTGTGGCGTAAGCTTGAAGCGGCTGGCGCCAAAAGTATTGGTCTCGATGATCTGGGCGCCAGCTTCGATGTAGGCCTGGTGCACGCGGAAAACCGCTTCCGGCTCGGTGGCGTTCAATTCATCAAAGCAGCGTTGGGGGCCCACGGCTTCGTGGAGCATCGAACCCATCGCACCATCCGCGATGAGAATTGCGTCTTTCAAGCGCTCATTAAAATCGAGAATTTTCAAATTTACCCAGTCCTGTCTCGTGAAATTGTATCGTGGGACGGTCGCTCAGCGCTTTTGTTCCATGAGGCTGGCGACGGTGCTCATCAAGTCGTACTTGGTGAGAATTTCAAAACGCGCGTCGCCCATCTCGACGAAGACCGCGGGATTTTCGTGGCTCAGAATGTGCGTCACGCGCTCGACGGGCGAAGTTCCGGGAATTCGCGGGAGCGGCTTGCTCATGACCTCGCGGACGACCAGTTTGCGGAGGTCCTTGCCCTGCAGCGCGAGATTCAGAATCTGATCTTCGTAAATCGTGCCGATGGGAAGATTTTCTTCGAAGACCGGGATCTGCGAAATGTCCTGCTCCTGCATGGTCTTCAGCGCGTGGAAGACAGTCTGATAAGGCCGCGCAACGACCAGCTCGCGAACTTTTCCAGCTTGATGCTTGGCGTTGACGACTTCCGCGGCGGTGATGGCGACGGCCGCATCGACGTAACCGCGCTCGCGCATCCATTCATCATTGTAAACTTTGCTGAGATAGCGCATGCCGGTATCCGGGAGAAGCGCAACGACGAAATCGTCAGGTCCCAGATCTTTCGCAAGGCGCAACGTTCCGGAGATGCAGCCGCCGCCCGAGCCACCGGTGAACAAGCCTTCCAGTTTCACGAGGCGGCGCGCAACGACGAAGCATTCCTCGTCGTTAACCTGAATGACATCGTCGACAATCTTCAAGTTCATGGTGGTCGGGAAAAAATCTTCGCCGATGCCTTCGACGACATAGGTCTTGGCCTTGATGGTTTCTCCGCGTTTGACAAAGTCGTAATAGAGCGAACCGTAAGGGTCCACGCCGATAATCTTGACGCTGGGATTTTTTTCTTTGAGATATTTTCCGACGCCGCTGATCGTGCCGCCGGTGCCCATGCCGCAAACAAAGTGTGTGATCTTGCCTTCGCTATCCTCCCAAATCTCCGGGCCGGTGGTGCGGTAGTGCGCCTCGGGGTTCATGGGATGCTCGTATTGATTCGGATAGTAGGAATTGGGAATTTCGCGGGCGAGTTTTTTCGCGACGGAATAGTAGCTCCGCGGGTCTTCCGGCTCAACGGCAGTGGGGCAAACAATGACTTCGGCGCCGAGAGCCTTGAGGAGATCGACTTTTTCCTTGGACTGTTTGTCCGTGGTAGTGAAAACGCACTTGTAGCCGCGCACGGCGGCAACTAGGGCAAGTCCCATGCCGGTATTGCCGGAGGTGCCTTCGATGATCGTGCCGCCGGGTTTGAGGAGGCCCTTCTTTTCGGCGTCGTCGATCATGGCAATGCCGATGCGGTCCTTCACGGACCCACCCGGATTGGTGAATTCCGCTTTGACGTAAATCTTCGGCTTGAGGCCCTGATTGATGCGGTTCAAACGCACCAGCGGCGTGTGTCCGACCGCTTCCAGAATGTTGTTGCATTTCATATCGTGATCTCGGGCCAAGGCGAGACGTCACGCACACGCTTGCCCCTGTGCAATAATTCTTCCAGTTTAGCACGCGGCTTCCTGATGACGTAGCGGCGAGAGGCGAAGGAGATACACATGGCACGCCAGAACATATCGAGCGGGGCCCCGTGGGAGCCCATCGTGGGCTACTCGAGGGCGGTGCGCATTGGGAATTTCATTAGCGTATCGGGGACAACCGCGACTGGGCTGGACGGAAAGATTGTCGGCGTGGGGGATGTGCACGCGCAAACAGTGCAGACGATTAAGAACATCGAAGCGGCGCTGGCGAAGGCCGGAGCGAGCTTGAAAGACGTAGTGCGGACGCGGATTTTTGTGACTAATATTGCGGAATGGGAAAAAGTCGGGCGCGCACACGGGGAATATTTCGGCACGATTCGCCCGGCAACGAGCATGGTGGAAGTGAGTAAGCTGATTTCGGCGGAGATGCTGGTGGAGATGGAAGCGGATGCGGTGGTTGAGGAATAGCGCTGGCCTCTGGACGGCGAAGCAACCAAACATGGAAGCAAAGAGCCGGCGGGACGCCGGCGCGGGTTCGTTGCGAACATGGTGTATGGCGATTTTGACCGCTCCGAGCTGCGGGATGATTCGCCGGAGATGATTTTCGTCGCGGAAGCCGTGTGATGTTGTAGGGGCACACGCCGCGGCGTGTGCCCCTACGGAAACAATCCCGAGAATTACCAGCGGGCACGAACGCGATACTTCAGGACGGACGTGCCGTTCTTGTCGACGGGCACGCTGAACTGCGCCGCGAAGGCCGCCGTCTTCGTGAATTTGTAACTCGAAGAGAGCATCTCCCAATCCCCGCCGATGGGCTCGTTCACCTGCACGGTGATGGGCGAATCCTTGTGGTTTCGCAAGGTGATCTCAAACTCCATCTCCCAGACGTGGTTGTCAATGCGCTTGTAGTCGGTCTGCTTGCGCTCGGCGATAACGTCGAAGGCGTTGCCGATGTGGATGCTGACGTCTTCATCCTTTGGCGTGTGGTCTATGCGATCTTCGCCGGCGAAGAGTACGCCGCCTTTTGAGTCTTTCTGATACACGCGAACGTTGCCCGCGGGCAGCGGCATGCCGAGGCCGGCTTTTTCTTCGTTTTTGAATTTGTAATAAACCATGACGGCATCTTTCAGAGGCGCGCCTGGATTTTGCGCGTTGTGATAGTAAAAATTCTGCCCATTGACGATGAAAAGTTTCTGGACGGGCACGCCGCTGCCCTGGAGTAAGCTGATCTGTTTCGTTTCTTTGTCTTCGACGGAAGTGCGCCGGCCGAGCGTGTAGAGGTGATACTCGGAGAAGTTTTCCTGCTGGAATTGGTTGGCGCCAGCGCGTGCCTTGCTCATCGCTTCCAACGCGATCACATCTCCGCGGCCGTTTGCGGGCAGCCGGTTCAACTCGCCAGCGACTAGCTGCAGGCGTGCGTTGCGAAACGCCGTGCCGCTGTTGTTCACGAGAGTCACCCACCCGTCGAGGTCGGCGGCTTTCTCATCGCGGCCGACGGTCAGGACGTAGTCCGCATTCCAAGAAAGGTTGGAGGCAAGGTAGGAAGCTTCAATTTGCTGCTTGCGTGCGCCGGAATTTTCGAGCGACATGAGCAACGTGGGGCGCTCGAATAGATTTGCAGGGACTTCGGGAAAGCGGTAGCTCTCCGCAAACATGCCGGTGACGATGTCGTTGCCGATCTTCCAGACGGGGCCGTTGTTGTCGGCCAACAGCGTGGCTTTGATTTCTTCGTGTTTGGTTGTGCCGCCGTCCTGGTAGGAGCGAACGAGCGTCACTTCTTTGCCGACATATTTGTGCAGGAGTTTTGCGGGCTCGAGGAGGTCATATTCGTAGTTCTGTTCAATGACGCCGAGCTTTTCGGGATCATTCAGCGAGCGGAAATGCACCGTGGCGGGATTCACGGTTGCGGCAATGTCCATGAACTTGAGCCGGAACGCGCCGCTGGGCAACCCCAACTGGCGGACATCGCGCACAAGCGCAATGTTGGAGTTGTAGACGGTCACGGCGAGGTCAGTCTGATCACTCAAGCTGGTGGCCTGATCGGCGGACGCCGGGCGGGCAGAATCTTTCTCTTGCGCGGCATAGACCATGCGCGCGCGGTATAGCGGGTAGAGCAGGGCCGCTGCGGCAAACATCGCTATGGCCACTGCTAAAATCCACCGCAAACGATCTCCAAATCTGGAAGCTGAGCTTTTCATGGTCATCACCTCATTCTGATTTTCCTTCACACTTAGAACGGAGCGGGCGGAAAATCTTGCACAGGAAAGTACAGACTGAATTCTGTGCAAGCTTTCACTGACCGGAGGCTTGTGTCCAGGTGACGCCGCCGTCGGCGGTTTGGAAACTGTGACGGCGAGACAAATCCCACACCGTGGCGTGCAGCGCGTCGGAGGCCCGGATCAGGCCGAGATTTTGCGAAATAGGTGAAGCGACAGAAAGCCAATGCGTTCCGCCATCGGCGGTGCGAAGAATCGTGCCCCCGATACCGATGGCCCAGCAAACCTGTTCCGACGGCGCGGAGCCCAGGAAAAGATCGGCGGTTGTGCCGCTGGTTTGCGGTGTCCAAGTGAGTCCGCTATCGGTGGAAAGCTCGATAAGCCCGGCTGCTCCCAAGCGCCAAATCACTTTGCCACCCGGCGCGGCAACCGGGCGCGGGCTGCGACTCTTCGCCATGCGGAATGCCGCGGCATCTCGCGGCCCCGCAGAAAGTTCCAACGTTTCGGCAGCGGCGGACGGCGGGGCTGCAGACGCGGCCTTACTCGCTGGTGCTGACTTTTTTTCCATTTGGGGAAAAGGGCCTGGTCCCGGTGCGCCCCCAGTTGGCTTTGGGGCAGTGTTTTGCAACTGAGCGAGATTATCTACTGCTCGCCGCTGCATCGGAAACTCTTCCGTCTGCCTCGATTTCGAAGCATCCGTTACGCCGCCGACACTGGTCGATTCCGTCTCGACCACAGGGGCCTGTGTAACAGTATTCAGATCCGCGTCTTTTCGATCTGACTTCGCGAAAGCGCCTTCGGGAGACGCCGGAACTATTTTTGCTGCCAACTCCGCTTTGCGATTCTGAAGAACGCCGGAAGCGGCCGCGCGGTTGTCGGTTGCCGTAGTTGCCTTGGAAGAACGGGCAAGCGTTTCGCCCTTTTCGAGGTCTCCAGTCGCGGTCGTTTCAACCGGCGGCGGCACAGGCGGGCGATTCTCCGCGACCTCAATCTTTGCAGGCTGTATCACTTTGGCCGGCTGCTTTTCGTGCACAGCAACCCACACAAGCAAACCGGCAGCGAGAGCGCCCGCGGGCGCGAGCCAGCGCCAGTGCGCGGCGCGCCGCTGCTTCAGGCCTTGCGGCAAAGAAACCACGGCAGCCGCGTCTTGACGCTGGTCCGCGCCCACGCGGATTTCGTCGGTCGCTTCCAGTTGCGCGAGTATCCCCTGGCAGCTCACACATGCGGCAAAGTGCTGCCTCCAGGTATTCACTTCAGCCGGAGTGAGCGAGCGCTCGTGATACGCCGCCAGCGTTTCGGCGTCTGGACACGCCGCCGCCGCATTCGCACGCAGACGGCGGGCGAGCGCTTTTTCGAAGCTCCGTTCGCGGTCGTCAAGCGCCATCGGCGTCACCATCCTTAGAACGGCTCTGCGCCGCCTTCTTGCAGCGCGCGGTCATGGTTTCCGCCTTCCGGCCGCAGGGCCTTGCGAGCTGCGCCGCGGAAGCAGCGTATCCAAATCGACCGGGGCGTCTCTCGCGGCGTATTCGAAACATAACGCAATTTCGGCGTCGCTGAAGCCCGGCTCGGCGGCAGAACCGTTGGCAGGGACCCGGCCTTCGCGAAGCGTCTCTTCCACGATGCGCCGAAGATCGCGCCGGATGCGCTCCAAGTTGCGCGAGACGCTGGACTCATGTTCACCGAGACGCCGGCCGATATCCGCAAGGGTTTGTTCCTCGGCGTAATACAAACGTAGGCGCTCGGAATCCAGGGGATCGAGGCGCGCCAGTGCGGCATCCAGCGCGCGGCGGAAGATTTCCATGTAGCGCTCGCGATGCGGATCCTCGGGCGACTTCAGGGACAAGCCGGGACGCAATTCGAATTTTTCGCCCCCCGCCTTGCCGTCGTCCAATGAAGCAAAACGCCGGCCCGCGCGGACGGCATCGATGTGGCGCTGGGCAAGCACGGCCCGCAGCCAGGTTTTCAGCGAACTCCGGCCATGAAAATAACGGAAGAGCGAACGTTCACCGGTCTTGCCATCGGCCAGCCCGTAAAGTTCTGCGAAGAGTGAATCCGCCAGTTCGCAGGCTTCCGGAGAACCCGCTCGGCAGCGCAGCACCGTGGAAGCAGCGGCTCGCAAATAGCTGCGATAGGTGGCGACGAAATGCTCCCAGGCCGCCTCGCATCCCGCGACGCACGAAGCAGCAAGGGCCAGGTCCTCGAGGTGCAGCGCGGCGAGGTACTCTTCAAGTTTTGCGGGTGTTATGCTTCCGCCGGCAAGGCATTTCTGGACGCTGCGGGCGAGGGCGGCGGCAAAACGCTCCCGTGCGAGGCCCCAGCGCGAGGCGGACGACTGCGCATATAAAGAGGCGACTAGCGCAGCGCGCTCGGCGAGCAGTCTTGCGGGATCAGCGGGCTCTCGACTACCGGAATGCTCTGCTGGGTGTGTACTCATTTTCTGCGGCCCGCGCCCGCCTATGGGGCGCATCCTAAAGCATAAGCCTATTGCCGGAAAGGGGCGTGCAAAAATGGCGCCATCTACCCGGGTTTGCGGTATCCTATGAAGGTTGCCCGCCCACCTAGCAACCCAAGCCGCCTGCCGGGGTCAAAATTATCCGGTGTGCAAGCAGGCGTCCACAGGAACAGTAGCGACTTCGCGACGATAGTACGAAAGTCCTATTCGGATTCCTTCAACCCGGTCAGTACTCTGGTACTGCTGAAAGGCATTTACTGCTTTTCTCGCGAACTTGGGAGCGCTACGCCTTTTTGATTCCCCACTGTTCGCGCGAGGGAATCTTTATCGAGGCGGCACGCGGATGACGACCATGATTGCAGATCCACCACCGAGCACGACTCGGCTGGGTGTAGGCTTCGACGCGAACCGCCGCAATTCGCCTAATCGGGAAGCGTGGAAGAAGGCCATCGGCACGAAATCCATTCCGGCTCGCCTGGAGCTGCTGCCGGAAGCCACATCGCGCTGGGACCGCATGGGCGTCAGCGCCAGCGTGCAGATTGCGCTTCTCCTTTTCTTCCTGTTGATTCCGCTCGTGTATCCCGACAAGATCAAGGTGGCGCTGAACCTGCAAATCGTTCCGCTGGCGTCACCCGTTATCGAAGTACCGGTGGCCCCACCTCCGCCAAAGATCAAGCCGAGGGTTCAGCCCGCGCCCAAGCCAGAGGTTGTGGAGCCGGTGAAGCTCAATCCGAAGCAGCCGCACATTTTCCTGCAGGCCATGGCGCTCCAGCCAAAGATCGCAAAGGTCGACGCGAAAGCGCCGGAGTTGAATCCCGCTTTTGATGCCGCGAAGATTGCAACGCCGGTGAATCAGCCGAAGCGGCCGAAAGATGAAGTGAAGGTAGGAAACTTGTCCAGCGGCAGCGCAGTGCCGGCGACGGTTAACCTTCCGGTTCAGAAAGTGCAGACCGGCGGATTTGGTGAGGTGAACGGTCTGCCAGGCAAAGGCAATCCCAACAAGATGACGAATATCAATCGCCAGGGCTTGCCAGCGCTTCCCGGTGGTCCCGGTTACGGCAACGGCACAGGCGGCGACAAGGGCGTCCGCGGAACCGTGGTAAGCACGGGATTTGGGAACGGCACAGCGATTCCACCTCCGAGCGGGAAGCATGGCGCAGTGCAGACGAGCGGCTTTGGCAATCAGACCGTAGGCGATGCGCCAAAGAAAAAGGCCGCCTCCGCGGAAAGCGCGACGACCCCTGTTGACATCCTGGACAAGCCCCGCCCCGAATACACGGCGGAAGGTCGTAGACTGAAATTGGAAGGCGACGTCGTTATTGACCTGGTGTTTCTGGCCGACGGCACGGTCCAGGTGAACCGCGTCCTTAGCGGACTCGGGCACGGCCTCGATGAGTCTGCGACCAAGGCGGCCCAGCAAATTAAGTTCAAGCCTGCAAAACGCGATGGTCAGCCGGTGGATTTTCCGGTGCGCGTGCGGATTGAATTCCGCCTGGCCTACTGAGGGAGAAGGAATATGCGCAAGTTTGTTTGGGGAATCCTCGTGCTGGTGTGGTGCGGGACGGGAACGATTGCCGCCGCGGCGGCGCCCGAGCCGGCTGATCAGCCGAAGACGATGGATCAGGTCGTCGACCGCGTCGTCACCAATGAAAACCGCTTGAACCAGCAGGTCCGGCAGTATTCACCGCTGGTCGAGACTTATATCCAAAACTTGAAGCCCGATAAGGAACTTGGTTTCGTGCCCGCGGGCGACAGATATTTCCTCGGACGCGCCGATTTCCATAAGGGCGTCGAGCTCGTTTCCCTCAGTGAGACGCAGACCAAGGGCAAGAAGATCTTCGGCTCAATCGGCAACTTCTTTTCGTTTGCGATGCAGTTTCTCCCCGATGGCTTCCTGCAGATGATCTTCCTGGACACGAACGGATTCGACCGGCAGCACTATAGGTTCGATTACGTGCGCCGCGAATTCCTGGGCGAAGTGCGCTGTTTGCTGTTTGACGTGACGCCGCTGGAAAAATCCGGCAAGGGACGCTTCCTGGGGCGCATCTGGGTCGAAGACCAGGATTTTAATATTGTGCGCTTCAACGGCGGCTACACCGGCGGCGGCCATGCGAGTTACTACTTCCATTTCGATAGCTGGCGCACGAATGTCCAGCCGGGATTGTGGATGCCGTCGTTCATATATAGCGAAGAAAGAGAACTGCATTACGCATTAGCGAAGAAGCTGGACTTCAAGGGGCAAACACGACTGTGGGGCTATAACGTTGGTCAGGCGGCGCAGGAGCAGGAGCTAAGCAAGATCCTCGTGGAGACGCCGGTCCAGGATGACACGAAAACCGCCAACGATCTCACGCCCGTGCAGGCCCAGCGCTCCTGGGACCGTCAAGCGGAAGAAAATGTCGCCGACCGTTTGGAGCGAATCGGACTGATAGCTCCGCGGGGGGAAATCGACAAGGTTCTGGAAACGGTAGTCAACAACCTTGAAGTAACGAACAATCTCGACCTCGATCCGGAAGTGCGCTGCCGCGTGTTGATGACCAGTACGCTGGAGTCCTTTACTCTCGGCCACACGATCGTCCTGAGCCGCGGATTGATCGACGTTTTGCCCGACGAAGCCAGCCTGGCTACGGTGATCGCGCACGAGTTGGGCCATGTCGCTCTCGGCCATCGCATGGACTCCAACTACGCCTTCTTCGATCAATTGCTGGTGGAAGACAAAGAGACGTTTCGGCATTTCTACTTTGCGCGCACGCCAGCGGAAGAAGAGGCCGCCAGCGCGAAAGGGCTTCAGTTCCTGACCAATTCTCCGTATAAGAACCAGCTTGCCAATGCGGGCCTGTTCCTCGCGGCGCTGCAATCCCGCCAGAAGGAAATACCGAACCTGATCAGCGCGCACCTGGGCGATCGAGTTCGCGTGATTGCCGACCTGAAAACGGCGGCGCCGGCGGATGCCAAGCCGAATCCCCAGATGCTCGCGGCACTGCCGATCGGCGGACGCGTGAAGCTGGACCCGTGGCTTGACAAGCTTGACCTGATCAAGAGCAAGCCGATAGGCGCCATCGCCGAACGCGAAAAGATGCCGTTCGAAGTAACACCGTTCATGCCTTATCTGACGCGATTCGGCAGTGAAGCTGCTAAGCCGATCGCTGCCAGCGCCGCCGCGCCTGCGGACCAGAAGCAGAGCGACGCGCCAAGCAAGCCTCAATAACGAATCGTTTGCATTTATAGTTACTTCGTTGCTGTCATGCTAAGCGGCATCCCGCATTACTTGTCTTGTTGTCCTGAAGCCAACTCCCGGATGAGTTGGTAATTAAACTCGACCCCTTCATAGAAGGAGCTTGCGAGGACACGTTCGTCTCGCCCATGCGCTCGCGCGTCGTCGGAATCAAGGAAGACGCCCGAAAATACATAAGCCGGTATGCCGCCAAGGCGCAAATAGGTGGAATCCGAAGCGCCCTGGGACATGTCCGGAATAACGGGAACTCCCGGCCACATTTTTGCGGTGATTTTTTCGACCGCGCTCATCATACCCGCACTCAGAGGAGAAGGTGGCACGCTGACGGGAATAATAACGCTGCCATCCGCCGTGTGTTGGTCGACGAATCGCACGCTGACCTGCGGATCGGAAATCACGTTCGTCAGTGTCTGTCTTACCTCCTCCGGCTCTTCCCCAGGAAAAATACGGCAGTTCACGTTGGCGCGGGCGGCTTGGGGCAGCGCGTTCGGAGCGTGCCCCCCGGAAAGCATGGTGGCCACGCAGGTTGTCCTCAGAATGGAATTGTAATTGGGATCCTGGGAGAGGCGTTCGACGGCTTGAGGGTCAGGTGGGATTTTCGAAACCGCCAGCAAATCGGCCGAGCGCTGTCCCTCCGCCCTGCGGGCAGAATACTCCAAATACTTTCGCGAAACGTCATTGAGTTTCAGCGGAAACGAAAAGGCCTGAAGCCGCGTTAGTCCCGCAGCGAGAGAGTAGATGGCATTGTCGTGTCTCGGAACTGAGCTGTGCCCACCCGGGTTGGTCGTTTCCACAGTGAAATCTATGTAGACCTTTTCGCTCACGTCGATATTGAAGAGCGAAGGCCGGCCCTTCTCGGATTCAGCCAGGCCATCCAAATTGATGCAATACTCTGCTTCGATCCAGTCTCGATGGCGTTTCACAAGCCACTCAATGCCGTTGTAGTTTCCACCCTCCTCATCCGCCGTCAGCGCCACGATGAGATCGCGGTCCGGCACGAAGCCTTCTTTTTTTAGCCGGATGAAATTGGCAACCAGGATCGCATCGCCTTCCTTCATGTCCTGGGTGCCGCGGCCATAAAAGTAACCGTCCTTCTCGATGAACTGAAAGGGATCGGTCGTCCAGTCTTCGCGCCGGGCTTCGACGACATCGAGGTGGCCAATGAACAGCACGGGCTTTCGTTTTCCTGTTCCGTGAAAACGCACGATGAGATTTTTCTTGCGCTCGTTGGGTCCGGCAACGATGACGTCTTTCTCGGAAAAGCCTGTGTCGCGCAGGCGTTTGGCCATGGCTTCCGCAGCCGTCGTCACATTGCCAACGGAATCGGTCGTATTGATCTCGATGAGCTGCTTAAAAATCTCGCGCGCGAGCTGTTTGGTTTCGTCTTTGCCCTGGGTATGGCCGGCGGGCACGAAGATCGCAAGCGCCCACAACGAGATGATCGAGTATTTTCTTCGAAGCATGCTCTTCTCCCCGGTGCGGATCATTCTGTAGGCGGCGGTAAATTCTCCACTGGAACAGCCGGCGAAGCAAGGGCGCGGCGCAAGCACTCTGAGACATACGAAAACGCGACAAAGAGCAAAATGAGGCCCAGGCCAGGGTCCAGCAGCAGCCGCACGAGGAACGCCGCGAACACGGCGATCCCGACGGCCTGCGGCTTCATGAGCGGCTTTTGCAGGCGCCAATTCACGAATCGCGCGATTTCCTGCGGCCACTTGAAAACCCAGTAGAAGTTGTAAAGGGGGAGGAAATGAAATCCGACGGCGCGGGCGGGCGAGATGGGGTGCTTCCATCCGCGGATGTTCGCCAGTACGACGTGATATTGGTACACGCAAACCATCCAATAAACGCCACCAACAAACGCCGAGAGAAACAGATACAGCGGTGGAATGGTGAACCCGCCCTTGGCCAGTTCGGGATGCAGTTCTACAGCCACAACTTCCGCAAGGATCGTCACGACGCCCAGAACGTAGCCAATCCACACTTGCGGCAACGCCCGAAGCGCGGGTGGCTGCGCTCCGTGCGCGGGATTATCGCCATCCGAAAATTCCATTCGAGCCTCAAAAAGCAGCCTTGCGAGCGTAGCGGTCTTGCGTCTCCCGCGTCAAACTCTTGAGGCCGCGCATCCGGAAACGGAAAACAGCGAGTTGCTTCTCCTGCGAGAAGTTGCATAGACTGGCTGCGGTTCGCAAATCGGGAGGAAAAGAATGACATCCGCAAGGCTCGGCTTACTCCACATCGCGCTCGGTGCGACATTATTCCTGGCAGGAATCGCCGTGGGCAACGGACAGGCGCGCAGCGTGGCCGCGCAGAACAGATTCGGCCAGCCGAAAACCGTTTTGCACGTTGTCGTGTACAAATGGAAGCCTACTGTCTCCGAGGCGGATCAACAGAAGACCATCGACGGCATCAAGATGCTGGCCGCAAAACTTCCCGGCATCAAAAATATCTGGCTGAAAACGCGGCGCAATCAGATTCGGGACTTCAGCGGAGTGTACGCGATCGAGTTCACGAGCGCCGACGCCGCCGCGGATTACGCCGAAAGCAAAGCGCACGAAGCTTGGTCCAAACAGTGGCAGGAATTGCGCGAAACGAGCTTGTCCTTCCAGGTTTCGAATCCGTAAAGACATACGCCCGCATGTGTTAACTAGCTTCATTTTCTCTCGACGTTTTCTAAAAGACAAAAAATTGCGCTAACGAAAACCCAAATAAGTTGGTCTAATAGCCTACCGGGTGTCTGCCCACGTCAGACGGGCAGATTGACTGTAAGGGGTGAACAATTCCAGATTCTGGTCAGGAGCATTTGATGGCACCCAATGGGGGTCGCCCTACAACTGGCTTCTTATCTTTCCTTGTCGTTAGTTCTCTCTTCTTAAGCCTGTCTGCGAAGGGACAACAACCAACCGTCCAGGTTCCGCAGATGGTAGAGCAGAAACGGAGTTCTCTCACCGTAGACGTTCGACAGCCGGACGGGACACCGTTGAACCTGGTTGCGATTGTCAACCTCTATGACTTCGGGCATATCTCGGTGGGGTTTGGGTCAGTCAAGGGCGGTCGAGCAGAGTTCCACGGCCTGCCTTTCGGGAGTTATACCGTTGAAGTAATCGCGCCCGGGTATCAGAAGTTGACGGAGACGGTGGATATTCAGATTAGCGGACAAGACCAAAGGGTAATGGTCATGCTGACCCCGGAATCCGCCGCGAGCGAAAACAATTCGCCGCCAGGCCCTCCGGTCCTGGCTCCTAATGCCCAAAAGGAGTTCAACAAAGCTCTCGAGGCGATCCGGGAAAACAAGCCGGACGAGGCTCGAAAGCACTTGGAGAAAGTCTCACGCGCTGCTCCGTCGAATCCGGACGTCAACTATTTGTGGGGAGCGTACTACTCCCGAATCAACAACGGGACGCTTGCGAAATCATATTTGGAGAAAGCGCTGCAGATTTCTCCGCGTCACGCCTTCTCTCTCTCAGCACTGGGCCAATTGGCTGTTCAAGAAGGTGATATAGCCGCTGCCATACGTTATCTCGGCCTCGCCGTGGAGGCAGACCCTTCTTCGTGGCACTATCAGGAGCATCTCGCAAATGCCTACCTGCGGAACAAAGAGTACGAACAAGCCCAGTCGCATGCGGAACGCGCCGTAGAACTGGGCAAAGATCGTGCCAATGGAGCCCGCCTGGTGCTCGCGCGAGCTCTTGTCCAGCGGAACGACTTGCAACGTGCTATTACATCGTTGGAAAAAATCCTCGCCGCGCAGCCGCCCGACTCCCACGCAGCACAGGCGAGGCAATTGCTTGATGCTCTGCAGCACCCTGCACCCACGTCAACCGCCGTTCAATCTGCGGCTACGTCTGCGTCTTCGATCTCAAGCGCCACGACAAGCGCGGAGGAGCTTATTCCTTCCCCAAAGTGGATGCCGCCCGATGTAGACGAAAGCATGCCGGCAATCGAGCCCGGCGTTGCTTGTCCACTGCAAACAATCCAAGATGAGACAGCCAAGCGAGTCCGCGAATTTATCGATGCGGCAAACCGGATCGCGGCGACAGAAAAGCTAGAAAATGAAGTTCTGGACCGTTCGGGTTTCTCCACAGTCCGCGAATCGCGCACCTTTGCATATGTCGCCTCCATCACGGAAATCCGGCCGGGCATGCTGAACGTAGAAGAATATCGAAATGGCAGCACGGACCCGGAAATTTTCCCGCAGCACATCGCCACGCACGGATTGCCTTCCCTGGTGCTGATTTTTCACCCTTTCTACAAAGAGGATTTCGAAGTTCAGTGCGAAGGATTGAGCCGCTGGCATGGCGGGCTGGCATGGCAGGTGCACTTCCGGGAGAAGCCCGACAAGCCTTCGAGTTTGCGCAGATACCGAGTGGGCGGTCAAGTGACCCTGGTATCGCTTCGCGGACGAGCGTGGATCGCTACCGATACGTTTCAAGTCGTCAGCTTGGAAACCGACATTGTTTCCCCCATCCCGGAGATCCGGCTAAAGGCGGAGCATGTCTCCGTCGATTATGCGGCGGTGATCTTTCGCAAGGACAACCAGAAACTATGGCTGCCCGAGAACGCGGAATTGTTTTTTGATTTTGGCGGACACCGTATGCACCGGCGCCATCATTTCAGCAACTATCTGTTGTTTAGTGTCGATGAAAAAGAAAAGATATCCGCGCCGAAAATTGACACGGACGTCGACCCTTCCCCGCCCGCTCCCTAGGAACGTTTGGGCACGTGCCTCCAAGGGGAAAGTGATTCACCGCGGGAAATTCTGGAATGCAGCCCGGGACAGCTAGTCACACAAGGTGCAAGTTGACCTTCGCTTGGCGGTAATTAGGGACAGACCAGAATTGTAATGGCTGCGCCGCTTCTTAGACTTCGCCGTAACATCCGCAGGCAGATTAACGCGCAGGTTCAGAACTTCACGCCCCAGAACGAGGCATCCGGCTTGACCAGCTCCAGCCCCACGTCCCAGGCCTCGTGATCGCGCCAAACCACATGTGCCTCAGCAATGCGGCCAGTCGCAGGATTTATCAGCCGAACGCGCTGGCGCAACGGCAGGCCTGCTCCTACTACTGCCAGGCACCCGGATTTGCTCACGTCCACCGTGACCCCGTTGGCGCGCTGTGGCGCGGCGTCTTCTTCCCATTCGACCTGGAATTTCACACGGGACACAACCCGCGGGTGCGTACGTAATCTTGCCCAGCGGTCTTGGAGTGCTCTGCTGGATGTGTTCGGGGTGACATCAGGCGTAGCATCTGTTCCCATGGCGAACCTCGCTGCGGAAGGTTTTACGTGCCGGGCCTGGTGAAGCAGAAACCCAAAGCTAATCCGGGCCTCCGTTGCAGTCAATAGTACTTCCCCGAATTCGCCGTCCTGGTAAATCGCTGCAACTATCTCAAAACAAAAGAGCCGCCCGATTGCTCAGGGCGGCTCTTGTATTTTAATCCCGGCGGCGACCTACGTTCCCACACAGTTACCCGTGCAGTATCATCGGCCCTGCGAGGCTTAACTTCCGTGTTCGGGATGGGAACGGGTGTGACCCTCGCGGTATAACCACCAGGAAACTTGTTGCCCCCCGCAAAACGCGGGAGGGCGACAACAGAAATTGGCTGGCATTACAAGTTCGACCCTTGGTCGAACGCACTGTTTCTTACTTGGGCTTTGCTCTTTCCCAAGGCAACTCTCACCGAGTTGCTCAAAAAAGACGGTTTGGGAAAGTCTTATGATTAAGCCGAACGGGCGATTAGTACGGGTCAGCTTCACACATTACTGTGCTTCTACCTCCCGCCTATCAAAGTCGTAGTCTTCGACTGCCCTTCTTATCCCGCCGAAGCGGGATTGGGAGAACTTATCTTAGGGCGAGCTTCTTGCTTAGATGCATTCAGCAATTATCTCTTCCAGACTTCGCTACCGAGCGGTGCCGCTGGCGCGACAGCTCGTACACAAGAGGTCTGTTCATCCCGGTCCTCTCGTACTAGGGACAACTCCCTTCAATTCTCCTGCGCCCACACCAGA
>Ga0307477_10000317_pt1 | contig 59510 bp, 48 predicted proteins | sample atmos_gasesECM2C_FD_203316 | JGI IMG/M metagenome (GOLD analysis project Ga0307477, IMG submission 203316) | Hardwood forest soil microbial communities from Morgan-Monroe State Forest, Indiana, United States - atmos_gasesECM2C_515 | ecosystem: Environmental > Terrestrial > Soil > Temperate...
CAATAAGCACAGGCTCGGTATATTGTTCTGGCTGCAGAACCCTAGGGCGCACTTTCCTCCGCAGATCGCGGGGGACCTTGTCCGGGACGGAGTCTGCGGCTGTTTGATTGCCGAAAAACTTCGCGTCAGCCATCCAACTGCAAGTGAACACCTGAAAATCTTGTCGCAGGCAGGCCTGATTCGAGGGAAGCGGATTAAGCAGTGGACCTTTTATAAACGCGATGAGAGTACGATTCGGAAAATAAAGAAAACGGTGTTTCCCAAAGTTTAGAATATATCGCGCGTGAAGAAAGGAAGATACCTCAGTTAAGAGCACGGAGAATCGACATCAAAATTGTCGCATTGATTCTCAACGCGTTCGCGATGCTCTCAACAATCTGCGAAGGATTAGTCACAGTACGCGAAACGAGCAACACTGGGTTTTCAAAAATAATGTAAGTCCTTGAAACGATGGTGGACGAGAGGGGATTCGAACCCCCGGCCTCCTCGTTGCGAACGAGGCGCTCTCCCAGCTGAGCTACTCGCCCACGAGCAGCGCCCCAATTTTAGCAAACGCTCTGGAAGATGCCAATCAGCGATCTCGCCCGGTTACATAAAAAAAGGGGTGCAGCTTGCTGCACCCCTTGCCTGAAACGATGTCTAAGACTGGATTTATGGATGTTCGAACGAGCCGCCCGTGCGCTGCGCCACGATCTTACGTGCATTCTCGTAAAGGGTCCGCGCCTGCGGAATCGTGTCCACAGCCTTTTGAACCTGGGGGTCCGCTTCGAGCAGCACCTTGAAACCTTCCTGCTGCCCAAACGTGGACATGAACACTTCCTGCTTGATCTTTCTCTTGATCCATTCGTGGCCCTCGGCCATTTCGGGTTCCGTGTACCGGATATTGTGCTTTGTCAGGTAGTCGCGAAAGGTACGCATCACGCTGTCGTCCACCTCGAAATCCTTGGTGATCGTCGGTTTCGAACCGAGGAAGAATCGCGTAAACCCGCCCACTCCGGTCTCGGCAGGGAAGAACACATCGTCGCGATAGAGGAGCTGTTCGAACTTAGTCAGCTTGGGGGCAGGCACTGCGATGTCCGGCGTGATTCCGCCTCCGCCCGTGACCTGGCGCCCGCTATCGGTGAGTTTCACTTCCGTGGGATGATCCGGCACTTTGCGCTCGTAGTGATACTCGTAAAGGGAAACCGATTTGTAATCGCGCTGAATTAGCCGCCCGCTCGGCGTGTAGTAGCGCGCGGTCGTCAATGCCAGTCCGGTGTTCTCGCTCAACGGCGTCACCGTCTGCACTAGCCCCTTGCCAAAGGTAGTCTCGCCGACGATCATCCCGCGGTCGTGGTCTTGCACTGCCCCGGAAACAATCTCCGTGGCTGATGCCGAATTGTTGTTCACCAGAATCACCAGAGGCACGGTGACGCCCTGGTTGCCGCGCACCGCGTAGTACCTCCGCTCCGGAGACGTCCGCCCATGATGCGAAACAATCAACTGATTCTTGTCCAGGAACATGTCGCCCACGGCGACCGCTTCATTGAGCAGTCCGCCCGGATTCCCACGCATGTCCAAGATCAGCCCATCCAGCGAAGGGGCATTGAGCTGTCGAAGGGCTTCGGCAATCTCATGGTCCGTAGTCTCATTAAACCCAGAAAGCCGAACGTATCCAATGCCAGGCTTCAGCAGAAAAGCGATGTCTACGGAATGGCGGGGAATCTCGTCTCGCGTCACCGTGAACGTCAGTTGTTCCGGATAGCCTTCGCGCGAAACCACGATCTTGACCACTGTGCCCTTGGGCCCCTTCAGCATGTCCGCCACTTCCGGAGTGCCAAGGCCCTCGGTGGATTTGTCATCCACCTTCAAGATCACGTCGCCCGGCCGCAGCCCCGCGTTGTACGCCGGCGCTCCCACATAAGGAGCCATCACTACAGTGTGATTTTCCCGTGGCGCAACGATCATGCCTACGCCGTAATACTTCCCGCGCTGATCCTCGCGCAATAGGGCAAACTGTTTGGCATCAAAGAAATTCGAGTGGGGATCGAGCATGCGCAGCATGCCCGGAATCGCGCCCTGGTACACGGCCTTGTCCACGTCTACCGGTTCGGCATAGTTGTTCTGGACCACGTCCAGAACCCGTGTGAACTCCCGGACGGCCGTTTGATAGTCATCAGCCGAGGCCGTCGTGGCCTTGACGTTGGGGCCGTAAATGCCCCCAAGAACAGCGGATAACAGCAGCACCCCAACAACAATGACAAGTCCGCGACGCTCTGATCTCATTCCTACCTCGCGTGAACTCTGACCTCTAAATTATACCACATCGCAAACTCCGGTTTGACAGCGACTATCACCCTTTCTATGATGCCAATGGACCTTTAGACGGCTAGCAATCGCAATGTTGAGCATTCCTCACATGATCGTGGTGTTTATCGTGGTCCTGGTCGTTTTTGGGCCACAGAAGTTGCCGGAGCTCGCCCGCAGCCTCGGCAAGATAATGGCCGAGTTCCGCAAGGCCTCCACCGACTTTAAGAGCGCCTTTGAAGAGGAAATGCGCGACCTCGAGCGCCAGGCCCTCTTGGCCGAGCGAAAAAAGGCCGCCGAGGCCGCCGCCTCGGCCTCAACCGCCTCTCCTAGCCAGCCCGCTACGTTGGCCACGCCGGCAGGCACCGAGACCAGTCCAAGCGACGCTCCATCCGAGCCCGGCGCAACCGAAGCACCCGTCGTCACCCCCGTCGCAGAGGCGATTCCTCATTCCTCGGAAGGGTCGGCCGAACTCAAAGCCGAACCCGCTGGAGTGACCGATTCACAAGACGTCCCGCACGACACCCAGCAGCCAGCCTGACCCCGTGCCCGAACTCACACCCAACACGCAGATCCTCCCGCCCGAAGAAGAACCCACGGGGGCGATGACTTTCTTCGAACATCTCAGCGAACTCCGGAAACGCATCATCAATTCGCTCATCTCTATCGCCGTTGGAGCAGGGATTGGCTGGTTTGTGGCTCCTTATTTCGTGAATTGGATCACCAAGCCCATGCTCAAAGCACTGGCTCAGGCGCACTTAGACCAAAAACTGGTGTACACGCACCCGGCCGGGTATCTGAATCTACTAATTTCGTTGAGCGTTTATCTGGGGCTGGTTATCGCCTCCCCTTGGATCCTCTATCAAGTCTGGCTTTTCGTCGCCCCCGCGCTCTATAAGCACGAGCGCAGCGCTATCACTGGTTTTCTTTTTTCCACGGTTTTTCTTTTTCTCGCCGGCATTGCCTTCGGTTATTTCGTTTCGCTGCCCTACGTCCTGCGCTTCCTGATCAGTTTTCAGGGGCCGGTCGTCCCGTTGATCAGCATCAACGAGTATTTCGATTTGATTCTCATGATTCTTCTCGGCCTCGGGCTTGTCTTTGAATTGCCGGTCCTGATTTTCTTTCTTTCGCTTTTTGGAATCGTGACGCCCAAGTTCTTGATGAAGAATTTTCGCTACGCTATTCTGGTGATCGCTCTGCTCGCCGCCGTTCTTACCCCCACACCCGACGCCACGACCATGTTGGTTTTCATGGCTGTCCTGGTCGCCTTGTACTTCGTCGGGGTTGCGGTGTCCTGGGTCGTCGTGCGGAGGCGCGAGCGCCGGCTGGCGGCTCCGGTGGAGGCGCGTTAAATGAATTCGCAGCGCAGACAATGTTGCTCAATTGGACTTTGTGTTGTTCTGGCCTTTTCAGTTCTAATTGGCTGCAAGTCCAAAGGCGCTGAGGCAAGCGCAGGTCCGTTCATGAGTACCGTGGCCTCCGCCCCGCCACAAGCAATCGAAGAGGCCCCTTCGCCTGACAAAACGGACGGGTTCGACGGCAATCGCGCTTTCGCCCATGTTGCCAAGCAGGTCAGTTTCGGCCCTCACCCATCGGGCTTGCCTGCCATCGTCAAAGTGCAGGAGTACCTGCTCTCCGAATTGAAGAGCTATGGCTGCACCGTCGAGGCGGATGCGTTCAGCACCGACACCCCGGTCGGGCGCATCCCCATGAAAAATATTGTGGTGAAAATTCCCGGCGCAAAGCCTGAAATCATCCTCCTCGGCACGCATTACGACACCAAGAAGATGGATAACTTTGTCGGCGCCGACGATGGTGGCTCTTCCACAGCTGTGATGCTGGAGCTTGCTCGCCTTCTTTGCCCGCAACACGGACGCGACGCGGTCTGGATCGCCTTCCTCGATGGCGAAGAGGCCGTCCAGAATTGGAGCGAGACCGACGGCCGTTACGGCAGCCGCCAAATGGCCGCGCGCTTGGCCGCCAGCGGCGACCTCAAGAAAATCCGCGCATTCTTGCTCGCGGACATCGTTGGCGGCCGCACCGCCCAGTTCCCGCGCGAATCCAGTTCCACACCGGCTTTGATCGATCTCGTTTGGAACACCGCTGCCAGGCTGGGATACTCGTCGATTTTTCTAAATGAATCGTCAGAGGCCCAAGATGACCACGATTCCTTCATGAAGCGCGGCGTTCCCGCGGTAGACGTCATCGGTGACTTTGTTCACAACGGCTATTGGCACACTCCGCAGGATGCTCTCGACAAAATCAGCCCGAAAACTCTAGCCATCGTCGGTCACGTTTTCATCGAATCCATAAAACAGCTCCAGACCAAGTAGCGGGCGCCTTCGCCAGCCCATCAATTCTCAAACCTCACCTGCTTCCCCTTTTGCACCACCGAATGCTTCCCGAAATCCTCATCATTCCGGTAAGGAAAATCCACCCGGTAATGGCTTCCGCGGCTCTCCTCTCGCGCCAGCCCCGACCGCGCAATCAGCAAAGCCAGCGTGTGCAGATTCAGCAATTCGTACGCGGCTCGCGCAGGCTTCTCACATTTTGGCAGCTCCAATGTCTCCAGTTGCTTGATGGCATCCGCCAATTCTTTCCCGCTCCGCAGAACCCCAGCCTCGCGCCACATCAGATCGCGGATCTTCACCAGCGCCACGTAGCTTGGCGAAGAAGTCGGCGAAGCCTTCGCTGATTCCTTGTGCGTTGCAGACGAATTACCCGCCAGCGGCACCGGACTTCCCGGCATCGCGCCCGGGTGGCGCTTCCCAGCGGGAGCATCCTTGCTCATCGCTTGGCCTGCGCGTGCCCCGAACACTAAGCCTTCGAGCAGGGAATTGCTCGCCAGCCGATTGGCCCCATGCACCCCCGTCGCCGCGGTCTCCCCCGCAACATAAAGTCCCGGCAGCGAAGTCCTCCCACAGACGTCGCTCTTCACTCCGCCGACTGCGTAATGCGCCGCCGGGCAAACCGGCGCCAGATCGCTGGCCAGGTCGACACCGAAACTCGCGCACGTCTCATAAATCCGCGGGAACCGCTTTTTCAGAAACTCCTCGCTCTTCTTCGTTAAGTCCAAGTACACGTGTGGACTTTGCGTGCGATGCATCTCCATCGCAATCGCGCGCGTGATGATCTCCCGCGGCGCGAGTTCCTGCCCTTCGCTGTACCGTTTCATGAATCGTTCCAGGCTGATGTTCCGGAGGATCCCGCCTTCATTGCGCAGCGCTTCGGAGAGAAGAAAACGCGGCGCCCCCTTGACGGCCAGCGCCGTCGGATAGAATTGGACGAACTCCAGGTCGGACAACGTTGCGCCCGCCTCATACGCGATGGCCATTCCATCGCCCGTCGCCAATTCCGGATTCGTATTCTCTCGATAGACTTGTCCCAGCCCGCCCGTGGCCAGCAGCACCGCCCCCGCGCGCACTTCGTGCTGTGAGCCGTCGGTCTCGTCAATGAAATGAACGCCGGCAACCCGGCCGCGCTCCACGATCAATTCTGTGGTGAACGCATGCGCGCGCAAATGCAAATGCGGAATGGTATGCGCGCGAGCCAGCAGTGCCCGCGTAATCTCCCGGCCCGTCGAATTCCCGTTCGCATGTAGGATCCGTGAGCGGCTGTGCGCGGCCTCCTGCGTAAACGCCAGCTTTGTCCCTTCCCGGTTAAACTCTGTTCCCCACTCGATCAATTCTGTAATGTAATTCGGCCCTTCTTCCACCATTAGCGCGACCGCTTCCGCCCGGCACAGTCCATCCCCGGCGTTAATCGTGTCCTGCACGTGCAGTCCGATTTCGTCCTCATCGGAAAGCGCCACCGCGATCCCGCCCCGCGCCCAGGCCGTCGCGGAATCGTTCAGGTTGGATTTTGCGAGAACCAGAACGCTCCCCGCCCCGCTCAATTCAATGGCCGCGCGCAAACCCGCCACGCCGCTGCCTACAACGGCATAGTCCGCGTGATAAGTTTTGTGGGAGTGTGTCATGGGAGTGCGGGGCTTGCCGTCCCGTATGGTAGCACGAAGAAATTGCACGGATGAATACGTGCCACCTCGATGTGGACCAAGCGGGCCTGTGTTACATTGAAATGCCTCACCAATGAAAATGAAACGTCTTCCTGTGAGATCCTCGGGCGGCAACTACGTCGTCGTGGCCGGCGCCGGAGCTATTCGTCGCGCATCGCAGGAAATGTCGGCGCTTGGAAACTTCTCAAGCGTCCATGTCGTTTCTTCTCGAAAGGTATGGCGCGCTCTCGGGAAAACCATTCAGCGGGGACTGCGCCTTTCGATCCACAACGCAATTCATCTTTTCGATGACGCCGAATCCGCGAAAAATCTTCGTAGCGTGGAGCAGCTAGCCCGTTCCTTGAGCCGTGCGGGCGCGGATCGCAAATCACTTTTGGTCGCCGTGGGTGGTGGTGTTGTCGGGGACGTCGCCGGTTTTGTGGCCGCCACGTATCTGCGCGGCATCGCATTAGTCCACATCCCCACCACACTCGTCGCGCAAGTGGATAGCTCCATCGGAGGCAAGACCGGCGTAAATCTCGCGGAAGGGAAGAACCTCGTCGGCGCGTTCTATCCGCCGCGGCTGGTGCTTGCCGATCCAGAATTATTGCGCACCCTCCCGGACCGAGAATTTCGCGGCGGCCTAGCCGAAGTCATCAAGCACGCCATCATCGCCGACGCACCGATGTTTGCCATGCTGGAAAATAACATGGATAAAGTTCTGCGCCGCGACCGCAAATCTCTCCACGACTTGATTCCCTGGAACGTGCAAATCAAAGCGCGTGTCGTAAGCAGCGATGAGCGCGAGTCCGGCCTGCGGGAAATCCTGAACTTCGGCCACACCTTCGCCCACGCTCTCGAAAGCGTCACCAAATACCGCCGCTATCAGCATGGCGAAGCCGTCGCCTGGGGCATGATGGCCGCCGCGTTCCTTGGCTATGAGGTTGGCCTGACGCGCGCCGACGATGTATCCCGCATCGTGGCGCTCGTCCGCCGAATAGGGCCTCGACCAGCCTGGCCGCTCGTACCGTCCAACAGTCTGCTCAGCGCCATGCGCTCCGACAAGAAAACGCGCAGCGGGATTCTCCGCTTCGTGCTCTCGCCCCGCATCGGGCAAGCCCGCTCCTATGACGCCGTGCCTCTTCATGTCGTCGAGCGCGTCTTGCATTTCACGCCGCGCCTGATCGCCGCAAGCGAACATCGTTCAGGAACGCAACGTGCCTGAGTCGTCCACGCCCGCAAAGGGAACCCTTCCCGAAGGCGCCGTCTCTGAAGCCGAAGCTTCGGAAAAAATCCGCGAGATGTTCACGCAGATCGCGCCGCGCTACGATCTGCTGAACCATCTTCTCTCGTTGCAGTTCGACCGCCTCTGGCGTGCTCGTGTTGCCCGCCGCCTTTGCCACATCCTCGCCCGGCGCGACGCCCTTGTTCTCGACCTCTGCTGCGGTACCGGCGATCTTGCTTTCTCCCTTGCACGGGCGGGGTATGCCCGCATCATCGGTGCGGATTTCGCCCATACCATGCTTGTTCGCGCCCGAGAGAAAAGTGCCGATCTGGCCTCCGCCGCGAGTGAAAGTTCCGCGCCTCCCATTCTTTTTTTCGAAGCCGACGCTCTGCGTCTTCCTTTTCCTGACGCCTCGTTTGATCTGGTGACCACCGCGTTTGGTTTTCGCAACCTCTCCAACTACGAAGCTGGACTCCGCGAAATCCAGCGCGTCCTGAAGCGTGGTGGGACCATCGCCATTCTCGAATTCACTGAACCGCCAGAAGGTTTGCTAGGGAATCTCTATCGCTGGTATTTTCGCAGTGTCCTGCCAAAAATCGGCGGCTTGATCTCCGGCCAATCGCTTGCGTACAAATACTTGCCAAACTCAGTAGCCCGCTTCTTCCGCCCGCCCGAACTTGCCTCTCTCCTCAGCGCCGTCGGCTACGAATCCGTCGCCTATAGCGTCTGGACCTTCGGCACCGTCGCCCTCCACACCGCCGTCCGTCCTGCTACCGTGCTCAAATCTTCCTAACGGCGGCCACTACTCAAGGCGTGCTACTGATCGTCGATGCAAAACTGCCATCACCAACCAAATAAAATCTTTGCTTACTGTTCACTGTAAACTGACAAGGGAAAACCTGTTGCCCAACCCACCGCTCACTCTTCCAATCCCGCGCTCCGCAATTTCGCCAACAACGTCTTCGGCGAAACCCCCAACTTCTCCGCCGCTCGCGTCTTATTCCATTTAAATTCTCGCATCGTATTCTCAAGCAACGCTTTTTCAACGTGCGCCGCCGCGCGATGAGTGACTTCCTCGAGCGTGCCTTCCCAGCTGAAAGCCTCCGGCACCATACCCGCCGGGAAATGCTCCGCACCCGGCTTGGTCGCCGGAAGCTGTAATCCATCCGCGCGAATGCTCAATCCATCCGCCAGAATCACCGCGCGCTCCAGCGTGTTCTGCAACTCGCGCACATTCCCAGGCCACCTGTAATTCAGCAGCCGCTCCCGCGCATCTGCCGCAAGCTCCAACCCGGCTTTCGAAAACTCTTTGCTAAATTTCCCCAGGAAGTGGTCCGCCAGCAGCAGCACGTCATTTCCCCGTTCACGCAACGGCGGAATCGTCATCGGCACCGCCGAAATCCGGAAATACAAGTCCTCGCGAAACAGTTTTTCTTCCACCATCTTCTGCAAATTTCGATTCGTCGCCACGACAATCCGTGCGTCTACTTCAACCGATTGTGTTCCGCCCACGCGTTCGAATCGTTTTTCCTCCAGCACGCGCAGCAATTTTGCCTGAATCGCCAGTGGCAGCTCCCCAATCTCATCCAAAAACAACGTCCCATGGTGCGCCAAATCCATCTTCCCGACTTTTCGCGCGCCCGCCCCTGTGAACGCCCCTCGCTCGTGCCCGAACAGCTCGTTCTCGACCAGCCCCTCCGGAATCGCCGCGCAATTCAGCGCCACAAACGGCCGCTCGCGCCGCGGCGAAAGGTGATGAATCGCCAGCGCAAATAATTCTTTTCCTGTGCCGCTTTCCCCCAGTAGCAGGCACGTGGAATCCGTCGCCGCCACTTTCTGAATTTGCTGGCTCACTTCCCGAATCGCGGCATGCTCTCCGATAATTCGCGGAAACCCATACCGCGTCGCATACTCTTCGCGCAGCAGCAAATTCTCCCGTAGCAATTCCTGCTGCCCCGCCGCCCGCTGCACCAGCAGCTTTAAATGGTCCAAATCCACCGGCTTTTGCAGAAAATCGAACGCCCCTTCCTTCATCGCCGCCACGGCTTCTTCCACCGACCCAAATGCCGTCAGCAGAATCACCGGAATCGTCGCATCTGCCTGCTTGCTCGCGCGCAAAACCTCCAGCCCCGAAGCTCCCGGCATCTTCAAATCCGTGATAACCAGCAAATACCGGCGCGCGCGCACCTTTTGAATCGCGGCCGCGCCATCCGGCGCTTCGTCCACCGTATACCCCGCGCGCTCCAACGCCTTGCGCAGCATGGCGCGCAGTTCGTTCTTGTCTTCTACAAGTAGGAGGGGTTCCATCTCTTTCGTTTCTACCACGAATCCAGCTGCCGTCAGGGAACAACGCGAGAGCAGTGTGCAGAGAAGGGAAGCAGGTCGTTTGCCTTTAAGTAGGCGCGAACCGTGATTTGCAATGTCGAGCTGCAGCGCAGCGCTGAAGCTGAGAGATCTGCAAGCGGGTCTTCTTCGAAGAAGCGTAATGCTAACTACTTAGAACGAACAGATTTCTCTATCGCGCCCACCCCGGATCCCCGCCCGACTTTCGCAATTGATCCTCGAGGTCATCCAATCCCTGCTTGAGCTGCGCAATCTCTAGCTTCTTCGTGTCAATCTTCGTCTGCTTGTCATTGATGTCCTTGCGCGTGTTCTGTTCGGTCAAGGCCTTCTGCGGATCGGAGTAATACTGCACTTGCGCCTTTTCTTCTTCGCGCTGCAAGAGGTCGAGCTCTTTCTCGGCCTTCTCGATCTTGTCGTGCTGATCTTTGAATCTCTTGCGCCAGGCCGCCTCACCAGTGGGATCCGCCGTTTGTCCAGCGTCACTTTCTTTCTGCGTTCCCACAGCGGCGGTTGCAGCTGTGCCGCTCGGACTGCTGGAAGCAGGACTAATGGCGGGCTTCACGTCATCATCGGTGAAGACTTTCTTGGGCTTCGGAGCAGTCTTCTTGTCTTCGCGCGCCTTTCGCGCGGCGTCCGCCACTGGATCGCTGCTTGGCTGCTGCGAAGAGCCCTGCGCCCGGGCACGCAGCGGCAGTCCCGCCAGGCACAATGCCACCACCACGCTAAACGTTGTAACGCAAAATTTCACTCGCATGCGGTCCTGCTTTCCCGGAGCGGCTGGCAGACCCCGACTGTCTCTTAGATGCTGTCCTGTCTTGATTCTACTGCTTCTGGCACGCTCCGCGGCAGCGGTAGCGTAACAATAAACGCAGCCCCTCCTTCCGCCCTGTTTCGCGCCTCTACTTGGCCCCCGTGCTGCACGACGATCTTCTGCACCACCGCCAACCCCAGCCCCGTCCCATTGGCCTTCGTCGTAAAAAAAGGCCGAAAAAGCTTTGTCAGTGCGCTCGCCGGTATTCCGGGACCGTTATCCAGAACGCTGATGCGCTGGAACCCCATCTCCTCGCCACGAACGATCTCCCCACGAACCAGCACGCGCCCTCCGTCACCTGCCCTCGCGCAAGACTCAGCCGCGTTTCGCGCCAGGTTCAGCAGCGCTTGCCGCAGCAAGCCTTCGTCTCCACCCAGGTCCAGAAACTCCCCTTCGCTGCGAATCTTCACTTGCGGAATCGCCTCCGCCACTTCCGAGACCACTCGCTCTACCATGGTCTGCAGCGTTACCGTTTCGCCCGAAATCTCCAGCGGCCGCGCGTACTTTAAAAACTCCGTAACGACATGCGAGATGTTGCGCGTCTGCTCCAGGATCCGACCCGCATAGTCCGCTGCCTCCTTCTCGGAAACCTCCGGAATCATCTGCGCATAGCCCGAAATCGTCGCCAGCGCATTCTTGAACTCGTGCGCGATGCCCGCGGAAAGTTCCCCCAGCGCCGCAAGGTTTTCCTTCAACTGCATTCGTTGCTGCAGCGCCGCGAGCTCCGTCAGATCCGTGAGCAGGCAAATGGCCCCGCTAATTTTTTCCGTGCCGCGCCGGATCGGTGAAATCGTCACGCCCAGACGCCGCGTATCTCCCGCCGGTGGGCAATGATCCACCTCCTCGCGCCGGAAAATCTTTCCCGTCGAAAGGCACTCCGCCACCAGCCGCGTGAGATCCGATGTTTCACCCAGTGCCTCGCTGTAGCGCCGGAATCCCAGTCCGTGAATCCCCAGCGCCTGTTCCGCCGCCGGATTCGCGCTGGAAATAATTCCCGTCGCATTCACCACGAGCAGCCCCGCGGGCATGTTGCGCGTGACCTCTTCGCTTAAGCGTTCCGTTTTTTCCGCGCGCTCCTTTTCGATCTTGTGCAGCCGCTCCAGTTCCTTCTCCTGCCCCCGCAGCTTCTGAATCACCCCCTGCATCGACGCGGTCATGAACGCCGAAGGATTCTGCGTGCGCGGCGCCGGTTCCAGCACTTCCTCTTGATGCACTTCGCGTGAGCGTTGCAGGAACCGTCTCATCAGAAACACTACAAACCCCGTGATCGCCAGCAATCCGATTCCCAGCGCCGCCGCGATCATCCACAAGTGCTGCGTGCTCCCCGCGGTTTGCAGCAATGCCATCATCAATCGTGCCATTCAAATCGCATAGCTAAACGACGATCCCTTGGAAAATCGGCCAGTGCGCCGCGAGCACCGGCACCGCATAAACGATCAACAGCGCCCCGATCCCCAAAAATGTCCCCAGCGGCAACTGATATTGGCTCGCAATCGTCCAGCGCAGCACGCGCCCCGTCCCCAACCCGCGTCGGCTCGCGCGCTCCGCCAGAGGGCTCTTCCAGCCCGCGAAATACAGCGCCAGAACCAGGCTAAGCCCGATCACGCTTCCCAAAAGGCTTCCCACCAGGATGGTTAGAAATGTCCCGCGCAATCCAAGAAACGCTCCCATCATGGCCATCATTTTCACGTCACCCATGCCCATGCCTTCACGTCCACGCGCAGCCTTGTACAGCGCCGCCAGCCCCCACAGCAGAAAACTCCCAAACGCCGCGCCCAACAGTGCGTCAGCAAGCCCCGCCGCGTATCCGGGCACCACACGGTGCAGGAATCGCCAAATAAGAAACTGCATAAATCCATGATCCGGCGGCACGAGGGCGGAAAACAACAGGCCCACCGCGAACCCGGGCCAGTTCACTAAATCCGGAAGCAGCCTAACGCGCAGGTCCGTAACCGTCAGAATCAGGATCAAGCAGGTGAAAACCAGCCATTTAAGCGTGGTCTGCGTCAACCCAAACTCGTGAAACGCCGCCACGAATAACAATCCTGTAGTCAGTTCAATGGCCGGGTACATCACCGAAATCGGCGCCCCGCACGCCCGGCACTTCCCGCGCAGCCACAGCCAAGCAAACACCGGCACGTTGTCATACGGCTTGATCGGTGTCCCACACCGTGGGCACCGCGACCCCGGCGTAACAATCGAAATCTCTTCCGGAATCCGCGTAATGCAGACGTTCAGGAAGCTCCCAATAACAATCCCAAATAGAAAAATGAAGATGTACAGAATCGTGACCACATTTCGACTCTCTCACACTCATCCCGCCCCCTCAACAAACCCCATCGTCCTCGTGCCCCAACCCTAACGCTTTCTTCTCTGTGGCCCTCTGTGGTTCTCCGCGAGCTCTGTGTTGAAATCCCCTCTTTTTCCTCTACTGACCCGCTCCGCCGTCTCCTTCGGCCAAGGATTGAAATTTGTGGTGAGGTAGATCTGAATTCCAGCTCCTGCTCTCCGCGCTCCTCCGCGTCTCTGCGTCATCCTTTTTCTTTCCTCTCGTTAACTCTCGTTTTGACCCGTTTTTGTCTTCTCCGACTGACGACTGTAAACTGACTACTGCCTCTATGGACTGGTTCGAACGCAAGATCCGCCGCTACGAGCACCGCCGCTGGACAACCGACGACAACCGCCGCGTCCAACCCTTCCATTGGGGCCTCGAACACATCGGAGGCTCCCCTGATGATCCGCATCCCGGCGCCTTCCTCCGTGATTACGCCCAAAACGCCATCGAAACCAGCAAAGATTGGTTCGCCACAACTCCCGCCGGCGACTATCGCCTGGATCGCGAAAACGTTCTTACCTTCACCAGCTCCATCGTCTCCCCTTGGCCTGAAAACAACCTTGTCCACGCCCAGCTTTTTGCCGCTCGCCAGTCCATCCCATCGCGGTTCCACTCGCACCACTCTGGCCCCGGCCCCGCCGTTCTCCTTCTCCCCAATTGGAACGCCAAATGGCATGGCCAGAACGGCCTCTGCCACTGGATTCAGCGCATGGGCATCACCGTCCTCAAGATGAGCATGCCCTACCACGACCGCCGTATGGTCCAGGGCCACGAACGGGCCGACCAAATCTGCGGCCCAAACATTGGCATGACCCTCCAGGCCAACTGCCAGGCCGTCCAGGACGCCCGCCGCTGTCTTCGCTGGCTCGAAGAGCAGGGCTATACCAAGCTCGGCATCCTGGGTACCAGTCTCGGTTCCTCCGTCGGCTACATCACCCTCGTCCACGATGAAGCCGTCCGAGCTGGTGGTTTCTTCCACGTCTCCACCTACTACGCCGACGTGGTCAGCCAAGGCATGACCACCAACCACGTCTGGGAGGGTCTCAAAAGTCACGTTACCGTCGACGAGCTTCGCGACTATTGGGCCCCCATCAGCCCCATGCCCTACGTCGAACGCGGCATGGGCGCTGGCCGCACCTGCTTCATGGTCTACGGCAAGTACGACCCCACCATGCTCCCCGAGCTCACCCGCCAGATGCTCGACTCCCTCCGCCGCCACGGCGCCGACCCCTGCACCCTCGAACTCCCCTGCGGCCATTACTCCCTCGAACTCGCTCCTTTCTCCTACATCGCCGGCTACCGCATGCTCATCTTCTTCCTTGAGTCCCTTGCCTGACTGAGCCCTGCTGTATCATGAGGGCGCGGAAAAGCTTCTTCTCCTAGCGTTTGGACCTCTGGTGGTTGCCGCTGCGCTACTCGTCATAGCCACCGCGATTCGCCGAGTCGTCGTAGCCCTTAGGTCTCGGCCAACGTCCGAGCAAATCAAGGCTGCCCATGACGCCTATCTGAGGCGCTTGGTGAATCCCCAGGTGGACGCCGTCGAACGCGAACTAGACAAACTGCTCCCCGAAAGACTTCTTCAGTTATATGAGGACAAACCGACGATTCAGTCCGGCGGTTTCAGACTGGAGAAGCCCGGCCAGAATCGTTGGAGGCCGGAACGATGGCCGGTTTATTGTTTTGAGCCACTCGACACCGAAGCGCTCAAGGGATGGCAGTACGAGCACGAGTTCGGTCCCGGGTTTTGTTTTGCGACCACGGGCCGGGGTTGCTGGTATTGGATAGCTGCTTCAGATCAACGGGCAAAAGACTCTCCCGTTATCTTCCTCGACTACGATGGCAGCGGCTCCCACGGAGAAACAGTTGCCAACAGCCTTGACGAGTTCCTGAGTTGGAAGCGCTTGGGGTAATTTCGTGATGCTTTCTTGGGAGGCTGGTGGTGGATGTGTCTGCGCGGTATTCTCTGATATTTCAGATTCGTCTGCGCAGTTCCTTGGTTCAACGCAGAATGGATGAGAACTTACCATCGGCCACAAGCGCAGAAACCGCCTCGATATCCGACGCCAACGGCCTATCCTCGGCGACCTTGGGAGACTTGCTCCGCACGGCCTCGTACGCCTTCTTCGCCAGGGCCCCGGTCTGCAGCGGCGCCAGCAAATCGATCCCCTGGCATGCGCAGAGCAGCTCAATGGCAATCGTATGCCGTAGATTCACCAGCATGCGCTCCAGCCGCCGCGCCCCGCTCATCCCCATGGAGACGTAATCTTCCTGATTACCGGATGTCGAAATCGAATCCACCGAATGAGGAGCCGCGAGTGCCTTGTTCTCGCTCGTGAGCGCAGCCGCCGTCACCTGCGCAATCATGAATCCAGAATTCAGCCCCGGCTCCGGCGTCAGAAACGCCGGCAACATGCTCGTCAGCGGATTGGTCATCTGCTCGATTCGGCGCTCCACGATTCCGCCCAGCGTCGCAATCGCAATCGCCACCTGGTCCGCTGCCATGGCCAGCGGCTGGCCATGAAAATTCCCGCCGCTGACAATGTCGCCGTTGTTCGCATCGCGCACAAACACCAGCGGATTGTCCGTCGCGCTGTTCAATTCTACCGCGGCCATCTCCCGTGCCTGCGCCAGCGAATCGCGCACCGCGCCATGCACCTGCGGTGTGCACCGCAAGCTGTACGCATCCTGCACGCGAGTATCTTTTTCCGCCGCGCGGTGCGACTCGCGAATCTGGCTGCCTTCGTTCAGGTGCGCCAGATTCCGCGCCGACGTTGCCGCTCCCGCATACGCGCGAGCGTGCATAATCCGCGCATCAAACGCGCCCGGGCTCCCGCGCAGCGCATCCAGCGAAAGGGAAGCAGCCACGTCTGCCGTGTCCACAAGCACGTCAGTCTCGCGCAACGCCAGACTCAGCAGCGCCAGCATCCCCTGCGTGCCATTCAGGAGTGAGAGTCCTTCCTTCGCTTCCAGTCCAATCGGGACGATTCCCGCACGTTTCATCGCTTCGCCGCCGGAGAAAACTTCGCCGCGAAAAGCTGCGCGGCCTTCGCCAATCACAACTTGCGCCAAATGTGCCAGCGGAGCCAAATCGCCTGAAGCGCCCACGGAACCCTGCGAAGGAATCACGGGATGCACTTTCGCGTTCAGCATCTGGCAAAGTGCCTCGACGACCCGCGGACGCACGCCGCTCAATCCTTTCGCGATCGCATTTGCGCGCAAGAGCATCATGGCCCTTGTTTCTGCCTCGCTGAGCGGAGCGCCCAGGCCACACGCATGCGACCGTATGAGGTTCACCTGCAGTTGCCGTACTTGTTCCGTGGAAATGCGCACCGAAGCAAGTTTCCCGAAGCCGGTATTAATCCCGTAGGCCGTCGCTCCCGAGGCCACCAGCCGAGCCACTACAGCGCGGGAAGCATTCATCCGTTCAATCGCCGCGGGACCCAGTGACACGATCTCGCCGCGCAGCGCAACAGCATAGAGCTGCTCAAACGTAAGATCGTTGCCGCTCAGCGCGACACTCATGCGGGGCTCCGGTCGGGTTGCGGCACCGCAATCGTGTTGAATACGCTCCGGTATTTTTCCGGCAGCAATTTCGGACGGCCGTTGCTCCCGCAAATCACGTGCATCGTTTCGCCGTTGGCGAGGACTTTTCCGTCAGCGTCACGAATCACTTCGTAGGAAAACTTGATGATGCGGTTTCGTGATTCGGAAATTCGCGTGCGGATGCGCAGAACTTCATCGTAGAGCGCCGAGTCGTGATACCGGCAGTGCGCGTCAGCCACCACGATGTGGCAGTCATCCTCAATTTCCATTCGCTTGTATTCGATTCCGAGGGCGCGGATGAGCTCGACTCGCCCTACTTCAAACCAAATCAAATAATTCGCGTGATACACCACTCCCATCTGGTCCGTCTCGGCATAGCGCACCCGCACGATCGCGTCGTGATATTCAATCTTTCGCATGTCCATTATTTTTCGGTATCGCCCTGCCACACCGGCTTGCGCTTTTCCAGAAACGAGGCGAGCCCTTCCTTGAAATCGGGCGTACAGCGAATGCGCGCATTTTCGAGGATGGCGCGTTCCAGATCGTGGTCCACTCCGGCAGCCGCCGAAAATACGAGAAGCCGCTTCGAGCGAGTCAGGCTGCTGGGGCTCGCAGCGATCAATGTTTCCGCAAGCTCGTGCGCGCGTTCCATCAGGCGCTCGGCCGCAACGATTTCCGAAACCAGCCCGAACTCCTTGGCCTCGGCCGCTTCCAGGATGCGCCCCGTAAGCAGGAGGTCGCGCGTGCGTTTCTCGCCGATCTGACGCGTCAGGAACACGGAGACAATCGCGGGCAAAAAGCCGATCTTCACTTCCGTGTAGCCGAACTTCGCCTCCGGCACCGCGATCGTCAAATCGCACAGCGTCGCGATCCCGCAGCCTCCGGCGTACGCCGCGCCGTTGACCGCCGCGATCAGCGGCCTCGGAAAGCTCCAGATGCGGCGAAACATTTTGGCAATCCGCCGCGAGTCCTCCTGGTTCTCCGAGGGAGATTGTTTCGCAATGGCTGCAAGCATGTCCAAATCCATGCCCGCACAAAATGCTTTGCCCGCTCCCGTCAGAATCACTACGCGGGCGTGAGTCTTCTCGATTTCATCGAGCGCTGTCTGAAGTTCCGCCATCATCTGGGTGGAGATGGCGTTGCGTTTTTCCGGCCGGTTGAGCGTGATTTTCGCGAGACTGTCACTGATTTCGAGAAGGAGTGTTGAATACATTGTTGGAACACCTCCTCAATTCACAAGTGGAGCATGCGCGTATTTGGCGCGAATTTCATTGGTCATTTCAAGTACTTTCGTTAGCCTCGACGAGTCAATCCCTGGATCGGCGCCCGCTTTGCGAAGCGCCGCAAGCACATCTTCCGTCGCGATGTTGCCCACAAGATTGTCTCCCGCAAACGGGCATCCGCCAAGCCCTGTCAGCGCGCTGTCGAACCGCCGGCATCCCGCTTCGTACGCCGCGAGAATCTTTTCTTCCGCCTGCTCCGGCCGGCTGTGCAAGTGCACGCCCAGCTCGACTCCCACGACATGATTCTTTGCCCCGCGATACAAATCGCCTACAAGTTCCGGAGATGCGGTCCCCACTGTATCGGCCAGCGAAACCGTGCGCACGCGAATATCTTTCAGCCACTCCAAAGTATCCGCCACAATCTCTGGCCCCCACGGCTCGTCGTATGGATTCCCAAACGCCATCGAAATGTAAACAACAAGATCTCTTTTGGCAGCCAGAGTTTCCGTACGAAGTTTCTCCACGAGCGATCGAGACTCGTCCCGTGTCATATTGGCATTCGCCCGCCGAAAATAAGCAGAAATGGAGTACGGATATCCAATCGTCCGGACGCCTGGAGTCGCGAGCGCCCGCTCCAATCCTTTTTCATTCACAACAATTCCGATAATTTCCGGAAGCTCGACGCCGGCGGGAAGGGAAGCATTCAGTTTCGCCATCACCTCTTCGCTGTCCGCCATCTGCTTTACATGTTTCGGCGAAACAAAGCTCACCGCGTCAATGTGCTTGAGCCCGGCAAGCACCAGCTCTTTCAAATATTGGGCCTTGTATTCCGCTGGGATAAGATCCGGCAATCCCTGCCACGCATCACGGGGGCATTCAACTAGTTGGGTTTTTTCGGGCATATTGTGATCTTAACCAGACGACAAAATCGATGAGCAAGAAAACCAAACCAAGTACCGTCGCAAGAAGTGCAACTATGGCGCCCCCCCAAGCAAGGGGCCTTCCCCATCAAATCCGGGATTTTGCCGAACAAATCTGGAAAATGGAATCGAGACATAGGCGGCTATGGCCCACGCCGGGAGAGACGCCAGAATAATGACAAGCCCACGTTTGCGCATATTATCAAGTCTGCAGAACGCCAGTCTTGAATTCACGGATGTCGGGATTGAGCGCGGCGGCTTCGAGGGCCCAGATCAGAGCGTCTCGCGTATGGGCGGGATCAATGATGGCGTCGACCCAGAGACGGGTGGCGGCGTAGCGCGGGTCGGTTTGATGCTCGTAGGTTGCGCGGACGGATTCGTATAATTTCTTTTTCACTTTTTCGTCGACTTTTGTGCCTTCGCGTTCGAGTTGCTTCAATTTGATTTCGACGAGCGTGCTGGCGGCGGCGTCGCCGCTCATCACCGCGAAGCGCGCGGTGGGCCAGGCGAACATGAAGCGCGGGTCGTAGGCTTTGCCGCACATGGCGTAATTTCCGGCGCCAAAGCTGCCGCCGCAAATCACCGTGATTTTTGGGACCACGCTGTTTGCGACCGCGTTCACCATTTTTGCGCCGGCGCGGATGATGCCGCTCCACTCGGCGTCTTTGCCGACCATGAAACCGTTTACGTCATGCAAAAAAATAAGCGGGATGCGATTCTGGTTGCAGTCCAAGATAAAACGCGCAGCCTTTTCCGCGGATTCGGTGTAAATCACGCCGCCGAATTCCATGCGTTTCTGGTCGGAACCGCGCGCAAGAGTTTGCACGTGTTTTTTCTGATTCGCGACGATACCTACCGCCCAACCGCCGATTCGCGAGTAGCCGCAGAGCAACGTTTCGCCGTACTCCGCGCGATACTCCTCGAATTCGCCGGCGTCCACGATGCGCGCGAGAATTTCGCGCATGTCGTATTGTTTCGCCGGATCGCTCGAAAAAATCCCGTAAATCTCTTCCGCAGACTGGAGCGGCGCTCGCGCTTGCATGTGACTGAACGGCGACGCGTTCGGCGCACCCATTTTGTCTACCAGCGCGCGAATTCGCACAAGGCAGGCATCGTCGTCCGGCTCGCGAAAATCCACCGTGCCGCTGATTTGCGCGTGCATTTTTGCGCCGCCCAAATCTTCCGCAGAGGTTTTCTGTCCAATCGCCGCTTGCACTAGCGCCGGGCCGGCCAGAAAAAGTCCTGAGCCTTCGGTCATTAAGATGTGGTCGCACATCACGGGAAGATACGCGCCGCCCGCCACGCACATGCCCATGATGGCGGTGATTTGCGGAATGCCCATGGCGCTCATTACGGCGTTGTTTCGAAAGACGCGGCCAAAATCATCGGTATCCGGAAAAACATCTTCCTGCAGCGGCAAAAACACTCCTGCGGAATCGACCAAGTAAATTGTTGGGATGTGATTTTCGATGGCGATGTTCTGTGCGCGAATCACTTTTTTCGCGGTCATTGGGAAAAACGCGCCGGCCTTCACCGTCGCGTCATTCGCGATGATCATGAAGGTGCGCCCGCACACTTTGGCGAGGCCGGTAACGGTTCCCGCCGATGGTGCGCCGCCCCATTCTTCGTACATTTCGAATGCCGCGTAAATGCCCAGCTCGAAGAACTGCGAGCTCGGGTCGATCAATTTCGCGATGCGCTCGCGCGCGGTCAGGCGGCCTTTCTTGTGTTGCGATTCGATGGCCTTCGCGCCGCCGCCCTGGCGAATCTGTTCTTCTTGGTTCTTGATGGCGGTCAGCAAGTCCACGACGCGACGGGCATTCTTTTCAAATTCAGGAGATTTCAGATTGGCACTCGTTTTCAGAACCGAAGCAGGCACTCTACGACCTCGCGCACAAGAAATCTTCCAGAAAACGTAGCGTTCCTTACGGCCGGACAGACCAAGTAAAACAGTATACGAGGTTTTCACCGGCATATGCGAATTGGCGGACTCCCGTTCGAATCGCATAAAATCGCAAAGTACTTGCACTCCGCGAATCGCGAGGTAAGCTGTTTGCCGGGCTTCCGCGGCCGTCTACGCTTGCTGCCATTTGCCTAATCACCCCACATTGCCATCACGAGAGGACACAGTTTATGAAAGGTCTCAACAGGAAATTCATGGGGCTCGGGCTCGCCGGAGCGCTTGCTCTTGTCAGTTTTTGCCAGGCGCAAACGCCCGCCCCGCAAAAGCCCGCGACAAAAACGCCTACGAAGGCGGCGGCGGCAAAACCAGCGCCTCTCGAAGTTCCGCAATTGAAATTCGAAAAGTATCAGCTCGAGAATGGACTGGAAGTGATTCTCTCCCAAGACCATCGCCTTCCAATGGTCGCGGTGAATCTGTGGTACCACGTTGGTCCGGCGTATGAACTGCCGGGGCGAACCGGCTTTGCGCATCTGTTCGAACACATGATGTTCGAAGGTTCGAAACACGTTCCTGGCAACGCACATTTTCATTTCCTGGAGGCTGCGGGCGCCAGCGACATTAACGGCACGACCTACTTTGACCGCACCAACTATTTCGAAACGCTTCCTGCGAATCAGCTGGAACTCGCGCTTTGGCTGGAGTCCGATCGCATGGGTTATCTGCCGGACAAACTGGACCAGGCCAACCTTTCGAATCAGCAGGACGTGGTCCGAAACGAGCGGCGGCAGAGCGTGGAAAACGCGCCCTATGGCATCGTGGAAGAGGGAGTGTTTCACGAGCTTTTTCCCAAGGGCCATCCGTACTATGGCGATGTCATGGGCTCGCACGCAGACATTCAGTCCGCGAAAGTCGAAGATGTCCGAAACTTTTTCAAGCTTTACTACGCGCCGAATAATGCGAGCCTTGCGATTGTCGGCGATTTCGACCCGGAAAAAGCCAAGGAGCTGGTGGAAAAGTATTTTGGGCCGCTGAAGCGTGGCGAGACGGTCCCGAAGATCATGGCGCACACCCCGCCCATTACGGCGGAGCGGCGCGCCGTCATCCCGGACAACGTACAACTTCCGCGCGTCTACATGGCGTGGCTGACGTCTCCCATTTTCAAGCCGGGCGACGCGGAAGCGGATCTGGCGGCGACGATCTTAGGCGGGGGAAAATCCAGCCGGCTTTACAAGAAACTCGTTTATGAAAAGCAGATCGCGCTGAACGTGACCGCTAGCCAGGGGTCGCTGATGCTTGGGTCGGTCTTTGAGATTCAAGCGACCGCCCGCCCCGGCGTAAAACCGGAGGATTTAGAAAAAGCCATCAACACGGAGCTCGACGCGTTCCGAAAGGAGGGACCGACCGCGGCGGAGCTGGCGCGCGCGCGCAACGGGATCGAATCCAGAATCATCGAAGGGCTAGAAACATTGGGCGGATTCGGTGGCGTCGCTGACCTTCTGAATAGTTACAACCATTATCTTGGCACGCCGGATTTTCTCGGAGCGGACATCGGGCGCTATGAAAACGCATCCATCGAATCGATCGAAGCATTCACGCAGGGCCAACTGAATACCAATCAACGCGTAGTTGTGTATGGCGTTCCCGGGAAGCAGGATCTGGGCGCGGAAGTTCCAACGCCAAAGGCGGAGCAAAAAGACACAGCGAAAACCGGGGGTGAGCCGGTGAACGCGGATGCGGCATGGCGCGCCGATGCGCCGAAACCCGGCCCGGCAAGTCCGCTGCATCTTCCGGTTCCGGAGCAGTTCAAGCTTTCGAACGGGCTGACCGTGCTGTACAGCGATCGCCCCGGCTTGCCTTTGGTGGCAGCGAGTCTGGTGCTGCGTTCGGGAAAGGGTGCAAATCCGGTCGACCGCCCCGGCCTGGCGAGCGTGACCGCGCGGATGCTGCAGCAGGGAACAGCAACGCGATCTGCACTGCAGATCGCGGACCGCGCGGCGGACCTCGGGGCGTCGCTCACGTCTCGCGCTGCGGCTGACAATTCGCTGGTCGCGACGCAGTCGCTCTCGCGAAGTTTTCCGGAGGCACTGGAACTGCTGGCGGATATTGCGTTGCACCCGAACTTTCCGAGAGCGGAAATTGAGCGGGTGCGCTCGGAGCGGCTGGCGGCGCTGGTGCAGGAAAAAGACGAGCCTTTCTCCGTGGCGCTGCGTGTTTCGGCGGCGGCGCTTTATGGATCACACAATCCCTACGGTTATACGGACAGCGGCACGGCGGAATCACTGAAGGCGATTTCACGTGAAGACTTGCTGCACTTCTGGGAGCAGAATTATCTGCCGAATGAATCCGCGGTGATCGTCGCGGGGAACATCAACCTGGCGACGCTGAAGCCATTGCTCGAAAAAGCCTTTGGCGCCTGGAAGGCGGGTAAGCCGTCCGCTGCTGCGATGGCGGCGCCGGAAACCACAGACGCCAAGGTGATTCTGGTGGACCGCGCGGGAGCTCCACAGACGACGGTGCTCTGTTTTTCCCTTGGAGTTCCGCGCTCGACCCCGGATTATGCACCGATCGAAGTAATGAACACGGATCTCGGCGGATTGTTTTCCAGCCGCATCAACATGAACCTCCGCGAGCAACATGGTTACACGTACGGCGCTGGTTCCTTTTTCGGTTATCTCCGGACGACGGGAACGTTTGACGTTTATTCGGACATTCGAACGGACGTTACCGCGCCCGCGACGGGGGAAGTTTTCAACGAACTGCGGCGCATGCGCGACACGTTGATGAGCGCGGATGAGATGAGGCTCTCCAAGGATTCCATCACCCGTTCGATGCCCGGGCGATTCGAACGTGGCACGGATGCTGCCGGAAGCTTCGCCGATCTGTTTACCTACGATTTCCCGATGGACTATTTTTCGAAGCTGCCGGATTTGATCAGCGCAGTGACGGCGGAGCAGGCGCAGGGCGCGGCACAAAAGTACATTCATCCGGAAAAGATGATCGTGCTGGCCGTCGGCGACCGCGCGAAGATCGAAGAGGGTATGAAGAAATTGAATCTCGGAAAGATGGAGATTCGCGATGCAGAGGGAAAGATCGCTCCTTAGCTAATCATAACTGAGTGAGTAGAAACTCCGCGGCACATGTTGAACGGTTGCACCTCAGGCAATCTGTTCAAAATTGAACACTTTTAACAAGATTTTCAGAATAGGCTCATTCCGAGCAGGGGAACCGTGATGTGCAATAAAGACGGTTCCCAACGTCTTGTTGTGCCCCCTCGACAAACTGCTGATGAACGAACTCCGGGGAGTGGGCTCGGTGTGCTCGGCGCCGAAAGAAACGGATGCTGGAATGGAGACGGACTGATGAAAATTTTGCTTTACAACCCAGACAATGGAGTCACACGCAACTTCATGCCGCATCTCTGGATGTTCCTGCTCCAGGCTTTGACTCCGGAGGGGCACGAAGTGGTGCTGATCGATGGCAACGCGCAACCGATGGATGAGGCGGGCATCGCGAAATATGTGCGCGAGCACAACATTGGGCTGGTTGGTATAGGTGCTATGACGAGGATGATCGCGAAGGCCTATCGAATGGCCGATGCGATCCGCGCCGTGGGTGTGCCAGTGGTGATGGGCGGGCCGCACGTGACGGAAGAGGCCGACGAAGCACTCGGCCGAGACGGCGGGCCGCGCCATGCGGACGCGGTGGCCCTCGGAGAAGCGGATGAAACCTGGCCCAGGATCGTCGAGGATGCCGCGCGCGGCCAGCTTAAGGATGTTTATGCTCCCGTGGATGCGTTTGGCCAGGAGAGCAAGCCAAGCCTGAAGGAATATCCCGTGATTCCCTGGGACAAAATAAATCTCAACCAATTTAATTTGGTTCCAAAGATGGCCGCACGCTCGTTGCAGCGCATTGGGGGTGGCTGGGGCACATTTCGAATCATTCCAATGGAGTCGGGACGCGGCTGCCCCTATGGATGCGAGTTCTGCACGGTCACGGGTTTTTTTGGCGACTCCATCCGGTTTCGCACCAATGAAAGCGTTGTGAATGAACTTCTGCTGTTGAAAGCCCGCGCTAAGAGCGAGGGCGGACAGATCGCCGTTTTTTTCATCGACGACAATTTCGCGATCAATATCAAGCGCACGAAATCGCTGCTGCGCGACATCATCGCGGCGGACGCGCAGGTGTACTGGGTGGCGCAGATCAGCGCGAATCTGCTGCGCGATGAAGAGCTCGTGGATCTGATTGCGGCCTCGGGTGGGAAGTGGGTGTTCATCGGCATGGAGTCCATTGATCCAACCAATCTTGCCGACGTAAAGAAAGGCTTCAACAAACCGGGTGAGTATGGCGCGGTGCTCCAGAGGCTCGCGCAGCGCAATGTGTATGCGATTACATCGTTTATTTTCGGCATGGACAACGACACGGTAGGAGTGGCGGAGCGCACCCTTCGGGAAATTCGTACCTGGCCGGCAGGGCTGCCCATCTTTGGCTTACTGACGCCGTTGCCCGCGACGCCCCTGTACAAAAGACTGGCGGCCGCTGGGCGCCTGACGCGGCCGAAGCACTGGCAGAAGTTCATACCGTTTGAGATGGCGCACACGCCGCTGAGGATGAGCATCGCGGAAGCGCACGCCGAGGTGAAAGCAGGGTGGGCCAGCGCGTACAGCCCGGAAGCCATGGCGCAAGCGGTTGAATCGCTGAAGGACAAGCCTGTGGGCGAACGTGTCAATATTTTTATCGCTCGAATGTGCTTCCGGGGGATTTATTTTCCGCAGATGGGGCCGTGGTCGTGGCTGAAATTGGTTTATCAAAATCGGCGTACTATCTTCAGCCTTGTCAAAGAAGCGTTCGCGGCCTGGCACGGACATCCTGCAAGTGCTGAGGCCAATCTGGCGCTTGGAGGAAGAGTTGACGGAGACTGACCGGGTTGCTACGATTTGCGTAAGAGCATTCCCGTAAGGATTGGGAAGCTGCTTAGTTCAATATTGGAGGCGCCTGTGCGAACCGTGAGCAAAGTTTTCGCGGGCGGGTGTGCCTCCGCGGCTTGCCTCCTTTAGCCGAGCTGCCCCTCCCGCATTTTAGATCCAACACAAACGTTGTTGTTTTGATTTGGCACGAGCGGCAGCCGTGTGTTGCGTCATGACTGCGAGAGGATTTCAAATGACTCAGTTTGAAAGGATTCTTCACTGGGGATGGAATTCGTACTTTGAGGCCATCTGGCACGGCGGCTCGAGGGAAAGCCTGGTGCCGGCGCGAGTGATTGCACAGCAACGCGGATTTTGGCGCGTGGCGGGAGAGTTTGGTGAATGCTGGGGAGAAGCGGCGGGCAGGTTGCGGCTTGCGGCGGACGAAGGTGCGGATTGGCCCGCCGTGGGCGATTGGCTGGCGGTTGAAATTCGAGACGGGGAGAAGTCCGCGCTCCTTCAAGAGGTCTTGCCGAGACGCAGCCGCTTTGTTCGCAAATCGCCGGGAAAGAAGACGGAAGAACAAGTGATCGCGGCAAATGTGGACACGGCTTTGCTGGTGTCCGCGCTGGATGGCGATTTCAATCCGCGGCGCGTGGAGCGGTATCTCGCGCAATGCTGGGAGTCCGGGGCGAAGCCGGTCCTGGTGTTGAACAAGATGGACGAGTGCGACGAACCACAGGCGCGTGCCGCGGAGATCGAACGTGCCGCACTTGGCGCGCCAGTTTATCTCCTCAGTGCCAAGACGGGGCAGGGCGTGGAAGCGCTGGAAAGAATACTTTCGCCGGGGCAAACGCTTGTGCTGCTGGGATCTTCGGGAGTTGGCAAGTCCACGATTGCGAACCGGTTTTTGGGAGAATCGCGGCAGGAAGTTCAGCCGGTGCGCGATGGGGACAGCCGCGGACGTCATACGACGACGGCGCGAGAGCTTTTTGTTTTACCGGGCGGGGCGCTGTTGATGGATACACCAGGGCTGCGGGAAATGCAGTTGTGGGATGCGGAAGAGGGGCTGGCCGAAGTTTTTGCCGATATTGATTTGCTGGCGGCGCAATGCCGATTCGGCGACTGCAAACATGAAGCGGAACCGGGATGCGCGGTGCGCGCGGCGTTGAATGCGGGAACGCTGGACGAAGCGCGGCTGGAGAGCCGGCGCAAACTGTTGCGCGAGCAGGAATTCCTGCGGAGGAAGGTGAATCCGGAGGCGCGCGTGGAAGCGAAGGTGCGATTCAAACATATCAATCGCGAGATGCGGAAAGTGTATCGGGAACGAAACGTGGACGGGAAAAAGTAAACCAGCGTTGCACGGAAGGTACTAGTGGCGCGGAATGCGCTTGTGGATGAATTCGACAATCTCCTGCGTGGAAGTGCCGGGCAGAAAAATTTCCGCGATTCCGGATTGCTTCAGGGCTGGAATGTCCGCGGCGGGGATGATGCCGCCGATGAGGACGGTGACGTCGTTCATGCCCTTTTCGTGGAGGAGTTTCATAAGTTGCGGGCAGATGGTGTTGTGCGCGCCGGAGAGGATGGAGAGGCCGATGACGTCGACGTCTTCCTGAATGGCGGCGGAGGCGATCATTTCCGGGGTCTGGCGGAGGCCGGTGTAAATGACTTCCATGCCGGCGTCGCGCAGGGCGCGGGCGATGACTTTGGCGCCGCGGTCGTGGCCGTCGAGGCCGGGCTTGGCGATTAAGACTCTTATTTTTTTCTCGGGCATGAGCTAGGTGATGGCGACTTCTTCGTAGGTGCCGAAGACGTCGCGCATGGCGTCGCAGATTTCGCCGAGGGTGGCGTAGGATTTTACGGCGTCGTAGATGAAGGGCATGAGGTTGTCTTTGCCTTTTGCGGCGGTGCGCAGGGCCGTGAGGCGGCGGGCGACTTCATCTTTCGAACGGTCGACGCGGAGTTTGCGGAGGCGGTCGGCCTGGCGGTGGCCCACGGTATCGTCGATTTGCAGAATATCGAGCGGCTTTTCTTCGGAAACGAAATCGTTTACACCGACCATGATTTTTTCTTTTTTGTCGAGGGCCATCTGGTAGCGGTAGGAGGCTTCGGCGATCTCGCGCTGGGGGTAGCTGCGCTCGATGGCGGCGACCATGCCGCCCATGGCATCGATTCTGTCAATGTACTCCCACGCGCCGTGCTCAACTTCGTTGGTGAGCGTTTCGACGAAATAGGAGCCGCCCAAGGGATCGACGGTGTTGGTTACGCCGGTTTCGTGGGCGATGATTTGCTGAGTGCGGAGCGCGATGGTGGCGGCGAACTCCGTGGGGAGCGCCCAGGCTTCATCGAGCGAATTGGTGTGCAGTGACTGCGTTCCGCCGAGCACGGCAGCGAGCGCTTGAATGGCGGTGCGGACGACATTGTTATACGGTTGCTGCGCGGTGAGCGAGCAGCCGGCGGTCTGGGTGTGGAAGCGCAACGCCCAGGAGCGGGGGTTCTTCGACTTGTAACGCTCGACCATGGCCTTGTGCCAGATGCGGCGCGCGGCGCGGTACTTGGCGATCTCTTCGAAGAAATCGCTGTGCGCGTTAAAGAAAAAAGAGAGTTGAGGCACGAACTCGTCGATGTCGAGGCCGCGGCGCATGCCCCATTCGACGTATTCGAGGCCGTCGCGCAGCGTAAAGGCCAATTCCTGAATGGCGGTCGAGCCGGCTTCGCGGATGTGGTAGCCGCTGATAGAAATGGGATTGAACTTGGGAGTGTTCTTCACGCCGAATTCGAACGTGTCAATCACCAGGCGCATGGAAGGCTCCGGCGGATAGATGTATTCCTTCTGTGCGATGTACTCCTTCAGGATGTCGTTCTGCAAAGTGCCCGAAAGCTTTTTCCAGTCGGCGCCCTGGTTTTCGGCGACGGCGAGGTACATGGCCCAAATCACCGCGGCGGGTGAGTTGATGGTCATGGACGTTGTGACGTTTGCGAGCGGGATTTTGTCGAACAAAACTTCCATGTCCGCGAGCGAGCTGATGGCCACGCCGCACTTGCCAACTTCGCCTTCGGAAAGCGCGTGGTCGGAGTCGTAGCCCATCAAGGTGGGCAAGTCGAAGGCGGTGGAGAGGCCAGTCTGCCCCTGCGCCAGGAGATAGCGGAAGCGCTGGTTGGTATCTTCGGCGGTGCCGAAGCCGGCGAACTGGCGCATGGTCCAGAGGCGGCCGCGATGCATGGTCGAGTGGATACCGCGGGTATAGGGAGGATCGCCGGGGAAACCGAGATTCGTTTCGGGATCCCCGTTCGGCAGATCGGCTTTGGTGTACAGCCTGCGGATGGGATGGCCGGAAATGGTGGTGAATTCCTGCTGGCGCTCGGGGCTTTTTTCCAGCGTGGGCTGAAGTGTGTTTTTCTGCCAGGCGAGTTCTTTTGCGGAAGGCGCGCGATGTGCTGAAGAGGTTTCCGCCGGGGGTGCAATTTGCGTGGTGCCCTTGGACTTTTCACTCATGCGACGCGGCTCCCCGTGACAGGTTTACACGATGATTCGAATGGCTGCAAAGTTAATGCTATTCGAAAGGTTGGAGAGGGGCAAGCGCGGGCTGATGGCAAGGCAGGGAAGAGGAAAACAGGCAAGAGAGAAGATAAAAGAAAAAGCCGGACCCGGGCGATCGCCCCGGTCCGGCTTTTTTCGAGAACTGACTTACTTCTGGCCGGCGTTGGAGAAAATATTCTCCGTGCCAACCACATGGCCATGCAGCGTTCCCGGGATGAGGGTTTCGCGTTCGACTTCGCCGCTCTTTGCATCGGCGATAGTGACGTGGTTGACGTCCAGGGTGCGGCCCAAAGCGCGTTCATAGTTGGCTTTAGCCTCTTCGAGATTGGCGAGGGCGCGAATCTCGGTCGCCTGTGCGGTGATCAGGTCGCGCTGCGTGAGGATGACGTTGTACACCGTGGTCGCGCCAAGCTGATATTTCTTCTGCTCGGCGTCAAAGGTCTGCTGCTGAAGCTCGCGGGCCTTGCTGGCGGCTTCCACCTGAGCGCGGTCCTGGGTGAGAGCAATGTAGGTGTTGCGGACGTCGAGAAGCGCAGCATTTTTGAGCTGCTGCATCTGCGTTTCGAGCTGGCGCTGCACGAGCAGAGCGCGGGCGTTATCGGCTTCCGCGGAGCGATTGCGCAGGGGGAGAGTGAGGGTCAATTGCGCGGCGTATTCAGGAAATTGGTTATGAAAAATCTGACTCTGTGCGGTCGTGAATCCCGCCTGCGTTGTGCCAGTCGGCGTAGCCTGCGTTGCGGGAAGAAAGAAACCCGGAATCGGGGTTCCGGTGGCGTCAACGACTGGCGTTCCAGCAACGGTTTTGGTCGTGGACGTTACCTGATTACCGGCCAAACCCGTGGATTGGTAAAAGCCGCCAATAGCGAGCGTCGGAAGCAGAGCGTTGCGCGTGGCCTTCACGTCGATCACAGAGTTCAGCAAGTTGAGAGCTTCCTCCTGAAGGTCGGGGCGCTTGGCGAAGGCTTCCTTGACGGATTCTTCGAAGGAAGCGGTTTCGACAGCTGCGGGCTGCTTGGGCTGATCGGTGGTAATGATTTCAACGTTAATCAGGTTCGGTGCGAGAGGGTCTTTTGAAATCGCATTTTTCAGGATCTGTTCATCCTGCAATTGCACGGTCTGCGCGACAATCAGATTCTGGTGGTCAGTAGCAAGTTCGGATTCGGCACGAGTCACGTCCAGAGGCGCCATGCTGCCGATCTCAAGCTGCTTCTTGTTGTCGTCATAGAGTTTTTGAGCGACGGTCACGGCTTGCTGCTGGACCTTGACGTTTTCGCGCGCAAAGGCAAGCTCCCAGTACGCGGTGATGGTGCTGGTGACGGTGGTGATGGCTTGCTGCGCGAAGGCCCAATCCGCAATTTTGCGATTGTTTTTGGCGATGCGGATGTTGCGGGTTCCGACGGCGAGCCCGAAGCCGTTCAGGAGCGGCTGGGTAAAGGAGAAGGACAGCGACGAGTTAACGGCTGGGTTGAAAAAGTTGGCGGCGGCGGAAGAACTGCGCGTGTTATTCCAGCTCGCGGTGATATTCGTACCGGTCTCGAAGGTCTGCGAATACTGATTGTTGAACTGCGAGGAGTGCGATTTAAGACCGGTCAGACCGGCTGCGCCGGTACCCGAAATAAAGGGGTTGTTGACGGGCACCGAGATGTCGGCGATGCTCACGCTGCTGGAGAGGATGGGGTCAAAGGTGACGATGTTCAGGGAAAATGGATTAATGCTGGCGGTGGAAGAAGAGAGTGCCGCTCCCGGCGTGCCGTAGCCGAAGCTTCCGGATTTGGCTTTCAATATGCTGTCTTGAGCGATCCAGGGGTAATAGCGCTGCACCGCGATGTCCAAGCTGTTTTCCAAGGCGAGCTCCACGGCGTCCTGCAGGCTGATTTCTAGTTTGCCGTCGTGAACGAGCTGGTCGATGCGCGGGGAATTGGTGAGCACAGAGGGCTCGAGCTGGATGGACTGGTAAGGTTTGAGGATATTGGGGAAAGCTCGAGGCCCGCGGCTGAAATCATGTTTCGCGAGGCCCAGAGAAGAGACCGGGGCGATCGTCGAGCCCTGGGGAGCAGGCGCAGGAGTGGCAGGAGGATCTTGCGCGAAGGCCGGGAAAATGGGGCCCGCGACAAGCGTAGCGGCCAGGAAGGCGGCCAAAAGAGGCTTGGCGTGGTGGAAATGGAGGCGCTTCGCTGTGGTCTGACGGATGAACCGCCTGATGGTCCCCCAGAGAGTCGTCATGATTGTCTTCACCCCTCGATATTTCTGTCCCAACGGGACGTTTTGATTTGTACTCAACTCTGTAAAACGCTCTAAGGATGGAATTTGTTTCATCCAAGTGGCTTGTTTTGAGGCAACGCCCGGTGATTCAGGGTGCGGTGTGAACCAAACCTAATACCACTCCACTGCATTCAGGAACGCCGGCCAGCAGAGCCGTTACCACGGCCTCGGCCAAATCCGCAAACGGATGCGAAAGTTTAACAGGGGGACTGTTCCTTGACAATGCGGGAGACGGCGGCTAGGCTGCTGACACTTCAACGGTTAGGAGCCAGCAGGGTGCACAGGGCCGTATGCTGAAACGCGAAGAATTGCTGAAGATGTTCGAATCGGCGGGGGCCGTCCGTCATGGGCACTTTGAGCTGTCCAGCGGACTGCACAGCGGCACCTACGTGCAGTGCGCGCTGGTGCTGCAATTCCCGCGCTTTGCCGAAAAGCTGGGGCAAGCTCTGGCGGCGCTGTTTTCCGATTCCAGGATTGAGGCGGTGGTCTCTCCGGCGATGGGGGGCCTGATTATCGGGCAAGAGGTTGCTCGCGCCCTTCCGGAAGCAAAGAACACGATTGGTGGCGGCGTCCCGGCACTGTTCGTCGAGCGAGATGCCAGCGGCATGATGACCCTGCGCCGTGGATTTTCACTCACGCCTGACCAGCATGTTCTGGTTGTCGAGGACGTGTGGACGACGGGCGGTTCCACGCAGGAGGCCATTCGCGTGGTCGAAGAAGCGGGGGCGCGAGTTGTTGCTGCCGGCGCGCTGATTGACCGCAGCGGCGGCAAGATCGAATTTGAAGTGGAAGCGCAGTCGCTGATACAGCTTCCCATTGCCAGCTTCGAGCCGGAAGACTGCCCGCTTTGCCGGCAGGGCAGCATCGCAGTTAAGCCCGGGAGCCGCTTCGCACGGATCGCTTCCTAGGCTGCACGCTCCCTCCGCATGCGTTATTTCAAGCTAACTATCGCGTACGACGGCACTGATTTCCACGGGTGGCAAATCCAGACGGGGAAGCCGACGATACAAGGCGAAATCGTCAACGTGCTGCAACGGCTGACGGAAGAAAAAATAGTGTTGCATGGCGCTGGCCGCACCGATGCTGGCGTTCACGCGCTGGGGCAGGTCGGGAGCTTTCGAACGCAGTCGGGGCTTTCGGCGCAGGACTTCCACCGCGCGCTAAACGCGCTGCTTCCGCCCACCATTCGAATTGCAGCGGCTGAAGAGGTCGGCCCGGATTTCAATGCGCGGTGGTCGGCGCGCGGGAAAACGTACCGCTACCGTATGTATCGTGGCAGAGTACTGCCGCCGATGCTGTGGCGCTACGTGCTGTACTATCCGTTTCCGCTCGACGAAGACGCCATGCGCGAAGCCGCGGCACGGTTCGTCGGGACGCACGACTTCGCGTCGTTTGCGGCGTCCACGGGTTCCGAGGAAGACGACAAAGAACGCGCTACCGAGCGCGAGATCTATTCAGCGGAGCTAGTGCGCACGCCGGACAACGAAGAGTTGCATTTCACAGTTCGCGGACGGTCGTTCCTCCGTTACATGGTTCGGAAGATGGTCGGAACGCTGCTGGACGTGGGCCGCGGCAAGCTGACACCTGCGGACATTGATCGTCTGTTTGAATTGAAGGATAGGTCTAAATCCGGGCCCACGGTCCCGCCACAGGGGCTGTTCATGGTCGAAGTGCAGCACGAGGAAGCCTGGCGGGTTGGCCAGCCCTAGGGAATTTTCTAGGCGAGCCGGAAACTATTGTTGAGCCACTGTCGTATTTGAGCCTGGAGTGTTCACTCGGGAGCCCTAAATGGAACTGAAGATTCAAGGTTTGTCCAAAACGTACCCGAATGGTGTTAAAGCCCTGGACAACGTCTCGCTGACGATCCCGTGCGGCATGTACGGGCTGCTGGGGCCTAATGGTGCGGGGAAGTCCACGCTGATGCGGACGCTGGCCACGCTGCAGGAGCCAGACAGCGGGACGGCGTCTTTGGGGGACATTGACGTGCTGCGGCAGAAAGAAGAGGTTCGCCGCCGGCTGGGCTATCTTCCGCAGGATTTCGGTGTCTACCCGCGAATCTCCGCGCAGGACATGCTGGACCACATCGCGTTGCTGAAAGGGATTGTTAACCGGAAAGAGCGCAAGGAGATAGTAGAGGCCATGCTGAAGCGCTGCAATCTTTACGATTCGCGCAGGAAAGCGCTGGCCAGTTTCTCCGGTGGAATGCGACAACGCTTTGGCATTGCGCAGGCCTTGTTAGGCAGCCCGCAATTGCTGATTGTGGACGAGCCGACCGCTGGTCTGGACCCGGGCGAGCGGAACCGCTTCTACAATTTACTCGCGGAAATTGGGGAACAGGTGATCGTGATTCTCTCGACGCACATCGTCGAGGACGTCATGGATCTGTGCACCAATATGGCCATCATTCACGAGGGCAAGGTGCTTTTTCAGGGCCGTCCAGAAAGCGCGATCGCTGAACTAAAGGGCCGAGTATGGGAGCGGTCGATTCCGAAAGCCGAGCTTCCCAACTACGAGCAAAAATACAAGATTATCTCCAGCCGGCTTGTGGGCGGCCGGCCATTCCTCCACGTGCTCAGCGAGCAGGCGCTGAACGGAGGATTTTCCCCCAGCACGCCAGACCTCGAAGACGTATTCTTCACCAAAATTCGCGGATGGAACTGAGGAGCGCCAATGCTCTGGCATATTCTTGCGTTTGAGATTCGCTACTGGCTGCGGTCGTGGATGCTGTGGATTTTTCTCTTGATTATCTCGGCGTTGATTTTCGGCGCCGCCAGCACGGACAACATCACGCTCGGGGACGCGCTCTCCAATACGTTTCGCAACTCTCCCTACAACGTCCAAAACTTTTACGCTTTCATCGGGCTGTTCGCGATGATCATGGCGGCGGCCTTTGTGAATTCCGCGGCAGCGCGCGATTTCAGCTTCGACACGTATCAGATTGTTTTTTCAACTCCTTTGCGCAAGTCTGACTTTATTCTCGGCCGTTTTTTAGGCGCAACATTTGTTTCCGTAATTCCCATGCTTGGCGTATCCATCGGCATACTGCTGGCCAAATATATGCCCTGGGTCGAGCCGGACCGCTGGGAGGCGGTAGTCTGGAAAGCGCACCTGAGCGGGATTCTTCTTTTTGCGCTGCCCAATGCTTTCATTTTCGCAGCGATTTTATTCGCGGTAGCGGTTCTGGCGCGGAACGAAATCGTTTCTTTTGTCGCCTCCGTGGTCATGCTGGCGGGATACATCGTTTCGGACATTCTTCTGCAAAACGTGGAACGGCAAAAACTGGGGGCGATCCTCGATCCGTTTGGCATCCGCACGTTTGCCTATGTCACGAGATATTGGACGGTTGCAGAAAAAAATACGGTTGCTGCCGGGTACGGCGGCTACTTGCTGTGGAACCGCTTGCTCTGGGTGGCGGTGGCCGCCGCGATTTTTGCTTTCGCGTACGTGCGATTCAGCTTCGCCGAACGAAGCAAGAAGGCGCGCGGCTCCGGCAAGGAAGTAAGCGAGGCGTCAACCGCAGCGGTAGTGCTTCCCAAGGTTTCTTTTCACGATTCCCCTTGGGCAAAGTATTTCGCTTCGCTGCGGATCCATTTCCTCGGCGTTGTGAAGAGCACGCCGTTCATTGTCATTCTTTTCGCAGCGCTGCTGAACTGTGTTCCGGCCATTGCATTTAATGCTTCCGAAGGCTACGGAAACACTTTCTTTCCCGTTACCTACAGAATCCTCGAGATCATCGCCGGAACGCTTTACATGTTCATTGTGGCCATTATTACGTATTACGCGGGAGTGCTGGTATGGAAGGACCGAGACGTCCGGATGGATGAGATCACCGACTCACTGCCCACTCCAGAGTGGGTTTCCTATGCGTCCCGGCTTACCGCGCTCGTGGGGATTGTCCTGCTGATTCAGATCCTCGTCTTTGCAAGCGGTGTGATCGTGCAGGCCGCCGAGGGCTTCCACCGCTATCAGTTTGGGCTTTACGCGAGAACGTTGCTGTTCCGCGACGCATCGCTCTTTCTCATGCTCGCGGTTCTAGCGTTCTTTATGCACGTTTTGTCGCCGAACAAATACATCGGCTATTTCCTGTACGTTGCGTTCCTGATCGCCAACTTATTCGCGTGGACTCCTCTCAATGTAGCCAGCAACCTGCCGAAATTCGTCAACCGGCCCCGGATCATCTATTCGGACTTTTACGGTCAGGCGCCGTTCCGCGCCGCGTGGAACTGGTTTACGGTCTACTGGATTCTGTTTTGCGGGTTGCTATTCACCATCACGGTTCTCTTCTGGCCGCGCGGCAAGCAAGCGGAGTGGCACGAACGGCTGAGCAATGCGCGGCTGCGTTTTGCTGGGGTGTGGCCTGCATTAGCTCTTGCCGGCATTCTGGCCTTCGGCGCGGTGGGTTCGTGGGCCTACTACAACACCAAAGTTTTGAATCAACTCCAAGGGCCGAAGGATATGCTGCGGCTCCGGGCGGACTACGAAAAAACATACAAGACTTTCGCGAACCAGCTTATGCCGCGGATTCGCAAAATCAAATACGACATTGATGTCTATCCGGGGCAGCGGAATCTCGTTCTGCGCGCGGAAGCGACCATGGAAAATCCATATTCGAAACCGTTGGAGGAGATTCATTTTTCGCTGAATCGCCTCTACAACGCGAACATCGAAATCCCCGGAGCTTCACTCGTCAAGGACGATGCCCGCTTGCACTACCGCATTTATCGTTTTTCTTCTGCGCTGCAACCTGGGGAAAGCCGTACGGCGCACGTTACGGTGAAGACGGATACTCGGGGCTTCGAGAACGAGGTGAGCAATACGGATGTGCTCCAGAACGGCACTTTCTTCAACAACGCCATCGCGCCAATTGTTGGCTACGATCCGCAGCGCGAGTTGAACGATCCGAACGAGCGGAAAAAATACGGCCTCGGCGAACAGGAACTCATGCCCGTTCTGGAACGCAACTGCACCCAGCACTGCATGGAGAACTACCTCGGCGGGCACATGGATTGGGTGGACATGGAAACAGTCATCAGCACGTCGTCCGATCAGATGGCGGTGGCCCCAGGATCGCTGGTCCGTGAATGGGAGGATGGCGGCCGGCGGCTTTTCCAATACAAGCTCGACCATTCTTCGCTGGGCTTTTGTTCGTTCATCTCGGCCCGGTACGAGGTGGCTCGGGAAGATTGGAATGGCATCAAGCTGGAGGTGTATTACCTGCGGGATCATCCGTGGAATGTTCCGCGCATGATGAACTCGATGAAGAAGTCGCTCGACTACTACACGCGCAACTTGGGCCCCTACTATCAAAAGGAAGCGCGGATTATTGAATTTCCCCGCGTGGCAGCCTTTGCGCAGGCGTTTCCCGGCACGATGCCGTATTCGGAGTCCATCGGATTCATCGCCAATCTGAATCACCCTGACGACATTGACATGGTGCACTACGTGGTGGCCCACGAGATGGGCCATCAATGGTGGGCGCATCAGGTCATCGGCGCGAACATGCAAGGCGCGACGCTGCTCTCTGAAACACTTGCGCAGTATTCCGCCCTGATGGTCATGGAAAAAGAGTATGGCCGGGATATCATGCGCAAGTTCCTGCGCTATGAGATGGACCGCTATTTGTCTTCGCGCGGAAGGGAATGTCAGAAGGAACGGCCTCTGCTCACCGTGGAGGCGGAGCAGGGCTATGTGCATTACCGGAAGGGAAGCGTGGTCCTCTATTACATGAAGGAAATGATCGGGGAAGAAGCGGTGAACCGCGCACTGCGCAAGCTGATCCAGCAGTACGCGTACGCGCCGCCGCCTTATCCGACGTCGTATGCACTGGTGGATGCGCTCCGAGAGCAGACGCCGTCGGATTTGCAATACCTCATTCAGGATCTGTTCGAAGACATCACGATTTTCTCAAACCGGACGCTAGAAGCCTCGGCGCACAAACGGACAGATGGGAAGTACGACGTCACGATCGACATTGAAACGCACAAATTCAAGGCTGATCCAAAGGGTAACGAAAGCGAAGTGCCGGTGAACGATTGGATCGATATCGGCGCGTTCGCGAAGCCGGGGAACGACAAGAAGTATGGCAAGACGCTTTACAGAGAGCGCGTGCACCTGACCGGGGCTAAGTCCACGCACATTTTTACGGTGGACGAATTGCCGGACGAGGCGGGTGTTGACCCGTTCCTGTTGCTGATTGACCGCATTCCCGACGACAACGTGAAAAAGGTGACGGTCTCGAATACCACGACGGCGGCGTCTAAATAACTCTCCTAGTTTCATAGCGACAGTCCTTCCAAACCCAAAATCGGTTAGAATCGCGGATATGGCGGCAACGGCAATTCCCGTGGATACGCTTCGTTCCATCAACCCCGCCAGCGGGGAAGTCGTGGGACATTTTGAGAGGACTTTGCCAGGCCAGCTTCCCGAGATAATTTCACGGGCGCGAGTGGTGCAAAGCGTCTGGGCAAAGATTGAGACTCGCGAGCGGTGCGCGAAGTTGCGCGTCTTGCGCGAGCGCATTATGGCCTCGCGCGACGAACTGGCCGATGCGGTTGTGCGGGAATCGGGCAAGCCGCGTGTCGAAGCGCTTTTCGCGGACATTTTCGTGGCGCTGGACACGGCTGAGTATTTTTCCAGGAATGCGGAACGGTTGCTCAAGGCGGAATCGGTTCCGCATCACAGCATTGCGGCGAGAGCGAAAAGCGGGCGATTGCTGTATGAACCGCTCGGCGTTATTGGAATCATCAGCTCATGGAATTACCCGCTGGCCATCCCGTTGAGCCAGATCATTCCTGCGGTCGCTGCCGGGAATGCGGTTGTTTGCAAGACCAGCGATTTCACTCCGCAGTGTGGCGCGCTCATCGAAAGGCTTTTCACGGACACGGGCTTTCCGGCTGATCTTGTTCGCATTGTTCAGGGTGGGGGTGAAGTAGGGGAGGCCCTGATTGATGCGGCGCCGGACAAAGTTCTGTTCACTGGAAGCGTGGCCACCGGACGCCGTGTGGCCGAGGCTTGCGCCAAAAAGCTCATTCCTTCTGTACTGGAGCTTGGCGGCAAGGATGCGATGATCGTTCTCGCGGACGCGGACCTGGATGTGGCGTCCAGTGCCGCGGTTTGGGGCAGTTTCACCAATGGTGGGCAGGTCTGTCTTTCGGTCGAGCGCCTTTTTGTCGAGCAATCCGTTGCTGATAAGTTTATTGCGCACTGCGTGGAAAAGACAAAGAAACTGCGGCTTGGCCCGGGAAGCGATCCGTCCAGCGACGTCGGACCGCTCATTCGTCCGCATCACGTGCAGCGCATGAGCGAGCTGGTTCACGACGCAGTTTCTCGCGGCGCGAAGGTTTTGTGCGGCGGCGGCGCGCGCCACGATCTCGGCCCGAACTTCTTCGAGCCCACGGTCATCGGCGGCGTGGATTCGTCCATGAAACTATTTCAGGAGGAAACGTTTGGCCCCATCCTCGCGATTCAAACGGTGCGCGATGCGGAACAAGCACTTGCGCAGGCCAATGATTCACCATTTGCCCTTGCCGCAAGCGTCTGGACTAGCAATACTGCGCGGGGCGAGGGCATCGCGAAACGGCTTCGCGCGGGCGCGGTGATGGTCAACGACGCCATCAGTTATTTTGCAATTGCTGAAGCACCGCACGGCGGTTGCGGCGCAAGCGGCTGGGGCCGCACGCACGGCAAGGCCGGCCTGCTCGAAATGGTCGGGACAAAATATATTGATAGCGACCGACTGAAGCACCGCGAAAAGCCGTGGTGGTACCGCTACGGCGCGGACGTGGAACGCGCGGCTGATGCGTTCTTACAATTCGAATTCGGCGGCGGCCTGGCAGCAAAACTGCGAAATGCTCGCGGCGCCATGAAGACCTTTTTCCGCGATCACGGATTCTAGAGAGGAGCACCATGCCCGAAGAAACCGCGGCGTCACCCAAGATCAAAACGCGCAAGCCCAAACAGCGCGCGTGCGACGAAAAAGACGAAAAGGGCAAGCTCTGCAACGGCCACTTGAAGCGCTATTACGATTATCCGAAGGACGTCGTAGCGATGATCGGTGCGAAAGCGGAAATTTACCGCTGCGAATTTTGCAGGACGCTGTACCGGCCGGACCCCGCTCAACAGCCGCAGAGCTATACGTTGCGCAACTAGCTTACTCGCTCCAGGAACAAACGAGGCCCCCTTGCAGAAAGACGAACTGCTGAATAACGACGTGCAGCAAAGCGAATGGATTTATGACTGGAACGTCGCCACGCCCCCACAGATCGCTCCAGGCACGCGAGTTCTGTTGAACGATGAAACGCTTCGGGATGGCCTGCAGAATCCTTCCGTCTTCGATCCCACCATCGAGGAGAAAATCGAAATCCTGCACCTGATGGAATCGCTGGGGATTGACGCGGTCAATATCGGCTTGCCGGGGGCCGGCCCGCGCGCGTTCGAGCACACGGAAGCTCTGGCGCGGGAAATCGCGACGCGGCGCATGAAGATCAAGCCCAACTGCGCTGCGCGTACGCATGAGAATGATATTCGTCCGATTGTGGAAATTTCCCAGCGCGTTGGGATCCCGATTGAAGCCGCGACGTTTCTCGGCTCCAGTCCCATCCGGCGCCTGGTGGAAGATTGGACTGTGGATCATCTCGAACGCACCACGGAAAAGGCGGTGAAGTTCGCCGTCGAGCATGGCCTTCCGTGCATGTACGTCACTGAGGATACCGTGCGCACGGATCCGGATACGGTGAACCGGCTGTATTCGACGGCCATCCGCAACGGGGCGCGCGCCATCGTCCTGTGCGACACGGTGGGACACGCGACTCCCAATGGCGCTTTCAATCTCATCACATTCGCCATCAAGGAAGTTGTAAAACCCTCCGGCGAAACGATTCGCGTGGACTGGCACGGCCACAATGACCGTGGCCTCTCGATCGCCAATTCGCTAGCCGCAGTCGCAGCGGGTGCGCACCAGGTGCACGGCGCGGCCAATGCCCTTGGAGAGCGCGTCGGAAATACGCCGATGGAATTGATGCTCGTGAATCTGCGTCTGATGGGACTCATTCACCAGGATCTTTCGCGGCTCAAGGAATATTGCGAAAAGGTCGCCCGGGCCACGCACACCTCGATTCCACCGAACTATCCCGTCGTGGGTCATGACGCGTTTCGAACGGCTACTGGCGTGCACGCGGCGGCGATCATCAAAGCGTTTCGAAAGAACGATCCGGTGCTTGCCAACGCCGTTTACAGCGGCGTGCCTGCGCATCTCTTCGGGCTCGACCAAGTAATCGAAATCGGCCCGATGAGCGGAAAATCCAATGTGCTCTTCTGGCTGGAGAAGCATGGCATCCCGGCCGACGAGGGAATTGTGAATCGCATCTTTGACGCTGCCAAGCAATCCGCCCGGGTTCTCACGGATGCCGAAGTCCTCGCTCTTTGCACCGAGGCCGCACGCCATTGAAACGAAAACCGCTTCGCAAGACGACGGTGAAACCTGCTCTCGTTTGCGTTATTCTTCTGGCTATGCCGGTTCGCTCCGCGGTCTCTCTCCATCCGCATCGCCAGGCCCACGCCGCGCCGCTTGCTGACGACCCGCCCGTGCGCGCCGCCCTGAATTGGTTTGAGCCAAACATTTCCTGGGTGAACGAGCAGCAGGTCCGGCTGACGGAAATCCCAGCGCCGCCATTTCAGGAAGGGCCGCGCGCAGCGGCGGTTAAGGCGTTGCTCGCGGAAGCGGGTCTTCCGGTCCAAATTGACAAAACGGGAAACGTCGTCGCGGAATGGCGTGGGTCAAATGAAAAAGAGGTGATCCTCGTCGCGGCGCATCTGGACACGGTTTTTCCGGCCGGCACGGACGTGAAAGTTCGCCGCGAGGGCAGCCGCATGAATGCGCCTGGAATTTCCGACAATGGCACCGGACTGGCGGCTATCGTGGCTTTCGCGCGCGCCGTGCAGGCTGCGAGCCTCAAGCCGCAGCGGACGGTCCTGTTTGTGGCCGACGTGGGCGAGGAGGGCGAAGGCAATCTCCGCGGGATGCGCGCGCTCGTGGAAAACTACCGATCGAGACTCAAGGCCGTGGTTGTCCTGGACGGCTCGGGGACCGATCACGTCACCACAAAGGCCTTGGCCTCGCGCCGTCTGGAGGCGACGATCACCGGGCCGGGTGGGCACAGCTGGTCCGATTTTGGAGTGGCGAATCCGATCAATGCGCTGGTGCGAGGTTCGGTGCGGTTCATTAACACCAAAGTCCCCGTAAGCCCGCGCACCACGTTTAATATTGGGCAGATCGAAGGCGGCACGTCGGTGAATTCCGTTCCTCACGAGGCGCGGATCAAAGTGGATATTCGCTCGGAAAATGAGGAAGAGCTTACGCGTCTTGAATCGGCACTCCGCGAATGCATTTCCACTGGTGTCCGCGATGAAATGGATTCGGCGCGGGACCGCTCCAAGGGCAAGCTGGAATGGAAGGTGGAACTGCTCGGCAGCCGTCCCGGGGGAGAGCTGGCGGCGGATTCGCCGCTGTTGTCGGCGCTGCGCGCCGCGGATGAATTCGTTGGCAACCAATCCCGCATCGAGCGCTCGTCCACCGATGCGAATATTCCGTTGTCCATGGGCATTGACGCGATCTCGATCGGCGCGGGCGGCAACGGGGGCGGGGCACACTCGTTGCTGGAGTGGTTTGAACCCTCCGGGCGCGAAATGGGATTAAAGCGGGCGCTCCTCACCATTCTCGGAATCGCCGGCGTTGCACAGGAGAAATCGCGGTGACGTTGCGGCCCGCGCGCCGACTTGCCATATGCGGAGTATTGTCTCTCGGTGTGGCCGCCGCCATTTTTGCGTTCCACGCGAAGGGCCGCGCCGCGCAAGCCACCCCGCCTACGACGTACTTCGTTCACGGGCACATTTTCACAAATGATCCGGAGAACCCGTGGGCGGAAGCCATGGCTGTTTCCGACGGGAAGATAAGTTGTATCGGCAAAATGGATCACGTCTTCCTGGATTGCGGTGGCGGTCAGGAGGGCGCGGTCACCGTCCCGCTCAAAGGCCAGTTCGTGATGCCCGGCTTCAACGACGCGCATGTGCACCTGGGTAGCGCTGCAGCGGACCTGCTGGCTGTGCCACTTACGGGCGTCCCTTCGGTGGAAGAATTGCAAAAACGCGTCGCCGAAGCCGTAGCTCACCATAAGGCGGGTGAATGGATCACCGGGGGCGGCTGGGACCACACGCTCTGGGCCGACAAGAAATTTCCGAATCGTCAGCAACTGGACGCGGTGGCGCCGAAGAACCCGGTAATTCTCACACACGTTTCGGGGCATGTTGCGCTTGCGAACTCCCTGGCGCTGAAAAGTGGCGAGATTGACAAGAACACGCCGAATCCCCCGGGCGGGGAAATCGAACGCGACACGCACGGCGAGCCGACGGGTATGCTCAAGGAACACGCCGCCATTTCCCTGGTTACGGTGAGGATTCCGGATCCTTCCGTGGAGATGCGCCGCCACGGCATCGAGCTCGTGCTCGAGAATGTCGCGAAGAACGGCGTGACCTCGGTGCAGGATTATTCCGACTGGGAGGATTTCGCGGTTTACAAACAACTGAAAGAGGAAGGGAAACTCACGGTTCGCATCACGGAATGGCTGCCGTTTATGCTGCCTCTCGACGAGCTTCAGAACATGCGCGCACAGGGTGGCTGGACAGATCCGTGGCTCAAGACCGGAGCATTAAAAGCGTTTGCGGATGGCGCGATGGGTTCGCGCACGGCTGCTTTGCTTGAGCCGTACTCCGATGATCCCTCTACCAGCGGCATCCTTACCAACGATCCGGAAGCCTTGAGGAAGATGGCCATCGAGCGCGACAAGGCTGGATTCCAGCTGGCGTTCCACGCCATCGGCGACCGCGCCAATCACATCGCCCTGGATGTTTTCGAAGCGGTTGCCAAAACCAATAAGCCGCGCGACCGGCGCGACCGCATCGAGCATGCGCAGGTAGTTGCGCCGGAGGATTTTGCGCGCTTTGCGAAGCTGAACGTGATTGCTTCGATGCAGCCTTCGCAACAGACCACGGATATGCGCTGGGCGGAAGAGCGGCTCGGGCGCGACCGCCTCAAGGGCGCATATGCCTGGTCCACCATGATCAAGAACGGCATACCACTGGCCTTCGGCACGGATTATCCGGTCGAGCCGGTCAGCCCGTTCCGCGGATTGTACGCGTGCGTGACGCGTGAGCGGCCCGAGGGCGGCCCCAAGAACGGCTGGGAGCCGCAGGAGAAGATTTCGCTGGAAGACTGCATTCGAGCCTACACGTCAGGTTCGGCGTACGCCCAATTCGAAGAAGGGAAGAAGGGCGAGTTGAAGCCCGGCGAGTATGCCGACTTCATCATTCTTTCGAACGATCTCACCAAGGTGCCGCCTACCGAGTATACGAAAACCATCGTGTTGCGCACCGTGGTCGGCGGCCGCACGGTTTATCAGCCCATTCAGTAGCTCTTCATTTGCCGGGGTACTCGAAATCCTCCCATAGTTTTAGACATCAACCTTTTCAAGCCTCTTCGGCAGTAAAGGCCATTGTTGCCCAAAAAATTGAGGGGGCCTTTCAGCCCCCTCTGTTGAATCAATTGTTGTTTGTACTTCTGCCGCTTCCGCCGTTCCTACCAGCGGAACCGGACAGCAAGCTGCAGGATGCGCGGCGTGACGGTTGCCGCAGGTGCACCCAAGCCGTTGAAGTTGAGACCTGCTGCATGGCTTGCGCGCTGGAAGCTGCTGATGTTGAGCGGTTGCCCGTTGGCCCCAAGATAGAAACCCGTGGTCGGGTTAACGCAGAGGGCCGTGCAAGCAAAATTGGGGTTCGACACTAGAAGTTTCGTCGTCGGGTCCGTTACAGCTGGTTGATTAATCGGTATGACCGCGAGGTTGTCATTGCCGTTGTTCAAGATGAAAAGCGGATGGTTGAAGACGTTGAAGGCGTCCAATTTGAGCTCCAGCGCGGCGGATTCCCATTTCGGAATCTTGAACGCCTTCTTCACGGAGACATCGAAGCGATAGAGTGGCAAGCTCTGGCCGGCATTGCGGCCGAGATTTCCGCTGAAGAACTGAAAATCAACGGGATCGCCTGTATAGCTGTCAGCGGGCCCAGCTGGGTTCGCTCCCGCAGGAGCCAGGAACGTTGTCGCCGCAGGGCATGATGCGGCTGGCTGCCATTTTTGGCAGAAGGTCACGCCAGCGGAACTGATCGCCAAGTTCGTCCCAGACGCGGAACCAATGTTCGTCGCGACCAGTGTACCGTTCGCAAGAACGTTTGGACGCTGTTGGGTTTCGTTGCCAAGAGCGGGGAAGATGGAAGTCGCCGATGGACCGTCTCCCGTGGAAACCGGGTAGGGCCGGCCGGACTGCAAGGTGCTCAGCAATCCGAAGGTCCAATTATTGACCACATGCTTCACAAGCGGCATCGAAACCAAGTGTTCGGTATCGAGCACCACGTTGAAGTTGGCTAAATGGCGTATGTCCTGTTGTGAGAGTGCGCGCTCGGACGAAGTGCTGATGAATGGATTCGCCGGCTCAGAGAGACCAAAGAAGTCTTCGCCGGACGCAAGGGTCTTGGACCACGTATAGCTTCCCTGGAATTGTACATGGTGGGAGAGCCGCTTTTGCGCCGTAAGGACCAATCCGTTGTAACCGGACGTGCGGTTGTTGAATTGCGTCCGGACCGCCTTGAACCGTTGATCGGGATCGCTAGGCAGGTAGAAGAAGCCTGGATGAGCCGGATCCGCAACGGGCTTCGCAAGGTTCGTATCCGTTTCGCCGAATAGGCCGAACCCGTAAACGCCTTGGAAGCCAATGCTGTAGACAAACGACGGCCCCACTTGTCGGGTGATCGAAAAGGACGCCTCGCGGATCTCCGGATTCTTGATGGTCGGAGAGATGGGGCGTATGCGGCCGAAGAAATTGATTGGCTTAAACAGTGCCAATGTGACCGGATTTGGGGAATTCGGAAAAGCATTAAGAATTGCCTGGCCACTAGTTGTCCCGTCAGTTCCCACGGAACTAGCCGTGATGGTTTGAGTGAGCAGGTTTACACCGTCGAAATTCAGCGAGTCCAGAACGATATTAAGGTAGGCCAGTTCAGTGACTTCCGCTCCTGCGGCGCGAATGACGGACTTGCCGGGATCACCGAAGAGCGTGTGCAGGAAGCCGGAGGTATAGTTTGGACTCCAAGCGACGCCTAGGCGAGGCTGCCAGTTATTCTTGTCGCTGCTGCAAGCCGGAATGATTCCGTTCGCCTGCGTGCAACCGCCCGGAACGGCGGGATTCGGCTGGGTTCCACCTTTGAAGGCGCCGATTTCGACGTCATAACGAAGACCGTAGTTGAAAGTGAGATTGTGCTTGAACTGCCAGGTGTCTTGCAGGTACAAACCGTAGATGTTGTCTGCGGCATGGACAAATGCCGGACCAAATCCGATTGTGAAACTGGTCGGCAAGCCTCCACTGAATGCAGCGTATTCCCCGAAATGGAATTGTTGGAATAACGAATCATACGGAAAATGGCTGATGTTCACGCCAGCCTTAATCGTATGTGTCCCACGGGTGTAAGACAGATTGTCCACGTATTGGAAACGATGCTGCAAAGCGGCTTGTGGGCAGCAGAAATCCGCACCCACGTAAAAATTCGGTCCTGCCTGCCCGGGCTGGGTACTGTTCGTCGGCGTCTGACTCAGAAATCTATGCCAGAAGAAACGCGCCTCATTGACTGTATGGGGCGTAAGCGTGGAAACCAGACCGATATTGAGAGTGTTGTCGTGCGCGGTCGAGTTCACAAGGCCACTTAGAGCGGTGTCAGGTCCCGTCTGGACGTTCAGGTTGCTCGAAATGTCGCGTTGGAGGTTGTAGCGCACTGTCAGCATGTGCTTGTCCGTCAGTTTCATGTCCAACTTTGCCGATCCCAGTATCTCGTTGGTTGCCTGATTGACGGTGACAGAGTTGCCGAACGGCGTAAACGTGGCTGGCGAACCCTGCGCCACCTTTTCCCAGCTGCCGAACCAGAATATGCGGTCCTTCACCAACGGCCCGCCTGCAGTAAAACCTTCTTCATGCTTGAAGAAAGGTGCGCGATCCGCCGGAGCATTTAGATTGTAGAAGAAGTCGGAGGCGCCAAGATTCCGTCCGCGGAAATACCCATGGCCATCGCCGTGGAAGGTATTGGTTCCTGACTTGGTGATGACGTTCAAAATAATGTTTCCAGCCTGGCCGTACTCGGCATTGTAGTTGTTCGTCAGAACCTGGAACTCCTTTACCTCTTCTACAGAAGCACCCAGCGCATCTCTCGCTGAGGTGGACGCGTCGGAAATATTGCCTCCGTCGATGCTGACCGCGATGCCCCGGTCATTCACATTGCCGGGACCCTCGATATCCGAGGAATTCCCCGTATAGTCGTATTTAACGCCAGGCGCCGACGCCGCAAGACCTTGATAGTCATTGGCCACGCCACCAATCGCGTTGAACGACGTGGTAGTCGGCAGGTCGGAAACGGCCTTGTCGTCGATGACCGTGGAGACATCGGTCTTGGTCGTTTCGACCAACGGCAGTTCCGACGTAACCACGACGGACTGCTTTTGTCCGGCCAGTTCGAGATTGAAATTGACGTCGCGGATCTCTCCGACTTGCAGCTTGACCGACTTCGCTTCGGCCTTAGTGAACCCGCTTGCGTCGAGCACCACGTCGTAGATGCCCGGCGGCAAATTATCGAAGCGGTAGAGCCCGTCCGACGTCGTCTTGGTAGTGCGGACGATGCCTGTTTCCGTGTTCGTTGCCGTTACGTCCGCATTCAGAACCGACGCGCCCTTTGGATCGAGCGCACGGCCCGTGATCGTCGCGAATGCCGAGCTCTGCCCATACGTCCTCTGGGCAGACCACAACAATAGAAAAATTGCAAATGCGATGACTACACCCCTGAGCCATCTGCAGTTTTCGAGACTCATTTCTCCCCCTTTTGAGTTAACTAACGGTCTGAGTGAGACCTTTTAGTTTGGATTTCGACACGGTCCCCCTCCTGGTTGGTGGTACCTTACGCCGGCCTCAATCGGGAGTCAACTAGAATGACGCTATTTAGAAAGGATTTAGAAGAAGAGGGTCGAGTAAGAGAATCGATTTGCTACAGCGAAATTCTGTGGTTGAAAGTTCGGGGAGAAATGTAACCAGCTCTCGCGGTACTGGTACGCCGGCGGGGTCGGTACAAAATTTGGTATAAGTTCGGTAACGGCTGGCCAACGATTGCTTCTAGAAGCCCAATACCACTTCAACGGCCGTTGGAATAATATTTCACGTCCACGGCGTCGTACATCGTGGCGGAAGCGGCGTGCGTCTTTTCGTAGGCGGTGATGTCGGGCTCGTGCAGCAGCGTGGTGCCAATGTCGTCGAGGCCTTTGAGCAGGACTTCTTTTCGGGACGGGGCAATTTCAAATTTGAACATCAGGCCGTGTTTGTCCGCGATGGTTTGGTTCGGGAGATTGACGGTCAGCGAATAGCCTTCTTCTTTTTCCGTGCGTTGGAAGAGTTCCTCGATCTGAGCTTCGGGAAGTGTGGCCGGAAGAATACCGTTCTTGAAGCAGTTGTTGTAGAAAATATCGGCGTAGCTCGGTGCGACGATAACGCGGAAGCCGTAATCCTTCACGCCCCAGGGAGCGTGCTCGCGGCTGGAGCCGCAGCCAAAGTTGGCGCGCGCGAGCAAAACCGAGGCGCCCTTGTAGCGCGGAAAATTCAAAACAAATTCCGGATTCGGTTGTTCGCCCGGGAGATAGCGCCAGTCGTAGAAAAGGATGCGGCCAAAGCCTTCACGCGTGAGCGCCTTCAGGAATTGTTTCGGCACCATTTGGTCGGTGTCCACGTTGACGCGGTCGAGCGGCATGACCATGCCGGTGTGTGCTGAGAACGGTTGCATGCGATTCAGTCTCCCAAAACTTGAAACTTCTCAATTTCGGCAAACGCGGTCCAATAGGCGGCGCCCTTGTCTCGCTTTCCATCAAGACGATTTGTGGAAATCAAGATGTAAGTAATGCCGCAACACGGCTCGGGTGTGGCGCATACGGTCAGCTCATGCAAACGAAGTTCAAGCAATTCTCCGTCGGCGAGCGCAACTTGCATTCGTTTGCCCACGTGCGCTTGATTCAAGCCTCGCGTGTCGACCGGCATAGTCAATCCGGGCTACTCGACCGCTGAAACGTCGTCGAGCGAACGAACGTCCACGAAATGGCCGGCGATTGCCGCGGCTGCGGCCATAACCGGGCTGACCAAATGTGTGCGGCTGTCCTTGCCCTGGCGGCCTTCGAAGTTGCGGTTGCTGGTGCTGGCGCTGCGCTCGTGCGGAGGCAAAACATCCGCATTCATGCCGATGCACATGCTGCAGCCCGCGTCGCGCCATTCGAATCCTGCGTCGCGGAAGATTTTGTCGAGGCCTTCTTTTTCAGCTTGCGTCTTGATGCCGCGCGAGCCGGGAACGATCAAGGCCTGCTTGATGTTTTTCGCCACGTGCTTGCCCGCGACAAAATGCGCCGCCGCGCGCAGGTCGTCGAGGCGCGAATTGGTGCATGAGCCGATGAACACGCGGTCCACCGGAATATCCACGATGGGCGTGCCGGCTTTCAGGCCCATGTACTTCAGTGCGCTTTCCGTGGCTTTTTGATCGTTGAGATCCTTGAAGTCATGCGGATCCGGCACGCGAGCCGTGACACTGGTAACCATGCCGGGATTCGTGCCCCATGTAACCTGCGGAGCGATTTGCTCGGCTTGCAGCTCGACCTTCATGTCAAAGTGAGCGCTGCCATCGCTCTTGAGCAGCTTCCAGCGTTCAACGGCTTCCTGAAACGCTTTGCCGCGCGGGACAAATGGCCGGCCTTCGAGATACGCAAAGGTGGTTTCGTCGGGCGCGACCATTCCTGCACGGGCGCCACCCTCAATGGTCATGTTGCACACGGTCATGCGCCCGTCCATGGAAAGAGAACGAATGGCCTCGCCACCGTATTCGGCCACGTGCCCGGTGCCTCCGGCGATGCCCGTTTTTCCGATAATGGCAAGGATCAGGTCCTTGGCGGTGACGCCTTTGGGGCGCTTGCCGTGAACGAGAATGTGGAGCGTCTTGGAGCGCGACTGCACCAGGCACTGCGTGGCGAGGACGTGCTCGACTTCGCTTGTGCCGATGCCAAATGCCAGCGTGCCGAACGCACCATGAGTAGAGGTGTGACTGTCGCCGCAAACGATCGTCTGGCCCGGCTGGGTGATGCCCAGTTCCGGGCCGATAATGTGCACGATGCCTTGATTCTTGCTGTTCATGTCGAACAGTCGAACGCCGGATTCCCGGCAGTTTTTCTCCAGGGCCTCGAACTGCAGCTTGGCGTCGTTGTCGAGAATCGGTAGCGTCCGATCCGTGGTGGAAACGGAATGATCCATCACTGCAAACGTGAGATCGGGGCGTCTTACCTTGCGACCCTCGGCACGCAGACCGGCGAAGGCTTGCGGCGAAGTGCCCTCATGGATGAGGTGGCGGTCAATATAGATGACGGAAGGCTGGCCGGACTCCTCGCGAACCACATGGGAGTCCCAGATTTTTTGGTAGAGCGTTTTCGGTGTCATGAGTGCTCCAGTGAATTCTAGCACTCCTCGAAGAAGGAGCAAAAGGCAGGGAGCCGATCCAGCGTGACTGGCTTGAGCGCGCGGGGGAGCAGGTCTTCGAGTCTACGGGGCCACTAGGCAGTCGTTACTGCAAGGGCTGGCTGCCGTTCGTACAGCCCGACCCGGAGGGGTCAAAGTAAATCACGCCACCTTGATCGGTGCAGAACATGCGCTGCCCCGACGAGCCAATCTCCTGAGGAGTCGCCGTGAGCGTGAAGGCGACGGAAGGGATGACGCCATCCCCGGCCCATACAAAGGAATAACCGGCCTTGGTGCCCTGGGCGAGAACGTCGTCAATCAAACAGGACGTCCCGGAACTGGCGGAACAGGGATTGGCGCCACCAAGAGACGTCAGCTGGGCCGGGAACCCCAGGTCCGGATAGGTCATGGAGTAAGTCACGGCGCCTGTTTCGATTAGACGCACGGAGGCAACCGCAGAAGCCTCATTGGCCCGCAGACGGGAGCGAAGAAAGTTTGGAATCGCTATCGCGGAGATAATCAGAATGACCGACACCACGAGAAGCAGTTCGATGAGCGAAAATCCTTTCTGATTTCGCATGGTTTCCCCCGAGTCTGGCATTCGGCGCAACCGCCCTGCGGAGACGACCCCCACCGCAAAATCGCGCAACAGCCGGCAGTTAAAACGCGGATATTCTAGTTCATATTTGAGGGGGAGGTGCAAGAAAAGTAAAACTTTTTGCGCTAGGTCAAAGAGAGTACTAGAACTGCGTCAAGAAGTTGGGAAGATTGTCCACTTGCGGCGTGATCCTGCACAGACTCCGGGGTGCTGCCCCAGCCCGCGATTGTCGAAAGAATTACGGAGGATGGCCGAGATGGAACAAACGCTCTTCGCCTTACTCAGCTTTCGTTCAACCTTCAGACGAAGAGCGTTCGTCACATCTCGTCTACGTTTATTCCGCGGGCTTGCGGCGCTCGCAGAGCGTCACAATCTTCGTTGGGTCCACCGCGTCGCTGTCAATTTGCATTTCCACGACCTTGCCGCTTTTGTCGATCAGATAATTCACGCGGCGCGCTGCTTTGTATTTAGGATTGTAGAGACCGTATTGCTTGGTGACTTCGCCGCCCCAATCGCTGAGGAGGGGGAAGGTGACGGCGATTTTTTCGGCCCACGCGGCGTTACTGAAGGTGCTATCCATACTTACACCCAAGACCTGGGTGTCTGCCGCTTCCAGCTTTTGCAGATTCTGCTGGAAGTTTTGCATCTGCTTGGTTCAACCGCCGGTGAAGGCGAAGATGTAAAACGCCAGCGCAACGTTTTTCTTGCCATGGAAGTCATGCAAAGACACCTGGTTGCGATGGGTATCCATTAGGGTGAAATCCGGCGCCATGTCCCCCACTTTTACGGTTGGGTCGGGCACCGCATCTTTCTTTTCTGCCTGTCCCCAGAGCCGATTGGCAGCGGGCGGCGTACTCAGAGCGAGCATCCCAAATAACAGGATGGTCATTCCTTTGTGCATTCGATTGGTCCTCCTCAGGTTTGTTGGTGCGTGGGTCAGTGCTTTGAAGCACCGAACGAAATGATACCGCGACGGGAGCAGGCGGGCACAGTTTTTGAAGTGCCTCTTTCTAAGCGAGGGCAATCCAGGCCATAAACCCGGGATTGGATGCGGTGAGGATGCGTGGTAGAAGAGAACGGAAAGGAACCGAGAGGGAACCTCATGAATCCAGAAAAGGTGAAGTGGGGCGTGCTTGGAGTCGCCGGGATTGCCGTCCGCAAGGTCATCCCCGCAACGCAGAAAGGGGAGTGGAGTTCGGTAACGGCGATTGCATCGCGCGACCCGCAGAAGGCGAAGGAGGCCGCGCATAAATTGGGAATTCCCAAAGCGTACGGGTCTTACGAGGAATTGCTTGCCGACCCGGAGATTGAGGCCATTTACAATCCGTTGCCCAATCATTTGCACGTGCCGTGGTCCATCAAAGCGGCAGAGGCGGGAAAGCACGTGCTTTGCGAGAAACCGCTAAGCTTGACCGTCGCTGAGGCCCGCACACTCCTTGCCGCACGGAACCGTTGCGGCGTGAAGATCGGCGAGGCATTCATGGTGAAGACGCATCCGCAGTGGCTGCGCGTGCTCGAATTAGTTCGGCACGGAGTGATTGGAGATTTGCGAGCAACCGTGGGAGTGTTCAGCTACTTCAACCGCGATCCGAAAAATGTGCGCAGTGTGCCGGAATGGGGTGGTGGCGGAATGATGGATATCGGCTGCTATCCGATTACCACCTCGCGCTGGATCTTTGGCGAAGAGCCGCTGCGCGTGGCGGGGGTCATGGAGAAGGACCCGGAGTTCGGGACGGACCGGCTGAGCTCCGTGATGATGCAGTTCCCGGCAGGGCAGGCGGTGTTCACTTGCAGCACGCAAATGGTGTCGTACCAGCGGATGCAATTTCTGGGAACGAAAGGAAGAATCGAGATTGAGATTCCATTCAATGCGCCTAGCGACCGGCCGACGCGGATTTTCATTGATGATGGACGGGATGTGCTTGGCACGGGAATTCGAATGGAGAACATTCCCGTATGCGACCAGTATACGATCCAGGGCGATGCATTTTCACGAGCGATCCGCGAAGACCGCGAAGTTCCCGTGCCGCTGGAAGATGCTATCGCCAATATGGCGGCGATTGAAGCGGTGTTCCAGGCGGCGGTATCCGGGAGATGGGAGAAGCCCGAAGCGGTGTAAGGCGGTGGACTGGCGATGGCAATTAGAACGGTGTTGCAATTGGGGGATCCGGGATTGCGCGTGGTTGCAAAGCGCGTGGGCAATCCCGCAGCTCCAGAAATTCGAGCCCTGTTCAAGGACCTTGCCGATACGCTGACGCATTGGCGGCAATCAACAGGTTATGGCCGCGGGATTGCCGCGCCGCAGATTGGTTCGAACCTGCGCGTTATTTTCTTACAGCTGCCAGGACAGAATCCGTGGCCGATGGTGAATCCTGAAATCACGGAGCGCAGCCCGGAAAGAATCGTGGTGTGGGATGCGTGCCTGAGCTTTTTGTCCATCTTCATGCAAGTGGAACGGCACCGCGAGATCACAGTGCGTTATCAGAATTTGTCCGGCGAGTGGAATGAAATCCGCGCGGGTGAGGAACGCAATCTAGGCGAGCTCTTGCAACATGAGATCGATCATCTCGATGGAATCCTGGCGGTGGATCGCATCACGGACATTCGCACCATGTGCACGCGCGAAGAATTTGAAAAGAGATACCGGGATAGCAGCCCCTATTCGCTGAAATCCTGAGGCAGAAGGGCAGCGCATAAGAACGGGCCTTTGTAAAAAGTGCAGGGATTGGAACGAATGAGATCGCTTTTCTATTCAAGAATGAAGAGCCCTGTCGGGACTCTGCTGCTGGCCAGCGACGAGTGCGGACTGCGACTGGTAAGTTTTGAAAACAGTAAGCGAGCCGCTGCTGTGAAAGCGAGCTGGAAGCCGGACGAAGCACCCTTCGTCGAGGTCGTTCGCCAGCTTCAGGCGTATTTCGACGGTGAAAGGAAGGAATTCGACTTGCTTCTGGCGCCCGAGGGAACGGATTTCCAACTTGATGTGTGGCGCAGTCTCCGAGTAATTCCCTATGGAGAAACGATCAGTTATGGCCAGTTGGCGGAGCGCATCGGCAATCCCAGAGCCGTGCGTGCGGTTGGCCTGGCGAACGCTTGCAATCCTATTCCGATCATCATTCCGTGTCATCGCGTCATCGGCAGCGACGGGAGTCTCACAGGTTTCGGCGGGGGTCTTTCGAACAAGAAAAAGCTGCTCGATCTCGAAAACAAGCAGATGAGTTTGCTGTAATCCATTGCCAGCCCTTTCGCCGAGCCGGCCGGAAAAATCTAACCGCCAGGATAACCATTAGCAGTCCCGCTACGCGCCCCACAGCAGAGGTTGTCCGAAGAGGATGCCGTTGCTACGCTGATTTGTAAGAGGTGCGGTTGTGGCAACCCTTCCAGTGGACATCGATCTTCTGGCCTTTCTCGCCACCGTTGCCCGCATCGCATTCGGCAGCATGCCGCAATTGCAGCGGAATGTCGCCGCAATCCCCGCGGAATACGAATACGAAGAAGTCTCGCCCGAGAGTTTGACGGAAAAGCAAAAGAGCTTTCTTTCTTCTTACGACAAAAGGCTTTCGGAGCTGCAGTATTTCCCGATGTGCACCTACCGCGTGCGGAATTACACCGCCAATCTGATGCGCCGCTACATCAATCCTGCGGACCGCGCTTCCTGCACGGTCCTGGCGGTGGAAGTGAAATCCAGGGTCAACGGTGCGGAATCGGCCAATCTCGCCTCAAACGTATCATTTTTTACGGTATTCACCGACGGAAAACAGCTCACCACAAGAAACATGAAAATGAGGTCGGTGCTGGATCACCCGCCGGAGTTCCTCGTTCAGGAATGCCCTTACGAGCAGGACCTGGCCGTATTGAAAAAGAAGCATGATGCCGAAGCGGCGAAGCTCGGCGTTCCACTGGCCGCGGAGATGAGCGTACCCAGAATGTTTGAGTTCTACCAGAAGCAGCATCGGCGGTTCTCGGAATTTCAAGTGCAACGCGGAACATTCCAACGCACGCCAACGGGGTATGTCGTGGGCAAAAAGGCATTTCGGAGAGGTATCCGGAATTTCCTGGTGCCGTTCGCGGAGCGATTTTCTGTGGCGCGTCTTGTTTTGGCTGGCCTCGTGGCCATTGGACTTCCGGCAGCGACGTACCTGCGGATATTGCCAATGCTCGCGGAATCGGGAGTGAGAACGAGGATGGACGCAAGGACGATTTCAATCCTGGTCCTGGGCGCCAGTTACGTCCTCGCAGGAGCCACGATAGGATTGATCCTGGAAAAGAGCCAGTTTGTCTGGGGATTTTTGTTTTGTTACCTGGGTGTTCATCTTTTGACGGGTTGGTGGTCGTCTCCCCTACCCTTTGGATTGATTGCCGCACTAGTGGGCCATGGCGTGACGCAAATGCGCAAGCGGCAGCGGCTAATCCTGCGAACCAGCGAAGCAAAATAGCCAGACACCTTGTATTAAATAGGGAAAGAATGGGCGGCCCTCTGAATCCGGGCCGTCTTTTTGTTTGGAGCGAAGCGCGTAAACCTAGACTTCTCGGACGTCCGAAAACAGAGAAACGACCGCTCGCACGGGAGCATGGCAGGCCAGAAGAAGCAAGGAAGCAATCGCGTAAATGAGCAGCCTGACTCTCATGTATATGGAAACCCGATGAGGCCCGGAAAGTTGCGGCCTAGCTATCGATCTTGAGCGCAACGAGGGGTGAACTACCGCCACAAAGTCCCTGGGCGGTTGACTCATAGAGAAATGTTATTGAAGGAAAAGCCGTCAACGAGGGCGACCTCAAAATGGCGGACGCGGCGGTCATGGTCGGTTAGGAGGGCGGCTGCTTCGGGAGCTACGACGGCCGTTTCGCGGTCCGGTCCCGCGAACGCATCGATGGCGGCGAAGGAATTCCAAACAGTGAGAACCAGGATTTCGATTTTATCGTCCTTCGGACGCGCGAGGACACTCGAAGAAGTGTAGCCCTCGAATTTGCGAAGTGCCGGCAGGACGCTGTCCCGAAAATGCCGCAGATAGTCCTTCGATTGAGCCTTCGTTGTGCGCGCAGACCACAGGCGGACGATCATTTCGACGCTCCTGCTATTGATTGCCAACAACGACGGTCCAGGGGCGGACGCGCCAGCGCTTGACCAGGCCGTTCGCGACATAGGGGTCGCAGCGAACAAACGCGAGCACAGCCTCTGCGTCCTTGGCGTTGAAAATCAGCAGCGCTCCATCTGCCGGCTCAGCCAGGGCCCCGCCGAGCAGCAGTTCGCCGCGCGCGTGCGATTCGCGGGCCAGGCGCAGGTGATCTTCACGGAACGCGTTCCGGCGTTCCACATAGTTTTCAACGAGTTCCTCGTAGAAGACCGCGAAGTACGCCATGGCCTTTTCCTCCGGCTGAGAATCCATAGCCTAGCATAGCGATTGGCATGCGTTAGCTGAGGCGTGGGGAAGTTGGACGCTGTTTTCTCAGCCTAGACATTCCCAGTGGATGGCACGTCGCGAAGTCGGCTACCAAATCGGTAGAGCAACAAGCCGAGAACATTGGCACCCAGAAGCACCGCAGCTGTCTTGAGGATATAGCTCGTCCGATTCTCCACCGAGATGATGGGAAAAATCGAAAGCAGCACAAACAGAAGAGTGACAAGAAAGCCAGACGCCGCCGCGAACCGGAGCCAACGTTTGGGACGAAGGCCGCTGTCCTTCTTCACCAGAAGCGGGATGGCAAACAGAACAAGATACGCGAGGCCATAAAACGTGAAACTGATGTTCAGCAAAAACTCATACGCCTCTTGTACGCCGACTCCAAACAGCACCGCGAACGAGGCCAGCAAGCCGACCACCCCGACAAATAAAATGGAATTGACCGGAGTGCGGTGTTTCTCGTCGAGCTTCGTGAACCACTCCGGCAACAGCCGGTCCCAGCCGGCCACCATCGGAAGCCTGGCGTTGGCGCTGAAGTTGAGATTAAACGTAGCCAAATAATTGGCAAGCAACAGAAACACCGAAACCGGGACGATGAACCTCGCGATGCCGGACTGGCTGAAACCCAGGCTCAGCGCTTGGGGAATGGGCCCGATGACGTCCACCGCATCCGGCGTGACGTACGCCAGAATCGCGCTGGTCCCGAAAACATAGAGCAGGACGATGAGTGGCGCGGCGAAAAAGATGGAGCGCGTCACGTCTCGGCCGGGACTGCGCGATTCGCCCGCAAAGATGGCCACATACTCGATGCCGCAGAGCGCCCCAAAGGTCATCTTTGTGAATACACTGAGGCTGAAGAAATTCATCGCTGGCAGGACGAAGCGCAGCGGGTGGTACTCGCGCAGGGTACCCCGCCAGACGCCGATCAGTGGCATCCAAATTAGTACGCCAATGGTCAGCACGCCGATCGCGCCGCCAACGTTATTCACCCATTTTCCGATTCCCAAGCCCGCGCGTGCCACAAGAATTAGCACGCAAATACACACAAACGTTGCGCCGACGACCAGCGATCGGTTCGAAGCAATCCACGCCGCGTGCGGCCCGATGGCGTAGGACAAAAACGTCATGGTCACCAAACCGATGACCGCCGTATACAGCGTGGCGAAGAGCCAAAGATTCCACGCCACCAGAAACCCAATGCGGTCGCCGAACGCCAAGCGCGCCCATTCGTAAAGGCCGCCTTCGAGAGGCATCAAACGATTCAGATGAGACACCACCAGAGACGCCGGAATGAAGAAAAGAACGATGGCCAGCAGCCAAAGAACGGCGTGTGAAGGGCCGGCTTTCACCGCCGTGCCGAAGAAATCAGGCACCACCACGGAGAGAATCTGCGCCAGAACCAGGTCAGCCAATCCCAGCTCTTTGCGCAGCGCCGCGCTATGCGCCTCGATGGGCGCTTCAACCGCGGCCAGCTTGATGGACGCCTCGATGGACAATGTCCGTGCGGCGCAGCCGCAGCCGCACACCTCCTCGTGGAAAAGAAGAAGCGGTAGTCTGCATCGGCACTGAGCAGGAAGCAATTAGTTTTGTAAAAGAAAAGGAATCCTGAAGAACCTAGCTCACGATTGCTGATGAAACGAGAGCAGTGAAATCGGATACAAATGTCCCGGTCAATCCAGGACCGTCGGGTGAGCTTCCCGCTCCACCAGCGATGGAGGGAACCAAGAGGACGCGGTCGCCTTCCTTGAGAGTGCAGTTTTCGCCACCGAGAAAGCGGATATCTTCTTCATTGAGGTAGACGTTCAGGAATTGGCGAATCTGGCCCTGGTCGTCGCGCACGTGCCGTCCGAGATCGGGGAAGCGCGAAGTTAGTTCATTGAGAGCTTCGGCGATGGTGGTCGCACTACAGTCCACTTTCGGCGCGCCTTCGGTGAAGCGACGGAAGGCCGTGGGGATTTCGATAGTTACCGGCATTTCTATGGGGCTCCTTTGCTTTGAAAAAGGTTTCAGTTCTTAGTTTCCAGTTTTTAGTAAGAAAAAGAATCCGCAGGAAAAATGATAAGTGATTCCTTTCTTGCTGCACCCGATATGGCTCCGGTGAGGTCGCATACTCATTTACGCCTTGGCGGCCGCCGCCGAGGCCGTTGCGCCAAGCTGCGCTTCCAGATACGCCTCGAAAGCATCAAGGCGCGGGGCGATGACTTCGCTAGCCGGGAACTCAGCGGCGATGGCGTCCGTAGTTTTGAGCCCGTTGCCTGTAATGCAGACGACCGTGGTTTCGTGTGGTTTGATGCGACTCTGCGCGATGAGTTTCTGCGTCACTCCGGTCGTGACGCCGCCCGCGGTCTCCGTAAAGATGCCCTCGGATTCGGCCAGCAGTTTGATGGCAGCGATGATCTCCAGATCGGAAACGTCTTCCGCCCAGCCGCCCGACTCGCGGATCAGCTTGATGGCGTACGGGCCGTCCGCCGGATTACCGATGGCCAGCGACCGCGCAATGGTATGAGGCTTTTGCGGTTCGAAACGCTGCAAGTTGCGTTTCACTCCGTCGGAGATCGGCGAGCAGCCCGTCGCTTGCGCGCCAAAAAACTTCACCGGCTTCGCTTCCACCCAGCCGAGCATCACAAGCTCGCGGAACGCTTTGGCGATCTTTCCGATCAGGGATCCGCCTGCCATCGGCACGACGACATTGTCGGGCAGCCTCCAGCCCAACTGCTCCGCGATTTCGTAACCGTGTGTCTTCGAGCCCTCGGAGTAGTACGGCCGGAGATTCACGTTGACGAGTCCCCATTGAAAGCGGTCCGCGATTTGTGAGCAAAGGCGATTGACCTGGTCGTAGTTGCCGTTTATGCGCACGATGCGCGCGCCATACACCGCGGTGTTGAGAACCTTGGCGGGCTCAAGGTCCGCGGGAATAAAGACGCAGGCGTCAAACCCCTGCCGCGCGGCCTGCGCAGCGACGGCGTTGGCCAGATTGCCCGTGGACGAACAGCCGACCGTCTCGAATCCGAACCGGCGCGCGGCCGCAAGGGCCGTAGCCACCACGCGGTCCTTAAACGACAAAGATGGAAAACAGACAGCATCATTCTTGAAATAGAGTTCTTTGAGGCCCCACTGCGAAGCGAGCTTGCGTGAAGCCACCAGCGGCGTACCGCCCACGGCGCTGGCAGCGGCAAAATCCTTGGTGAGTGGAAGAAGTTCAGAGTAACGCCACATATTGAAATCGCGGGAGGCCAGGTCTTCGCGGCGCACGGTTTTCTTCAGCGCATCGTAATCATAGGAAACTTCGACGGGGGAAAAGCAGTCTTCACAGAAGGAGCGGGGAGAGTTCTCCCAGGTCTTCCCGCATTCCCTACATCGAAGTTGGTAATGGACAGCCATTGGAATTCACCTTTCAGGAAGCACCGGCTCCGAATGCTACGCCAGCGTGCCTCGCTGCGAGGTCGGCAGAATGACCGGCCTCAACAAGACCGATCGATCCACGTGGAATTCCATTAGGGCAGCAGGGAGGGGGAAAACGAAAAACCCTCCGTGCCAAAGTGCTCGGAGGGTCTCAGAAAATCTTCTGGGAAACTCGAAAAGCTCTTTAGCAGTTTTTTACGTGGAGCA
>Ga0307477_10000318_pt1 | contig 59300 bp, 48 predicted proteins | sample atmos_gasesECM2C_FD_203316 | JGI IMG/M metagenome (GOLD analysis project Ga0307477, IMG submission 203316) | Hardwood forest soil microbial communities from Morgan-Monroe State Forest, Indiana, United States - atmos_gasesECM2C_515 | ecosystem: Environmental > Terrestrial > Soil > Temperate...
GTTTTTCTACCGATTGTGGTGTTTCATAATATGAAATATAATTTCACATTGACTTGTACGCGATTCTATCTACAATGCGGCCAGGGTCAAGCGAAAACTCTGGGAACTCGGAGTCTGATCCCGTGCGGAGAAGAGACAGTGTCTTTCGTTTCGATGGGCAGTAGAAAATCAAGCCCCAGGGACCGCAACGCCAGCGGGTCCAGCAAGTCGCTGCAAAAAGCGCTTCGTATTCTCCTTCACCTGGGACAAGACGGCCGCGAGATGGGCATCACGCACCTCGCTACCGCGCTCAGCCTGAACAAGACGACGGTGTACCGGCTGTTGAGCGCGATGGAGAAATTCGAGTTGATCGAGAAGAACCCAGAGAGTGAAGGGTACCGGCTGGGATTGAGGCTGCACGAACTGGGTTGCCGCGCCATGGAATCAAGGACACTGCGAGGTGAGGCGCACCGCTTTTTGATGGAATTGTCGCGGCGGTCGAACGAGAGTGTGAGTCTTGCGGTGCCGGGAGCGGGAGGCGTAGCTTGCCTCGACCGGGTGGATTCCTCGAATTCCATCATCACGGCGCGAACGCCTATAGGTGGACGTTTCCCCGCACATTGCACGGCGGCAGGCAAGGCCGTCCTGGCCTATCTGCCTGATGCTGAGGCTACCGCTATTCTGTCGCGAAACGGCCTGAGGAGATTCACGTCTGCAACACTGACTCGGCTGGCGGAAGTAAAGGAGAATTTCGAGCTCATTCGCCAGCGTGGTTATGCTCTTGACCATGAGGAGTTGGAAAGGGGATTAAGTGGAGTAGCGGCGCCAGTTTTTTCCCGAGAAAATCATGTCGTTGCGGCAGTGGGGATAGCAGGACCCACTGGGAGATTTCTCGGGAAGGACCTTGCGCAGAAGATCGCTTTGGCAAGAGATTTCGCCGCAAGGGTCTCCACAGCACTGGGTAGGGGCGCATCCGATTTTACCGCGCACTGCTAGAGACGCGGTCTTAGGCCAGTTTTTGAGGGAAGGGAATACAAAAATGGCAGCCCAATATCGGGCCGATCATGTGGGGAGTTTTCTTCGGCCGGCGGAGTTGCTTGAAGCACGAAGCAACGCCGCGAAAGACCCGGAGCGTTTGCGCAAACTCGAAGATCTTCACATTCAGCGAGTGCTTGCCAAGCAGAAAGAGCTGGGCTTTGAACTGGCCACGGATGGCGAGTTCCGCCGCCGGAATTTTATGAGCGACTTCACGGATGCGGTCGAAGGGTTCGACCTGGGCGAGTCGTTGGCGAGAGACTGGAAAGCGGGAGAAGCGAAGGCTGCCCCCGTTAGCAGCGTGACCGGCATCGTGAACAAAAAGCTCCGCCAAATGCGGCCACTTACCAGGCACGAACTACCCTTCCTAAAAGCGACATGCCCGGTGGACATCAAGATGACTCTTCCCAGCGCGACGCAATTCCCGGCTATTTCCTTCAAAACAGGGGTCACGGACAAAGCTTACAAAGATCACTCCACACTTCTCTGGGACATTGTGGAAATCATGAAGAGCGACCTCGCCAAACTTTCCGCTGAAGGCGTGAAATACATCCAAATCGACGCACCCCGCTATAGCTACTATATGGATCCTAAATGGCGCGAGTGGATCCGCACGGAACTCAAGTTGGACCCCGAGGCCGCTTTGGAGGAAGCCATCAAAGCGGACAACGCCTGCTTCAAAGCCGCTCGGCGTCCTGGGGTGACGCTCGCGATCCATCTCTGCCGCGGCAACAACCGCAGCCATTGGTATGCGGAAGGCGGTTACGACGCAATCGCAGAAAAAATGTTTGGAACGCTCGACGTAGACCGCTTCCTCCTCGAGTACGACGACGAGCGCTCCGGAACATTTGCCCCGTTGCGGTTTATTCCGAAAGGCAAGACCGTGGTGCTTGGGCTTATTAGCTCCAAACTTCCTCGTATGGAGGATTCCAGCGTGCTCGTGAAGCGCATTGAGGAAGCGTCGCAGTACGTTCCAATGGAGTATCTGGCGCTGAGTCCGCAGTGCGGGTTCGCCTCGACGGCCGAAGGAAATCTGATCACCGAGGACCGGCAGTGGACCAAGCTGAAGCTTGTCGTGGACACGGCGCGCCGCGCGTGGGGTGGAGCAACAAGAGCCAGCGCTTGACATTCGCGAAGTCGTAGCGAAAAATCCGCCCTTGTAGCGTCACACCATTGTGTGATCAGCGCTCGAAAACTGTTTGCGGGCCAAGTTGCATGAGACTGTCCGCATTCCTTTCTTCTGAGTGATTCATAAGGGGGGAACCATGTTCTCAACGCCTTACATCGGCGGAAAAGCGATTGATGTTCCGCCGTCTGCTCTCACGGATGTGGTGAATCCTGCGAATCAAAAGCCCTTTGCGCGAATCTTCATGGCGCAGGAACAACATATGCGCGCGGCCATCGATGCCGCAGACGCCGCTAAGGAGGTTTGGGGCAAGACGCCGCCGGCCGAGCGTGAACGGATTCTCTTCCAGGCCGCGGACGAACTCGAAAAAGCCACGCCTGAGCTGGTCGAACTGCTGATCGATGAAGCAGGATCAACCTTCGGCAAAGCGCACTTCGAAGTTCCTTTTGCGGCGAACATGGTGCGGTCCATTGCCGGAGAGGCGCGGCGCATCCATGGCGACGTGATGGCCTCCGATGTTCCTGGCCTGATGTCGATCGCAATTCGTCGGCCGCTAGGAGTCGTTGCGGGAATTTCACCGTTCAATTTTCCAATTGTGTTGTCGCTCAAGAAAGTTGCTTTCGGGCTTGCTGCGGGGAACACATTCGTTTTGAAACCTTCCGAAGAAACATCCCTAATCGGTCTGAAACTCGCCGAAGTATTCGAACGGGCGGGGGTACCCGCGGGTGTCTTCAATGTGGTTCCTGGCGATGGGCCAAGGATGGCGCAAGTGCTCTACGACGATCCCCGCGTAAAGCTAATTTCTTTCACCGGTTCGACAAAAGTGGGAAGAACAATTGCGACGGAATGCGCGAAGCGCGGGAAGCGGGCGGTTTTGGAAATGGGCGGTAAGAGCCCGCTGATCGTGCTGAAAGATGCCGACATCGATTATGCCGTGGATACCGCTTGTTTTGGACTGTTCATCCACCAGGGACAAATCTGTATGGCGGGCTCAAGAATCATCGTCGAAGCCCCGGTTTATGAAGAATTCTTGAAGCGGTTTGCGGCGAAGGCGCAGACTTTGAAGGTCGGCGATCCGCGTGACCCGCACACTGTTATTGGTCCGCTGATCCGCTCCTCGCAATGCCCGATGATCGAGAAAAAAGTGAAGGATGCAGTGGCAAGCGGCGCGCGGTTGCTCTGCGGCGGAAAATACGAAGGCAATTTCTACCATCCGACGGTTGTGGCGGACGTGACGCCGGAAATGGCAGCGTTTCGTGACGAACTGTTTGGGCCGGTGGCGGCCGTGAGCAAAGCGAACGACGCCGACCACGCGCTCGCACTGGCGAACAATTCAGTCTACGGGCTATCGTCCGCCGTCCTGACGAACAATATGCAACTCGCGATGAAATTCGCACTCGAACTGGAAGCAGGGATGGTTCATCTGAACGGACCGACAGTCCAGGACGAAGCCACTGTTCCGTTTGGCGGAGTGAAAGATTCGGGCATGGGCCGCGAAGGCGGACGGTGGTCGATCGAGGAGATGACCGAAGTGAAGTGGGTAACCATCCAACTCGGCAAACGTCCTTATCCATTTTGAGAGCGGCAACCGCAAGGCAGCACCGGAAGCTCTAAAGTTCCGCCTCTCCCCGCTGCCACCGCCGTTTCTCCAGGGCACCACTTCAGCCGTGCGGTCACCTGAGCGCTGCGGCACAGGAGCTTTGCATGTTCTTGAGATGAGATTTTCTGAGACGAAAGGCGAGCCTCTCCCCGTCCATAGGAGTCAGATGAGCAGAACTATTCTGGACCTCTGCCGTAGCGCGCGCGATGTTTCTTCCCCCAGCCTGACATCAATCGAAGCAGGGGCCGAAGGCTCTTCCCATGTCGCGTAAGCGAGTATTCCACGCGCGGCGGGACTTGAGCATAAACTTTGCGATTTATGATGGCGTCGCGTTCCAGCTCTCTCAATTGCTGCGTCAACATCTTCTTGGTCGAGCCTGGGATTAGCCTGTTGAGTTCGCTAAACCGGCGTGTCCGGCTCTGGAGATAGAAGAGGATCAACGGTTTCCATTTTCCGCCAACGATGCTAGTCGTCAGAAGGACAGGGCAATCGTCTGCATTCATTTAGGATTTTTCTCGATTCCAGGTTACAAAAAGGTGCCTACTGGCAAAAAAGAAACTTTAGCCTATTATCGACCCGTTGACCACTACGGCAGAACCAAGAGCGATAAAGGGCCGAGGGGAATCGGAAGGGGATGTTGATGAGCAAGAGGCCAGTGGTCCTTTATGGCGCCAGTGGTTTTTCCGGCAGGCTGGTCGCGGAATTCCTCCGCGAGTACAACGTTGCCTTCATCGCCGCCGGGCGGAACCGCGCGAAGATCCAGGAGGTGATGAATCACGTTCCCGGGATCGAGGCGGCGGACTACGAAATTACTGAGGTTGGCAGTTCCGTCGAAGAGTTGGCAAAATTGTTCGCCGGCGCCAACGTTGTCTGCAACACAGTCGGCCCGCTCATCTATTACGGTCCACGAGTCATTGAAGCCAGCTTGAGTGCCGGGTGCCACTACCTCGACATCAGCGGCGAACAGGCGTGGGTCAGGCAGGTGGCCGAGAGATGGGGCCCGAAGTTTGCCCAAAAGGGACTGGTGGCCGCGCCCGCGACGGCATACATGTCGTCGGCCAGCGATATCGCCTCAAAGATTTGTCTCGAGACCGGGAGGATCGACACCCTAGAGATTTTGTCGATGTTCAAGGGCATGCCGACGTTCGGTTCCACGCAGACGATTTTCGCTGTTATCGCAACGGAAGCATGCTACCTGGAGCAAAACCAATATAAGACCTGGCCGCGCGCGAAGGCCTTTGACGTAGTTGCGCCCGGATCGATCCAGACACAATTGGCGCTGCCGTGGGGCGGCTTCCCGCACCCCGTGTGGTTCAAAGACCATCCTCAGGTTGCCAACGTGAAAACTCTGGGCGGGCTTCTCGACCGCCAAGTCATGGAAACCGTAGTGGCAACGGAGAAACATTTCGAGGAGAAAATCCGCCCTATGCCCAAGGAGGAGCAGGAACGTCAGCTTGCAGAAATGGCGAATTCGGTACAGGCCGGTACGCCGCCGCACGAAAACACGAGACAGCAGCGCACGATCGACGTGGTTCTGGGACGCGGGAGTACGAGCTTCGTGCAATGCACGATGTTCGGGACCTGCGCGTACCGGCAGACTGGGCTGGTGCAGGCGTTTGCTGCTCACCACCTTGTTCAGACTGCGCCTCGCAAGGTTGGCTTTGCCTCGCCGTGCGAGGCCTTCGGACATCGAGAGTTACTGCAAGCCCTCGAGAACTACGGTCTTTCGACGGTGCGGGTTAGTTCCTGAGAGCCGGTAGGCTTCTGGCCGCCACAGCCATCTCACCTGATTCGCATTTTGGTGACGCTTCCAGGGGCGGACAACTGGGATCTGGGATAACGAAAGCCAGGCAGAATGCGGGCCATAGATTATTTCGATAAGGGAGCCGACGCGTTCCCCGACAGAATTGCAATCGTCGATCACGGGACGCACTATTCCTATCGTGAGGCGCGAGAGGCCAGTCAGCAAATAGCGCGCGCCATGTGGGCATGCGGATTGCGTGACGAGGAGCGCGTGGCGATTTTCTCGCCCAATGACGCGCGAATCTTACTTTGCATGCTTGGCCTGATGCGGGCCGGCGGAGTGTGGGTTCCCATCAACTACCGGAATGCGCTGGATGCCAACGTTCAATTCCTGAACTATTCGGGCACGTCCTGGCTCTTCTATCACAGCAGCTTTCAGGAGCAGGTCCGCGAGATGAAGAGGCTCGTGCCATCACTCCGTCATTTCGCCTGCATTGATGCACAGAATGACGGTGATCCCTCGCTGGAAACTTTCATGAAGCCAGGTGCAGGAGGGAAAGAGATCGACTGGGGAGATCCGCGCGGGAATCTGGAGCGACTTGTGGGGCTTGTGCCGACGGGCGGGACCACCGGACCGGCAAAGGGGGTGATGGTGACCAGCCTGTCCTGGGGAACCATGACGGAGATGGCCAACCAATGCCTGCGCTGCGACGACATCGAGCCAGTATGTTTAAGCACCGCGCCTCTTTCCCATGCCGCCGGGGTGGTGGCTTTCGCAATGTTCGCGATGGGGGCAAGCAATGTTGTGATGCCAGCCTTTGACGCATTGGAAGTTCTGCAGAATATTCCGCGCTTCCGCGTCACCCACCTCTTCCTGCCTCCGACGGCGCTCTATGTGTTGCTGGCGCACCAAAAACTCGGTGATTTCCACTATTCGAGTCTTCGGAGGCTTTTGATCGCTGCTGCGCCGGTATCGCCGGACAAATTGAAGAAAGCCGTCGAAGTTTTCGGACCCTGCGTGTGTCAATCTTACGGACAGACTGAAGCGCCCATGTACATGACATTCTTGGATCCAGCGACGCTGGCGGCTGCCGCTGCCGGAGATCACCCGGAGCGACTGCGGAGTTGCGGCAAACCCACACCAGCGGTGCGCCTCGCCATCATGGATGATGACGGCCAGTTGCTTCCTCCTCTCAAGACCGGGGAAATCGTCGCACGCGGCGCGCTAGTTTCAGCCGGCTATTACAAGTTGCCGGAGGCAACGGCGGAAATCCGGACCTACGGTTGGCATCACACCGGCGACGTCGGGTACAGAGACGACGCTGGTTACTTCTACATCGTCGACCGCAAGAAAGATATGATCATCACGGGCGGTTTCAATGTGTACTGCGCAGAAGTTGAAGCCTGCGTGATGGAACTTCCCCAGGTCCGCGAATGCGGGGTAATCGGAGTGCCCGATGAGAAATGGGGAGAAGCCGTGAAGGCCGTTGTCGTGCTTCGCGATGGCGAATCACTGAACGAAGAGGCGATCATCAACCACTGCAAGACTCATCTCGGCGCCGTGAAGTCGCCGAAGTCGGTCGAATTCTGGCGCGAGATCCCCAAAACGCCGGCTGCCAAGACGGACAAGAAGGCGATACGCAAACCTTTTTGGGCGGGAGCAGATCGCGAGGTGCACTGAAACTACGCGGAAGAGCGTGGAGCATGATCCAAGGGTGTTTTCATTCTCGGGGTTTACAGCACGGCGGCGGGCTGATTGGCAATGACCCTGCCGCATGCACCGTGACTATTCTTGAGGCGGCTAACTGAGGAGAACCGACATCGCCACAATTTTGCGAGTTCCCAAGTCCGGTGGAATCCCAACGACCAAAGCCAGAGTTGTGCGCTGGTTTAAAAAGGAAGGCAGCAAGATCAAGCAAGGCGAGGCGGTCGTGGAGCTGGAGACGGATAAGGTGAACTACGAGCTGGATTCGCCGGCGACAGGGGTGCTGCTCAAGATTGTTGCCGCAGTGGACGCGGAGGTGCCCGTTGGCGATCCACTCGGTTGCATTGGCCAGCCGGGAGAAATTCTTCCGGAGTTCTGAAGCAAGGAGAATCGAAGATGCGAAATAAAAAGTCCCTTACGAAGAATCGGCTGATCTGGATGTACAACCAGATGGTCCGCATCCGAGAGTTTGAACAGCGCGTCAAGCGGACGTTTGTCGAGCACCCGGGAGTGATACGCGGGCATACCCATTTGGGGGACGGCGCGGAAGCCACCATCGTGGGCTCGCTCGCAACGCGTGGGGACAGCGACCTTGCGATGCCCAGTTACCGCTGCCATGGCTACCCTCTCGTACTCGGAACTTCGCCGCGAAAGATCATGGCGGAAATCTACGGGCGCAAAGACGGACTTTGTGCAGGCTTTGGCGGCTCGATGCATTTGGCCGACCCGGAACACCACTTTCCGGGCACATCGGGAATCATCGGACAGAGTATTGCGCACGCGACCGGCGCTGCACTCACCGCGCAAGTCAAAGATAGCGGCCAGGTGATCTACTGCTTCTTCGGAGATGGTTCGACGAAACAAGGAGCCTTCTTCGAATCATTGAATCTGGCGGCGGTGTGGAAGCTGCCGATTGTCTACGTCCTAGAGAACAATCACTACCAGGCCTACACGCACATCAGCCTTGAGGATGCTAACTACCAGGCGGGAGATCCGCTTTCGAAAAAAGCCCAGGCCTTCAGCATCCCCGGAGTGACCGTGGATGGCACCGACCCGCTGAAGGTTTTTGCCGCGGTGGGGAAAGCGGCGGATCGCGCGAGGAGTGGAAAAGGCCCAAGCCTGATTGAAGCGAAGTTCTACCGCTTCAGCGCGCACGGCAACGCTATCACTGTGCCTCCCGTGCCGACACAGTTTCCGGAGCACGAGGCGGTAGAAGTGTACGGGAAAAAAGCGGAGTTTGCCGCCGCGAAGAAGAGAGACCCGATTCCGCGTTTTCGCTCTCGATTAATTCGGAAGGGCATCCTTCCAGTCGCGGAAGCAAAGCGCATCGAAGCAGAAGCGCGAGCAGAGATGGATGACGCTGTACAGTTCGCGCTGGCTAGCCCACTTCCTAAACCCGAGGAAGCGGTGAAGTACGTGTACGCGTAAAAAAGGAGCAGCTATGGTGCGCGAAATGATGTATGGCGAGGCGATCGCCACAGCCATTACCGAGGAGATGCAGCGCGATTCCAGCGTGGTCTTGTACGGCCAGAACCTAGCAATGACGGAACGTGACCCGATGCTGAGAAAGTTCGGCAAGAAACGCGTCCGCCTTGCGCCTATCTCCGAGACCGCGGAGATGGGGGTCGCTGTCGGGGCAGCCGTCACCGGCCTGCGGCCGATCGTGGAACTGTGGATGAGTGAGTTCATGCTCGTGGCTTTCGGTCAGTTGATCAACGAAGCGCCTCGGCTTCGATACATGTCGGGCGGGCAAGTCAAGGTTCCGGTTGTTTTCAAAGCGGGCTACGGTTTTGCGGCAGGCTGGGCCGGGCAACACTCCAACTGCATTTACCACGCGATGATGGGAATTCCGGGCCTGAAGGTAGCGCTACCCTCGACGGCAGCGGATGCAAAGGGATTGATGGCCTCGGCCATTCGTGACGACAATCCGGTTGTGTATCTGCACCACTACATGCTGACGCTCGACAAAGGGCCGGTGCCGGAAGGTGATTACGTTATTCCGTTTGGCCTGGCCGACATCAAGTGTGAGGGCTCTGACGTCACCATCGTCGCCACGGGATGGATGGTGAAGAAGTCACTCGCGGCCGCTGAGCTACTTTCCCAGCAGGGAATAAGCGCGGAGGTGATCGATCCACGTACCCTCGCTCCACTCGATGTCAAAACCATCATTCAATCGGTGAAGAAGACAGGAAGGCTTGTTCTCGTGGACCAGGCGACGCGTCATGCCTCGGCGGCCGCCATCATAGCGGCCGAGATCGCCGAACATGGTAGTGGGGCTCTGAAGGCTCCGATAAAGATGGTGACGGCGCTCGATACTTCGATTCCCTTTAGCGAGCCACTTGAAAATTACGTGCTGCCGAACGAAGAGAAAATCGTCGCGGCGGTCAAGTCTGTGCTCGCCAGGCAAGCAGCCACTGTCTAACGGTTACAAACGATAGCCGGTTGAGGTGCAGGCATTTGCTTCGCGTGTGAAATATGATACTGCAATTAAACCATCTGCAACGGAAGCCTGCTGCAGCCACCACACATGAGGTGGTCGATACCCTCTATTCCCTATTGGAGGAAGGCCACTTAGAGCAGGATCAATTCGCGCATCTCAGAGTCCACTTGGACTGGATTCAATATCGCCAGAATTTTCGGGAATGCGTGACGGCCACGAAAGTAGCGAGCGAACGGAATGAATGCCTTTTTCCAATCGAAATACATATCGATACGCGTCAGGTGACGCCCGGAGTTCTCCGCGACGAGATCTCAAAAACGATGATGCACATTGGAGAGCAATCAACGGGGGAGCAACGCCGGCTGATTCTGGAAGACTTTCGGTCTTTCCGGGACAGCATCGCGTGGGGATTCAATCGGCTCTATTGGTATCGTTTGCCGGATTGGGAACAGTTCACGGGTAGAAGCTACCAGCAAGCGCTTCCCGGAGGGAAGTCAGACGCGAACCACCCTGCAGCGATTGCGGATTCTGTCGCTGATTTTTGGACCTTGCTGCGGGATCTGGATAACCGTAAACAATTGCCCGAAGAAATATTTGTTTTGGAAATCGGTGTCGGGATGGGGACGCGGTCTGGTCTCTGGCTGGATCGGTTTCGTGCGCTCGATCAGGAGCGTGGAACCAAGTATTACCCGCGCTTGAAATTCCTCCTGGGAGACTATTCGCTCGCCACGCTGGAACGCTCCCGGCCAGCCGTCCGGGAACACATCAATCTGTGCAGCTTCATCGTTTTGGATGCCCTCAACCCTTTGAAGAATCTCTCCTTTCTCCGTCACAAGATTCTTCATATCCATCTGACTAATGTGTACGACAACCTTCCAGATGAAGAGATTGCGCGCCGGGACGGGAAACTCTATGCGGTTCAGGTACGGGCTTATGTCCCATCGGCGGACGCTGACAGAATCAGCCAGGAATTTGGAACTCCCGTTGCCGAGATTTCCCGGACAGTGAGCCGATTGCTTGAGGGAGGGCCGGATTACCTCGGCGATCGCCAGCGCGGCATGACTTTCTGGCAGGAAATCTGGAAGGCCATGCGGCTCGAAGAGCGGCTGCTGAGTCTCGACGAACTGCCGGACGCTGCGCTTCCTGATGGCCTGCACCAGGATCACTTGGAAGAAGTGCTGCGTGACGCGCCGAGTGAAGTTCGTTTCCATCTGAGTTCCGGCGCGCTCGAAAGCTTTCGCAACACTCTTCCACTCCTTTATCCACGCGGTTTTCTGCAGGTGCAGGACATCTTCGTCACAAAATTCAATGAATACCGGTTGGGCTTTCATGGACCTGGGAAATTGGACGGATCCATCGTGAATTGGGTCAATGGCGCGCTGCTTCGGGAGGTCGGGGAACGAGCCGGGTACGACGTGCACTTCGCTCCTTTCCATTATCGGAAGGGTTCGAAGACATCGATTCTATACACCACGCAACGGGAGTAATGCCGATGAATCTTCCCATGCTTCCGACTACTGTTGTTGGCAGCTATTCGATGCCGGGTTGGCTCGAACGGCTGAAGACCGAGTATTTTGCCCGGCGGATCAGCCGTCGCGATCTGGACGAAATCCACGACACCGCTGTCAAAGCCGCGGTCAAGGACCAGGAAAATGCCGGTATCGACATCATCACCGATGGAGAGTTGCGGCGGGACAACATGGTCGACTACTTCGTCGAAAAGCTTCCGGGCGTGCAAATTGACCATGCCTCCAAGAAATTCTATTACGATCTCTACGAAAGCAAGGTTCTGGGAAAACTTCCCACCGCACCTCTGGGACTCGTGGACGATTTTCGGTTTCTTCGTGCCAACACGGATCGCGCTACCAAATTCTGCATCACTGGCCCCCACTGTTTATCGAAACGCATCCGCAACGAGCACTACCCAAGCGAAGAAGAGTTCGCGATGGATCTCGCCCGCGTCATGAATCCTGAATTGAAGGCATTGGCGAAGACGGGAGCGCGATTCATCCAAATCGATGAGCCGTATTATTCGGGGTTCCCCGAGGATCTTGCCTGGGGAGTGAAGGCGCTGAACCAGTTGGTGGATGGAGTAGAAGCCAGGATCGCGGTGCACATTTGCTACGGCAACCGCTATGGGAAGCCTACCTGGGAAGGCAGCTACCGATATTTATTTCCCCGGATTTTGGATGCGAGGATGCATCAACTGACGCTGGAATTCGCACGGCGTGGCGGCGAGGACCTGGAACTTTTTCGCGAACTGCCCCCGCGATTTGAACTCGGCGTGGGTGTGATCGATGTGAAAACGCAAGCCATCGAAACACCGGACCTGGTTGCCGAGCGCATCCGAAAAGCACTCGAGGTAATGCCGGCCGAGCGGCTGTTTGTCTTGCCCGATTGCGGCTGCCTGCACCTGCCGCGAGACGTCGCCTTCGCGAAACTCAGCGCGATGGTGGAAGGAACGCGTTTGGTCCGCGAGGAGTTGAAAAACTGACGTGAACGCACCAAACCCACTTCGGGAATCATTAAGCGCCGGCCGATTCTGCTATGTCGTGGAATTGGTTGCCAGCCGTCTTACGCGTGAGGCGCGCCTGCTGGAGGTGGCTTCGAAGCTGGCGCAAGTGCCCGGTGTCGTCGCCGGGAGCATCACCAGTTATGCTGGAGGTGCCCTCGGTCATGATCCCGTGCGCGTAGGCACGGCTGCGCGCGCCCGTGGTCTTACGCCAAATATTCACCTCACCTGTGTTGGTCGCGGGCGCTCGACGGTGTCAAGAACGCTGGAAGATCTCCATGCCCTAGGCATTGAAAATGTGCTGGCTCTGACGGGTGATTATCCCAAGACCGCGGGTCCGCAGTCTCCCGAGGCCTTGTTTGATCTGGACTCCGTGCAACTCGTGTGCCTCATCGACGAGGCCCGGCAGCGTGGGATGCAGTTCTGGATTTCCGTTGCGGTGTCCCCGTTCAAATACACGGAAGCGGATTGTGCCTACCAGTATCTGAAGCTTGAGAAAAAGATTGCCGCGGGAGCGAATTGCGTCATCACCCAGGTTGGTTATGACATGCGCAAATTTCGCGAACTGAAAAGATATCTGGATGAGCGCTCCATCCGAGTTCCGGTTCTGGGGAATGTCTTTGTGTTGAGCGGCAAAGCAGCAGAGAAAATGTCCAAGGGGGAACCTCCCGGATGCTGGGTCTCTCCCGAACTCTTGGAAATGATTCGTTCGGAAGCAATCGTTGCGGACGCAGGCATGGCCGCGCGCCTCGAAAGGGCAGCGCGGATGGTTGCTGTTCTTCGTGGCCTCGGTTATGCCGGAGCTTATTTGGGTGGAGACCATCAGGCGGATCACGTGAGATGGATCATCCGCCGCTCGGAAGCGCTGAATCCGCGCTGGGAAGAGTTTGCGCAAGAGATGAAATACGCTCCGAAGGATGGTTTCTATTTTTTCAATACAGCGCCTGCCGCGCCGAAGAGACGTAAAGCCGTCCCACGTCTCCTGGATTTCATGGGAAGAATCTTCCCGGTCAACAAAAGCGGCACATTGAGAGTCTTCCTCGTCAATGTGTTCCGCCGAGTTGACAAGCGACCCGCTCTGGCGAACGCCGTGGAACGTTTTGAATTTGCGATTAAGTCCCCGATGTTTGGGTGCCAGTCCTGCGGGAATTGCGTTTTGGGTCACATGGAATACGTCTGTCCACAGACTTGTCCGAAAAATCTGCGAAATGGGCCGTGCGGCGGAACCAAGGATGGTCAATGCGAGGTTGTGGACAAGCCTTGTATCTGGGTGGCGGTTTACGAACGGGCAAAAGCGGCAGACCGGCTGGAGGATCTTAAAATCTACATCCCTCCGCCGAATCGTGCCCTGAAAGGGACGAGCTCCTGGATCAACTTTTTTCTGAATCGCGACAGTCGGCCGGACCATGTTTCTCAGGAACGGAGCACACCCAGCGGGACACCTTGCCAAGGAAGCGGAGAGGGCGGGGACTCCAGTGTGGCGGGCGGGCGGACCGCCGACGTTCGATCCGATCTCCGCGAGTACAGGTAAAACGCCGAGTGTGCGGGAAGGATTCCTCATGCCAGCGTTGCTCAAACTGCTAGACAGCGCAAAAACTTTTTGGATAGGATACAGCCATGATTTCGATACACAGGGATAAGATCGCTCCCGTGAACGTGGGCACCTCTCTCTGGGAGAGCATATCCACAGATGGCATTAAAGCGTCTGAGCGGCGCGAATTCTGGCAAGCGCGCACGGGCCCTTTATTTGGTTCTTATCAACTGGAAGTGCAGGGCGCGCAGGATTTCAATGCTAGCTTCGAATACACCAGCGTTGCCGATTTGATTCTCTGCCGCTTATCAGCTGATGTTCCTCACCGGGTGACTCGCACGGGTGCCTCAGTCAGGCGGGACGATCGCGGTTACGTGAAGGCGGTCATGCAAACGAGAGGGTGCAGTGTGCTGGAGCAGAACGGCCGAACAACCTTGTTACGGCCCACGGAGTGGACCATCTATGACACCGCGAAGCCTCACAGCATCACGATTCCCGAGCGGGCCGTGATGTTTATGTTGATGATCCCGCGTCAAAAGTTCGTCACGCGGAATATTGATTTGCAAGATATCGCGGGGCGCCGATTTTCCGGCCGACAAGGAGTAGGTAAGTTGATGTGGAAACTGATCCCGGAGGCGTTTGAGCAGATTCCGGCGATACGCAAGCGTTCGAGTTATGACGTAGCCGACATGCTGGCCCAGATGATACGCCTGGCTATTCTTGATTCCTTCGATGAATGCGTTCCCGCGGATTCGAAGGATGCGCTCCGCGAACGCGTCAAACTGTACATCGAGAGCCATCTGCGCGATGCCGACCTTTCCATATCGAAGCTTGCTCGCGTTGCGCACTGCACTAAGCGCTACTTGCACATGGCTTTTCAGCCGGAGCAGAGTTCCATCTCGGAATTCATCTTGAGACTCCGGCTGGAGCGGTGCCTCGAAGACCTCCGCAACCCAGCCTGTGCTCACAGGTCCATTACGGACATCGCCTATTCCTGGGGATTCAACAACTCAAATCATTTTAGCCGTTGCTTCAAACAGGTTTATGGAATTTCCCCTCGAGATTCGCGATTGGAGTTCGGACCCCTTCTCGCGCACGGGAACGGACGTCACCGCGAAGCTTCCTGAGCCGGATGTTTCTGCGCTCCTCCTTTTCGATTCCGTTGCTCCTCGAAGGTCCGGCTCATCCAACCATTGACTTCTCTATAAGATAGGTGTTTTCTTCTCTCTGGGGAGAGACCCGCTTTTCAGGCCACGCTATTTTTTGGCCCCAGCTACCCAGGGGGAATGTGTCAATGACGGGCTACTAGCGAGGTTCGGGTCTATCTACGCGCTTGAGCGCGGTCCCAAGGTTTGTCATCGTTCCGGACACGTAGTATGGGAGCGACCCATCATTCGAAGGGGGCTTATGAAAAGCTATCTGAGACTGCAAGTCGTCCTAGCGATTGCCATTTTGTTCTCGTCCGCCAACTCTCTGTACGCCCAATTGGGGGCCAGCCTGTCTCAATTGAACGGGACCGTGGTTGATCAAAGCGGCCGCTCCGTTGCGAAAGCCAGTATCACTTTGCGGGAGACGGAAACAAACCGCACATTCTCCACGGCCTCCAACGAGAACGGGTTCTATGTCTTCACGAACGTGCAACCGGGCCGGTACGAATTAGTCGTCGAAACCACGGGCTTCGCCCGGACCATTCAGACAGGCATTGTCCTCACCGTCGGTCAGGTCGCAACACTCGACGTCAGTCTGAAGGTCGCCTCGTTGGGGCAGCAGGTCGAAGTGACCACCTCGGTGCCGGTAATCGAGCCGACCAAGACTGAGATTAGCCAGGTGGTGGAGACCCAGCAGATCAATTCCCTGCCCATCAGCGGGCGCTTGTTCACGGACTTCGCCCTATTGACGCCGGGAGTGGCGACGAGCCGCACCAGCTTGGGAACGACTTTCACGGACTTTGAAACCTCACAAATCTCTTTTGGTGGCATGCGTTCGTTCAGCAACACGGTCACCGTGGACGGTGCCGATTTCGTCAGCATGATCTCTGGTGTACAGCGCTCCACGCCGCCGCAGGAATCGGTGCAGGAATTCCGCGTGGTCAACAACACCTTTGGCGCGGAATACGGCCGCGCCGCCGGCGGCATCGTCAATATCGTCTCGAAGTCGGGCACGAATGACTTGCACGGTTCGCTGTACGAGTACTTTGAAAACAGTGCCATGAACGCGCGCGCGCTCCTTCAGCCCGCGCCTCTTCCCCGCGAATTGCGGCAAAATCAATTCGGCGGAACGCTCGGTGGACCCATCAAAAAGGACAAAACCTTTTTCTTCATGAATTACGAGGGCAAGCGGCGGGCGGAGTCTCCGGTTTACCCTCCGGACTTGATCACCTACCTAGACCTGATCAACCACACCAAGGCCGTGCTGGGCTTGGCGCCGGAAGGCTGCAACACGGGCCTGAGCACTTGCGGGTCGACGCATACCGCGTACGTGGGTTACCTTAACGGCTTCCTAAAGACGGGGGACGATGACTGGGGTTTTGCGCGGCTGGACCACCAGTTCAACACCAATAACCGCCTCGGAATCCGTTACAACGTAGAAGACACGCGGTCGCGAGGCACACTAGTGGGGCAGACGCTGGACGGCGGCGGCATCGGCACGCCCAGTGGCGGGCGTGACCTATTTATTCGCGACCAGTCCTTATTTGGTACTCTGGATACCTCGCTGAAGCCCAACTTGATCAATGCCGTGCTGGTGCAATGGGCCAGGCGCCACTACAACTTCCCCGGAATGACCGGTCAGCCCGATTTCAGCCTTCTGAACGACTTGGAACTAGGTCACAATTTCGGCACTGACGACAGGAAGTACGAGAACCGGATCCAATTTTCGGACTCCGTGTCCTGGGTTAAGGGCAACCACGTTTGGAAGTTCGGTTTCGACGGCAACTACATCAAGGACTTGGACAATTTCCCCGGCTTCACCCCTGTGCGTATGCTCATCCCTGCCGCCGGAGTCACCCCAATAGATTGCATGGCAAATTTCGCTGCGTTTTACAACGGCCAGCTCGCTGTTCCTGGCGTGCTCCCTCCCGACGTCGCCACAGCCGGCAACCCAGCTACTACAGGATGCCCGGTCAAGGGCGCCAATGGTGTAGTGGTTGTGTACGCTGGTGTACCACTGCCAACGGACCCCAACGTTTGCTCGACTGGCTGCGCGCCGCTCGTCACTGTTGCCAGCGGTAACACGCTGAACACCTCGACCTGGGCGAATGCCTATCAGCAGTCGCTCTTCCCGCACTACTCCAAGGAGATTGATCATGGTTACTGGGCCGGATTTGTTCAGGACCAGTGGCGGATCACGCGCAAGCTAACAATAAATTATGGCTTACGATGGGAGTACGAGTCCGGGCTGTCTAACTACGTTAACCAAGACTATAAGGGCTGGCAGCCGCGAGTGGGCCTGGCATATTCCCCGGACAGCAAAACGGTGATCCGCGCGGGCTTCGGGATGTTTGATGACCGCTACAACCTGACCTTCTTCTTCGTTCCCAACACGCAGAAGGTGGTGGCGGGCTACCTTTGCGACAATCAGGTGCCGGCCTCCATCGCTGCCGCTTGCAGCGCGGCCGGAGTTCTGCCCCAGAAGCTTCCCATGATTCAGTCCAACCTGGGACAGGCCACCCAGGGCTACCAGCTATTTGCAACCCCGAATGGTGCGGCGGCCATTTCGGCAAGGATTATCGCAACCGGCGGCTATGACGCATTTACTGGACCCGGAGGAACGGTGACGATGGCGGGGACGTGCTTCTTGACAGGCGCTTGTGGCGTGGGCTCCGGAGGAATGGACCACAACGCCAGGATTCCTTACGCCGAGCAGGGAAGCGCGGAAATTGATCGGCAGTTCGGCGGAGGCTTCGCCCTTAGCGTCAGCTATCTCTTCGTTGGAGCGCACAAGCTGGTTCGGGGAAATAACTTGAATATTCCCTGTCCGGTAGGCACGACGAAGTCCGCTCCGCCAACCGACCCGCTTCCAGAATGGGCGCCCGGATTTTTGGACGCCAATGGCGGACTTTCCGCGTGCGCGGGTGCGCCTACGCTGGGCACAGGTGCACTGGCAGGGTTAGGGCCCTTCTTCGGTGGTGCGCTGGGCAGCGGGCTCCAGACCATTAGCGCAGGACTCATCGACTACAACAATGACGTGGCCAACGCCGTGTACCACGGCTTGACAGTCTCGGGGCTGGAACGGATTGGCCGCGTTTTCACCTTAAACGCCAATTACACTTATTCGCACACCATTGACAATGGAAACTTCACGACCTTCGTCAATTTGCCCGTGAACCAGTTCGATTACAAGATGGAGCACAGCAACTCCAACCAGGACCTGCGCCATCGCTTCGTGGCTAACTTTACGGTTGACGCGCCGAGCACAGGCTGGTATCGAAACTTTCAGTTCAGCAGCATCATCACCCTTCAAACCGGGCGGCCCTTCACGATTTTCGCGGGGGGCAGTACTTTCAACGACCTGGCGGGTGGCGCGACGGACCGAGTCGGCGGGGCGCCGTTTTTCTCAGGCGCCACGGGAACGAACGGCTGTCTCACTGTGGACCGCTGCCAGACGGTTATCCCCCGCAACACTTACTTCGGCGATTCCCTGCGGACCTGGGACCTGCGGCTGGGCCGCTCCTTCCAGTTGAAAGAGGGCAAGAAGCTGGATTTGATGGTGGATGTGTTCAACCTCTTCAACCGCCCCAACGTGGATGAGGTGACCCCGGTGTACGGCTCGCCTGTCTTTTGCGGCGGGGCTATTCCAAAGCGCTACAAGGACGCTGCCAGCGGCGCCATCTTCCAACGGACGGCGGCATGCCCGGCGGGTCCCATTCTGATTCCCGGTGGGAGCCTTGCTCTCACCCCGCTTGGAACTAATATGTTTATCCCGGCTACCCCGAATCCTAGTTTCGGTCAACCCAGGACCATGCTGAACCCGCGGCAGTTGCAGTTGTCCCTAAAATTTTCCTTCTGACGCACGGAGGCGCGAAAGCCCCGCAGCCATACGGAAGAAAATCAGGCGGCTTATCTTTCAAAATGGATTTGTCGTCCGGGACGGCCATAGTGTCTTCGACGAATCACTGCCTGCCACGGCTGCCCTCTTCGAGCGCATGGCTCAGGAATCTCCGGGCAACTCCTTATCTTCTGCCGTTCCCAGTCTGGCGCGACGCGTTTATTAAAGACGGCGACCTGGAGACGGCCAGGCGAATTTATGCCCTACTTTCACCCGAGCCTTTACAGCCTTCCCAGGGCAAGCTCGACTTAAGAAAGTTCTACTCGCTCGGCACTCCCAAGAGTTATATAAACTGCACGGAAGACATTGCTTTGCCACCCGGGGAATGGGGATGGCATTCACGGATGTCGAAAGGGCTCGGACTTTATCGTCTGGTCCAGGTGGCGGAAAGTGATGAAGTGATGTTCACGAATCCTTCCCGCCTTGCGGAGAAGATTGTGGAAGCGGGGCGCGACTAACGTTTGTCGCCATAGATTAGGATGCCATGCCAAAGTTGGATGCCAAGCCGGAACCCATCGACGTTGACTTGACGAAGTCTGCTGTCGTCGTGGTGGACATGCAAAATGCCTTTGCCAAGAAAGACGGAATGTTGGACATCGCGGGGGTGGATATTTCCGAAGCTCCGCGGGTTGTCCACTCCATCAAGACCGTTCTGGACGCGGCGCGGCAAGCAGGCGTCCTGGTGGTCTATGTTCAGATGGGCTACAAACCCGACTTGAGTAACAGTGGCGGGCCCGACTCCCCGAATTGGCACAAAGAACTGGCCATGCGCCTAATGAATTGCCGGCCGGAATTGAAGGGGAAGCTCTTGACGGAAGGCACATGGGATTTCGCCATCGTGGAAGACCTGAAGCCGCAGCCCAGTGATCTGGTGGTGATAAAAACGAGGTACAGCGGTTTCGCTGGAACAACGCTCGATTCCCAGTTGCGGACGCGGAGCATCCGCTATTTGTTTTTCGCCGGTATCGCCACAAACGTTTGTGTGGAGTCCACGTTACGTGACGCGTATTTCCAGGATTACTGGCCGATCTTGATCGCCGACGGAGCCATGCCTGCGGGGCCGGCGTCCTTGCATGAAGCAACTCTTTTCAACGTCGAGAATTTTTTCGGCTGGTCGGTTCGAACTGAAGAATTTCTTAGGGCCGTCAAGTCATCGAAATCATGAGGCCATCGTGCTGACTGCTGATATCGACGTAGGCGGAACTTTGACGGATGGCATTTTCATCGATGGCACAAAGCTCGTGTGCACAAAGGTCGATACCACTCCGTATGACCTGACGGTCTGCCTGTTCGAGTGCCTTACTCAGGGTGCTGCTCAACTGGGTTACGCCGACGTCGACGCGTTGCTGGAAAACCTAGAGTTGATTCGCTGGTCCACTACAATTACGTCGAATGTACTCGCCGAGCTGACCGGGCCGAGGATTGGCCTATTGATCTCGCGCGGCCATGAAATAGACCTGTACGGAGACCAGCCAAAGAGTATCGCGCTGAACAAAATAATTTCCGAACGCGACGTGATTGGCGTAGACGAAAGCACCAGCGAGACCGAAATTATGAATAGTGTCCGTTCGCTCCTGGAGAGCGGAGTCCGTCGCATCTGCGTCAGCCTCAAGGGTGCCCATCGCAAGCCGGAGCGAGAGATTCAAATCAAACGCATCGTTGATCAGCAATACCCGGATCACTTTTTGGGGTCTGTACCGGTTCTGGCGGGGAGTGATATTTCCAAAAGTGCCGATGACGCGACGCGAACTTATTGCGCGATCATCAACGCCTACACGCATGGGGCTCTCGCCGCCACGCTCTTCAAAGCGGAGGATGACCTCCGAGAGGGGCACCATTATTTGGGAACATTTTTGGTGAGCCACATCAACGGGGGAGTGGCTGGTATTGCGAAGACGAAGGCGATTGATACGATCGAATCGGGCCCCATCCTTGGCATCCATGGCAGTGCTTATCTGGCGAAGTTTTATGGCGTTGGCGACGTCGTTGCTTTGGACGTCGGCGGCACCACAGCAAAAGTGAGCGTGCTGCGAAACTCCGAATCGGTTCAGAGGAAGCCGTCCAATTTTTTTGGTATTCCGGTGCAAATATCGCTTCCTTATTTACGCTCCATGGCGCTTGGCGGAGGCAGCGTTGTCAAGGCGCAGGCCAACGGCGCTCTTGGGAAAATTGCGCTCGGTCCCGAGAGCATGGGCTCACTGCCCGGACCGGCTTGCTATAACCTGGGAGGAGACAAGCCCACACTAACGGATGCTTTCGTCACCGCTGGGCTGATCAACCCGCATTACTTCCTCGGCGGAACGAAGCTAATCCAGTTGGAAACCGCACGAAGCGCGATTCAGGAGCTGGTCGCGCAGCCCTTGACAATTTCTGTCGAGGAAGCGTGCCGCGCAATTATTGATCTGGCGTTCGAATCCGTGGCGAAACTGATTGCCCATGCCGGCTCCGAGCTGGGACAAAGCTTCGTTGGACATTCGCTTTTTGCCTACGGAGGAAACGGCGGATTGTTTGCCTGCGGCGTCGCGGAAAAGGTCGGCTTGAATCAAGTTTATTTCTTTAACCTTGGTCCCGTCTTCAGTGCCTTCGGTTCCTCTGTATCTGACATTTCCCATGTTTATGAACGTCCGCTGCAGTTGGCATCGATTTCGGACGGCACGATCCGCGAACTCAACGGGGTTCTCCATGAGATCAAGGCCGAGAGCCAGAGAGATCTGCTTGGTGAAGGGATCAAACCGGAAGGAATCGAGTACGCGATCGAACTGGAAGTCTCCAGCCCAGGGCAACCGGCAATAGCGGTCGCGTATCCCGATTGCTCCTCCTGGGATCTCACGAGCTTACGCGCCTTCTGCGAAAGAAAAATGGAGACTGCCGCGAACAACTTTGCGCTTGAGCTTGTTCGTGTTCAAATTCGCAAATCCATGCCTAGGCCTGCTCTTGTCGAACACCCCTTGCGGGGAGCGGATCCCTCGCACGCAATCAAAGGAAGGCGAGAAGTTGCTTGGGGAAGTTCGAAGGGCGAAGCGCAGCTTTATCACTGGGAATCCCTCCAGCCGGGCAATCGCGTCGTAGGTTGTGCGGTGCTCGAAGGCGCGAATGGCACGTATTTTGTGCCGGAGGGTTGGACACTGGTTGTCGACCGATTTGGGAACGCGAAACTGAACCGGGGTTAGGGAAAAATTCAGGAGTAGTTAAGGACGGAAACGCGAGGAACGCGATGCCATCCGAACAGGAAAGCCGCATCAGAGTCACCGAATACCTGGACTTGGATATTCAACAAGAGCGCTGGTTTTGTAATCGCTGCGGACACGAGATTGGTTCCGCGCGGGAGAATTACAAGAAGGGTTGCCTGCTGTACGATCGCGACCCGCGAGAAATTCATCCTCCGTTGGTTTCGGGTGAGTTCAACTTTTCACCGGATCCGCTCTGGGTGCGGATTGTCGAAATTTACTGTCCGGGTTGCGGAACACAAATCGAAACCGAGTACCTCCCTCCAGGCCACCCCATCACGCATGATATTGAGTTCGACCTCGACAGTCTGAAAGAGAGGCTGCACAAGGGCGAGTTTGTCATTCGCGCACAACGGCTTGAGGCCGCCGAATGAACTCGATTGATATCGACGTGGGCGGAACGTTTACCGACCTGGTGCTCACTTACAGCGGTAAGACTCTTATTAAGAAAGTTCCCACAACTCCTTACGACCTCTCCGTGTGCTTCTCGAAGGTGATCGAAGAGGGTGCGAGCGCTCTCGGCTTCATGATGGAGGACCTCCTTCCGTCCATCGACATGATTCGATATTCCACGACCATCGCGATGAATCGCCTCATCGAGCGGAAAGGTCCTCGCCTTGGGTTGATCACTACCGAAGGGCACGAGGATGTGGTCTTGATCGGCCGCGGCGCGCAATGGATTGACGGAACACGTGTTGCCGAACGGAGAAATCTTGCCACACAGAAGAAACCCGATCCTCTCATCCCCCGGGACATGATTGTGGGAGTGAAAGAGCGCATCGACTCGCGAGGCAATGTCATCCGGATTCTGGACGAAGACGATCTTCGATCCAAGGTCCGTTACCTGGTGAACCGCGGCGCTCGAGGTCTTGTCGTCTCTCTGCTTTGGGGATTTCTCAATCCCATCAACGAAAAGCGCGTGAAGGAGATCATCCGGGACGAGTACAAGGAGTTCCACATCGGCTATTTGCCGGTCGTTCTCGCAGGGCAGGTGGTAGGCAAATTAGGTGAGTACGAAAGAACGCTAGCCGCGATCCTCGATGCTTACTTGCAACGCTCGATGCAGATTGAGCTTTCCGCGATGTGGGACAAACTCCGCGAGCGGGGCTACAAGAAGCCTCTGCTCATGATCCAGAGTTCTGGCGGCATCGCGGAAGTTTTCCGCACCACGGCGTGCCGCACCTTCAATAGCGGCCCGGTGTCCGGTCTGATGGGCGCGCATCACGTCGCAAAATCGCTCGGCCACCACAACGTCATCATGACGGACATGGGAGGCACGAGCTTCGACGTGGGTCTGGTGGTGAAGGACAGCGTCCGAAGCTATGACTTTCGGCCGATCATCGACCGCTGGATGGTTGGCATTACGACGATCAAAACCCTGTCCATCGGTGCGGGCGGTGGCTCTATCGCCTGGCTCAACAAGCTCCTCCAAAACCGGTTGCAAGTGGGGCCGAAAAGCGCTGGCTCAATGCCTGGTCCGGCCTGCTTCAACCGCGGCGGAAAAGAGCCGACCGTGACCGACGCGGATGTCGTGCTGGGCTACATCAACCCCGAATATTACTTTGGCGGCCGGATGCGGCTGAACAAGAACGGTGCACTCCAGGCGATCCGCGACAAAATTGCCAAGCCTCTTGGGATCGAAATTGAACAGGCCGCAGAGATCATCCGCAAGATCGTGAATGGCAACATGGCCTCCGCGATCATGAAGGAAGTTCATCTGCGCGGATACGACCCGGAAGACTTCGTTCTATTCGTTGGTGGAGGTGCGGGTGCGACGCACGTGGAGGGATACAAGGCTGATGTAAAGAAGGCCGTGATCTTCAATTTTTCCCCAGTCTTCTGCGCCTTTGGTTCTTCTACCATGGACATCATGCACGTGTACGAAGCCTCGAGAAAAATCACTTTGCTGGAACCCGGTACCCAGACGCCCTCGCAGGAGTTCGCAACATTCAATCAAACCGTTGAAAGCTTAATCGAACAGGCCAAGCGGGATCTCGTTGCGGACGGGCTCAACACGCACGACGCTACTTTTGTCCTCGAACTCGACATGCTCTACGGCGGACAATTCCATGTAAAGCGCACCCTTTCTCCCCTGTTGGCGCTCCAGAGCGTAGCGGATGTTCACGCACTTTGCGACGCTTTCCAGAAGGAATTCAGCGAAGCCTTTAGTCCTTTCGTCGTGAATCCCGAGGGTGGAGTTTTCATCGAGAGCTTCATTCTCAAGGCCATCGTTCCGACAAAGAAAATCGAATTGCCCAAGATGAAGCTTGAGGGAAGGGATCCCAGCGGAGCACGGAAGGGCGAACGCCCGGTGTTCTGGTCGGGCGGAAAATCTTACAAGACGACGCCGATCTACGCCTACGAGTCCCTGCGGCCCGGCAACGTGATTGAAGGGCCTGCCGTGGTCGAAGGAGAGTACACGACGCTGGTCGTTCCGTCCCCGATGGTCTTCTCGATTGATGAACGCGGTCTTGGAATATTGGAAGGTTAGGTCATTGGAAAGAAGCAAGGAGACCCATGCCCATACCCACGTTAGCTGAAAAGCTCGCATGGCTGAAGCCCGCTGAAGCCACCGCGTACGAGGAAGAATGCGCGAAAACGCTCCGCCAGGGCGACTATGAAATTGGAGTGCAAATTACCAACGACATCCTTGATGAAGCCATGGAAATTTTCATCCGGTCTTCCCGCAGTTATTTTGGCGTGTCGGGTGATTCCATGGTGGCCATTTTCACGGCGGGCGGCGATCTGATCAACGCGGCGTGCGGCACCTATCTCCATGCCATCATCCAGCCGATCGTGATCAAGTTCATTCTCAAGTATTACTCGCAAAACCCGGGGATACGTGACGGCGACATCTGGTACACGAACGACGCGCTCTATGGCGGCATTCATAACCCGGACCAGGTAGCGCTCATGCCGATCTTCCATAAGGGGAAACTTCTGGCATGGGCAACCGCGGCTTTACACACCACGGAAACCGGCGCCATCGAGCCGGGCGGCATGCCAGTGAGTGCCAAGTCACGATTCGAAGAGGGGCTGAACATGCCTCCCATGAAGATCGGAGAGAACTTTCAACTGCGAAACGACTTTTTGGAATTCTATTCGGTCTACGGTCTTCGTGCGCCCGCGATGTTCATCTCCGACTTGCGCGCGAGATGCACGACGGCGGACAGAGTCCGCGTGCGCCTTTTGGAGCTGGTTGAGAAACGCGGCGAAGAGTATCTCGTCGGCTTGCTGCGCAAAATGCTCACGACCGCGGAGTCCGGCGCGCGCCAGAAAATCAAGTCTTTGCCGGAAGGGAAGTTTCGCGCCGTGGTATTCAACGATGCCATCGGCTGGACGCCCGCTCTTGTACGCGCGTGCTACCTCACGCTCATCAAAAAAGGCGACAAGCTGATTTTCGATTTCGAAGGGACTTCTCCGGAAAACCCTTCTTCTTACAATGTGCACTCGCAGGCCGTCGTGGGGCACATCGCGAATTTCATGTATGAGTACGTCTTCCACGACCTGCCCATCTGCAGTTCCACGTTTGCCCCCATCGACTTTGTTTTTCCGCCTAATATCATTCTCAATCCCGATAAAGCCGCGGCAACAAGCTGTTGCGTCTATATCGGAATGCAGTGCCGCAACGCGACGCACAACAGCTTTGCCAAGATGGCCTTCTCCTTGGCGGGGCTTTGGCGGCAGGTGACGGCCGCGCCGGGCAGTCAGCATACGTCGCAGATTTGCGCCGGCCTCTCTCAATGGAAACTCGCTGTTTCGGATGTCCTCTCGTTTTCTTTGAATACGCAGGGACAAGGCGGACGCGCTGCCACAGATGGCATGGACTCGTATGGATTCGCCTGGTGCGCGTTTGGCCGTGCTCCGGATTCCGAGCAGGTCGAAAGTGAACTGCCCTTGACCGTGCTGCTTTCTCAGCATTGGAAAGACTCGTGCGGGCACGGGCACCATCGCGGCGGATCGGGAGCTGTACAGCAGTGGATGATCCACAAAGTCAGCGATATGGTCTCCCTGTGCATGGGCAATGGGAGCAAAGTGCCGTTGAGCCAGCCGCTATTTGGTGGATATGCCTCGTCACCGATTCCAGGAATCAGCGTGCGGAAGCCGGCGTTGCTGGATGATATGAAAAAAGAGAATTCACATCTGACCATGGATCTGCAAGATATACTTCAGAAAAATACGATCCGCGGCGACTGGAAATACGAGCTCGTTGCGCGGACTCCCAAAGTCTATCAGGAGGGAGACTTGCTCTTCGGGTTCAGTGGTGGCGGACCTGGCTACGGAGATCCATTGGAAAGAGATCCGGAATCCGTCATGGAAGACCTGAAAAAGAGCATCATTTCCGATTGGACCGCGCTGCAAATTTACAAAATCGCCTATGAGCCCGAGCGCCGGAAGATTGATGTGGAGAAGACAAAGCAACTGCGCCTGGAAGAGAAAAAGGCTCGTCTTGCCCGCGGTGTATCCTTTGATCGATTCCAACAAGAATGGAGCAAGAAGAGTCCGCCGAAGGAAGCTCTTCAATATTACGGAACCTGGCCGGACGCCAAGCCCACGGGACCTGTCTTCAGGCCTTGACGGATGGAAGTGAATCTCACTCCGCGGCAGATGGCGAAAAGACTGCTGGACGGGATTGTGCCGCTTAGGCCGCTCTTCTTGCCGATCGTGTTCTCTATCGGCGCCAAGGTGGAAAACGTACCGCTTGGCACGTTTCTTAGCAACCCCACAAAGATTTCAAGTTCCCTGCGACAATTGCGCAGTCATTTGCGTTCCGACTGCGTTGCCTGCTACTTCGATCCGTGCCTCGAGGTGGAAGCCTTGGGCGCAACCCTGGAGCGGGTCAGCGATGATCAGCCACCGATAATTCACTGGTGCCTGCCGGCAAAGATGGGCGAATTACCGCACGGCCTGTGCTCGCCCGAAGAAGCGACGAAGAGCGGCCGGGTTCCGCTCGCCGTTGAAGTTATCCGCAGGATGAACTCATTGCCGCAACGCGATTTCCTGCTCATGGCTGGCCTCTCGGGTCCACTGACTCTCGCGGCCCGGATCCTCCAGGTGGCGCGCAATGAAAAGCTGCGAAGCGAAGACTTGTCTGATGCCGCTCAAGAATTTGCGGCTGCTGTTGTAACGCAGATGGCGTCCACACTTGTCGAGGCAGGGGCAGACGTGATCCTGATCCAGGAAGAGATAGTGCCAACCCTCTCAGCGGAGAGCTGCAAGGCATGGGCGGATCTGGTCGCGCCGGCGATCAATGTCGTCCGCTTCTATGAAGCGCTTCCCGTGCTCCAGCTCACAGCTGCCCGCTCCGTTCTCGAAAACTGGGACGTAATTTTTCGGCGGCAGTGGGATTGCGTCGTGTGCTCGCCAGTTGAGGTCATGGCGTCGCAGCGGCGAACTGGAACCCTGATAACAACTGGCGCGACGCTCGGGATCTCGCTGCCTCTGGAAGTATTTCGTCCAGAAGGATTAGACGGTGAAGACCTCCCCAAAAACCTTCACGAGATGATTTCGGAGCTGCGGCCCGCGATCATCACGACCGCAGGTGATCTCCCAGCCGCGACCGATATGAAGCGCTTGGTCATGCTTCTTGGGGAGATCCCCCGTGCCTATTAGCTAGGCTGTGTAAACTTGGCGTGCCGCTCGATTTCCTGGCGGCATTCGCGGGCACCCTGCACGACAACGAACCTGACGCGTAAGCCAAGTTCAATGAGCTGATTGTCCGCGCCCACACCGGATTTGGGGGGGGAAAAGCCGCCGATCACTGAAGCCGCTGGCAGCCTCTCAGCCATAGTTCGGCGGATGGACGGACTGATCCATCCCCATGCAAGTTTGGCCGCCTTTCGCAACATTGACGCTGATCAGCCGAGGCCCTTGCGATGCGAACGCCCCCCTAAGGACGGCCTCGAGATCTTCGGGGCCGTCCACCTCCTGCGCCGCCATGCCATAACCCTGCGCGATTTTCACCATATCGATTCCAGGTACATCCAAACCGGGAACATTCCGGCCAACTTGCGTGAAATCGCAGAAGGATTTCAATGCGGAGTAGTCGCCGTTGCGCAGAACGACAAAGATAACCGCCGCCTTGTATTGAACGGCACTCCATAGCGCCTGTATCGAATATTGGATGGAACCGTCACCGACGGGGCAGACTACTCTCCGTTCCGGATTCGCGAGTTGCAGACCGACGGCGGCGGGCAGTCCAAATCCCAAGACGCCATTTGGCACAGAGTAGAACGAGCCTGGCTCATCCAACATAAGATACCGGTCGAGGTCTCCTTTCGAAGAGGGGCATTCCTCGGAGACTACTGCATTTCGCGGCATGACCCGGTTCAGAACGCTGAACAAATAAGCTGGTGTGATGGGATATTCGGGTTTCGGCTGTGGGGGTTCCTTTCTTGAGGATGCAACCCTGCGTTTTCTCGCCTGCGCATGGGCGCGAATGTACCGGGCGGCCGCGGCGAGATTGCCTACGATGCTGGTCCCAGCCAATGCGGCAGACGCATGGTGCGGGGAATTCGTAATTTGGAAAAGCTTGGTACCCGGCTTGATGGCATGGCCAGGGACGTAGGCGTAATACAAGAAAACTGGCGCGCCCAAGACCACTACTGTGTCGTAACCCGCGAGTTGATTGGCGAGCGGCTGCTGTGCGGGCAGCAAACCACCACGAAATAGCGGATGCGTTCGCGGAAAGGTCCAGCGCGGAGCGATCGGTTGCTGATAGACGTCAGCATTCAGGTGCTCCGCAAGCGCGATGACTTCATGCCATCCCTGGTCTTCTTCAATTTGAGCGCCTGCGACGATGGCAGGGTTGCGACTCGAATCGAGTGCGCGGACCACCTCATCGAGGGCAGCCGGATCCGGCGATATACCTTGGCTTACTTCGCGAACAGCCACTGGGGGGCATTCGTGAGTCCAGTCGTCCATGGGAATAGAAATGAATACCGGTCCCATAGGTGGTTGCATTGCAAGGTAATATCCCTGCGCAATGGCCGCCGGAACGTCTTCGGCCCGGAGGGGCTCGTAGGCCCATTTTACGTACGGCTTGACCGTTTCCACCGCCTTGCTCACCAGAAAAGGCTCCGCCAGGATTTGGCGGCGATCCTGCTGTCCTGTGGTGACTACCAAGGGAACGTGGCCGTGCCAGGCATCGACCAGTGCGGAAAGTCCATTGCCCGCGCTGGCAATGGAATGCACGTTCACGAACGCGGCTCTTCCCCTGGCCATGGCGCATCCAACCCCCATGCCCGCTGCCGTGCGCTCGTGCAGCCCGAGGACATAGCGGAAATCGACGGGCATGTCGCGCAGAAACGGCAATTCGGTCGAACCAGGATTGCCGAAGATTACGGTCATGCCCAGGTCACGCAAGAGCTGGTAGGTCACTTCTCTTACTGTGCTCAACGCTACGCCCCCCGGTTGAATGAATCTCCTGTTGTTAGGTTCGGAAGTTATACCATTTTAGGTACAGGCGTGTGGTTGAATTCGCGTTCGACACGATGATATTGTCTCCGCTTCCCTTCGAGACAGATACTTCTTCATTCACCAGCCGACGGATAGGTAGCTAGCTGTGCAGGAATTCGGGCCATGGATCAGCGTGAAAGTATCTGTTCCATCAAAACTCCCACGATGGTAATTGCCGGGGCGCATTATCCCCTCACGCCACCGCTGGCTGCGGGGTTTCCGATCGTGAGAATCGTCAGCGCACAGTGCGTGGAACTGAATGCGGGACGCCTTTCGAATCTCGAAGCTTCAGATGATTTCATCCATGCGTTGCTGTAGTTTTTACATCGACGGTTTGGGACCAGGAGGTCAGTCATTCTGTTCCGTTTGTTCCGGTTGACTGGGGTAGGTGGCTGCAACGCATTGGGGTCGAGCCACCTTTCTTTGCCGGTCTAGGGGTTCCACTGCCAGAACACTACAACCTATCCTATTCGTATACGGCCTATTCCAATTTACTTTCGTTTTGCCGCTTACGTACTCGCACTCGACCTGAAATGCCCGGATTGCTGCTATTGTGGCTCTCATGACGAGTGACAAGCTGGAAGTGCCGGTCAACCGGAAGCGAGGGGACAGCGTGATTTATTGGATTTTCGCCGGGTTGACTTTTGTGTTTTTGGTCGTGTTTGGCGTGCAAGACCTCCTTCACACGCAAATGGTCTCCGATACCATGCGGCACCTTGGATACCCTTGGTATTTCTGTTATTTGCTGGGCGCAGGGAAACTTCTTGCGGCAGCGGCGCTGGCATATCCGAAGACGCGCCTTTTGCGAGACTGGGCGTACGCGGGAGTGACCTTCGAACTGATCTCCTCGTTCGCGTCGCACTCGTTCGTGGGCGATGCGTGGTCGCTGCGAGTAGCCCCGCTGATCGTGCTGGTCATTGTGGCGGTTGCTTGCCGGTATGATCGGTACCGGTCGCAACGATCGTAACGATATCTATTGAGAAAGCTCTACGCCGTGCTGTACGCTCTCGACCGTGCTCATCGGACAAAAACTCAGAGAAATTCGCGCTTAGCTGGAATTAGGAAATTGTTGCAGTTCAAAAAGCGCGACAGCAATTCCCGCTGGATTGCCTGGTAGGAAGCGTCAGCAAAAAAACTTGCCGTTATGCAACCGGCGCGCTCGCTGGATGATGCTCTCCTATGCCTGTCCGCTACTTTTTATGTGAGGTGAGGATGGCATCGATCTGTCGGAGATGGTTGATGTCGTGCCCCGCAAACATCTGCGCAATCCTCTCGATACTCTCTTCACCGCGCTCGGCGTGGATGCCGAACTGTTTCCACTGCTCCGGTTTGAGAGATTTCAGGAGGCTCAGATTCGCTTCACGTAGGGTTCGAAAAACTCGCAGCGACATCTGTGGGTCGCGTTTGGCGTAGTTCTGCGCCTCGGCCCACTTGTCTTGGTCGAAGGCGGAGATCGGCGTGCCCGGTGCACCGAGAATGCTTCGCACCCGGTAACCGCCCACAATCTCCGTGTCCACGAGGTGGGCCAGGATTTCCGCAACGGACCATTTTCCCGGTGCCGGTCGCTTCGTTAGCTTCGCTCGCGCAACTCTCTTCACCAGCCGTTCGATCTTGCTTGCTGTTTCGGCTTGTACGTTCAACGGCTTCTGATCACCCAGATACCCCATGATGCGCTGCTTGTACTGCTCTACGGTTTCCTGCATGGCGCGATACTCCTCTGGAATGGATTCGCTTCGTGGCCAGCCAATTTCTTCGCCAGGGTGATTATACGAAATGTTATGCGATGGAAAAAACGCCACGGCGTAGCTCACCGTAAACCTGGATTGAATTCTAATTTCTGCCAGAAATTCTGGTTGATTTTTCCTTGCCTCCAAATTTGGATGTTTTATGATGCGGTTTGAAGCGGGACCGGGAAGGAATTTAGGAGCAGTTTTTTAGTAGTTGGATTGCGCCTATCGTGTGGAAACCTGAGTGAAACATTCTTGACCTGTCGTTACGTCTAATGAATGCCGAAATGGGATGGGCAAGGTCGCGAAGGGGTGGTTTGCATCCGAACTTCATTGCGGGAAATGTGAGGCAGTTTAGGATGCCCTTGATGGAGATAGGCAGAGATTCATTTAAGCTGCGTCTGCATGCATGCGCAGTCGTCGCGTCCCTGTGCATTTTCGCGGACCTCTTAGGCACCGCTCCCATGCCCGCACAAGCGGCGCAACAAACCTCCGCTCAGAGCGCCGCTGCGCGGCCCGTGGGAACTATCAAATCCATTTCGGGGAATATGATTACGTTGACGACGGATGTGGGTACAGAAGTGGGCATATTGGTTCAAGACGGCACTCGATTGGTTCGCGTTGCGCCGGGGCAAAGAGACCTCAAAGACGCGGCACCAATTCATCTACAAGACCTTCAGGTGGGCGACCGGCTGCTGATTCGCGGAAATCTGGCGGAGGACGGCAAGTCCGTGCTCGCCGCATCCATCATCGCGATGAAGAAAACAGACATCGCGGAAAAGCAGGCGCGCGAGCGCGAAGAGTGGCAGAGGCATGGCGTGGGCGGCCTCGTGAATAGCGTAGATCCCGCAACTGGATCAATTACTATCGCGACGAACGCTCTGGGCCCGAATAAGGACGTCGTCATCCACATTTCCAAGGAGACGATCCTGCGCCGCTACGCTCCGGATTCGGGCAAGTTTGATGACGCGAAGCCAGCGCCGCTGAGCGAAATCATCGCCGGTGACCAGCTTCGCGCGCGGGGGACCCGCAGCGTTGACGGCAGCGAATTGACCGCCGATGAGATTGTGTCGGGCTCATTTCGAAATATTGCGGGCCCGATTACTGCGATCGATCCTGGCACGAGCACGATTTCCGTACAGGATCTGTTGAGCAAGAAATCCATCGCTTTGAAAATCACGGCGGATTCGCAGCTCCGCAAATTGCCGCCCCCGATGGCCCAGCGAATCGCGATGCGGCTCAAGGGCGCGCCCGCCGATCAGGGTTCAAATGTAACGGCACCCGCGGCTGGAACTCCGAGGCCTGGCGATACATCGGGCGGCGCTGGCCCAAATGGGGGAAGGCCTGCTGGGGGAGGTGATTTGCAACAAGCCATCGCTCGCATGCCTCCAGCTTCGCTCGCGGATCTACAAAAGGGTGATGCGGTAATGATTGTCGCGACGCAGGGGACACAAGAAGCCAAGAGCGCCGTCATTACGCTCCTCGGTGGAGTGGAACCAATCCTTGAGGCCTCGCCGAAGGGCGCCGCATCGACGATCCTCTCTCCCTGGAGCCTCGGCGGAGCGCCGGGCGGCGATGCCGGTTCGCCGCAGTGATCCGGCTAATTGCGAATACTTACACGGGAGAATTGATGAGACCCGGGCTCTTTCGAAAAATTGCATTCGGTCTGTTCGCGTTCCTTGGACTATTTCCAGCGCCTGCAAGTCTGCACGCGCAGACTGCTTTCGGTATCCTCCGCGGGCAGATTACGGACCCATCCGGAGCACTGGTTACGGATGCGGCGGTGTTGCTCACTACTCCTTCAGGCGAATCCATCGACACAACCACGAACAAAGAAGGTTTCTACGAATTCAAGGCATTGCCGCCGGGGAATTACACCGTGAAAGTGGTCGCGCCGGGTTTCGCGGTATTCACTAAGGAGAGCTTCGAAATTGCCGCTGGCCAGGTGCAAAAGCTGAACTTCGCCCTCACGATCGAAGAGCAGAAACAGAAGGTCGAGGTGAATGATTCGCCGACCAACATTGACGTTAATCCTCAGAACAATGCCGGTATGGTGGTCCTCAAGGGCAAAGATCTAGAAGCGCTTTCCGACGATCCCGATGAGCTGCAGTCGGACTTGCAGGCACTGGCTGGTCCGTCGGCCGGTCCCAATGGCGGCCAGATTTATATTGATGGCTTTACCGGCGGCACGCTCCCGCCGAAAGCTTCGATTCGCGAGATTCGCATCAACCAGAATCCATTCTCGGCGGAATATGACAGGCTAGGCTATGGCCGCATTGAAATCTTCACCAAGCCGGGGACGGACCAGTGGCATACGGACCTTTACATTAGCGGGAACACTTCGGCGTTCAATTCGCGCAATCCTTTTGAAGTTTCCACCAACGGGGGATCGCTTCCCGGATACGATTCAACACAGTTCAGCGGAAACGTCGGCGGTCCCCTAAGCAAGAAAGCCTCCATCTTTTTCAACATCGAGCGCCGCGACATTCACGAACTTTCCATCGTCAGCGCTAAGATCCTCGATCCCAGCTTCAACGTGATCGACTTCAGCGACGCGGTGCCGAATCCACGCACGCGAACAAACCTGAGTCCGCGGCTCGATTATCAACTCAGCAAAAACAATACGCTGACGGTCCGCTATCAATACGAACGCGAGAATGAGACCAACAACGGCGTTGGGCAATTCAACCTGGCATCGTTGGGGTTCAACCAGCTCAATACGGAGCACAACATTCAAGTCAGCGACACGCAAATCGTCAGCGCGAAAACCATTAACGAGACGCGTTTCCGATTCAATCGCGAGACCAGCAATCAGACGCCCCAATCCACAGCTCCTACGATTTCGGTTCAGGGAGCCTTTACGAGCGGCGGTAACAGCAACGGGCTCAGTACCGACACCTTGGATCGGTATGAATTCCAGAATTACACGTCCATGGCGCTCGGCAAGCACTTCCTGAAATTTGGCATCCGCGTGCGTGACAACAGAGACGTCAATGCGGCTTTATCCAATTTTAATGGGAACTTCAACTTTGGTTTGCGACAAAATCCCACCTGCCCGCAGAATAGCACGCCGTCTGCCTGCCCTAAGATTACCGGGATTCAGGCTTATCAATTAACGCTGCAGGGTCTGGCGCAGGGATTGACAATTCCAGCGATCCTTGCCGAAGGTGGCGGCGCCAGCCAATACTCCATCACCACAGGGACCGCGGGCGCGGAGGTTAATTACATCGACGCGGGCTTATACGTTCAGGATGATTGGCGGATTAAACCGAATGTCACGCTGAGTTACGGCCTTCGCCTCGAAAGCCAGGATAACATCGGAGATCATGCCGATTTTGCGCCGCGGCTCGGGCTTGCCTGGGGGATCGGCGGCGGAAAGAATAGTTCACCTAAGACCGTGCTTCGCGCGGGATACGGCATGTTCTACGACCGCTTCACGTATGATCTCGTTCTGCAACAAGAGCGCTTGAACGGCACGATCCAGCAGCGATTCACTTTTGCAAATCCTGGTTTTTTTCTGGATAAGAATGGCAATACTCCTCCCTTGAGCGTTTTGCTCAATACACTGCAGCCAGCCGCGATTGCTCCGACCGTCTATCGGCCGAATCCGAATCTTCGTACACCCTACACGATGCAGACGGGTCTTAGCCTCGAGCGGCAGCTTACTAAGTACGCCAACTTAGCTGTCACCTATCTAACATCACGCGGAGTTCATCAGTTTTTCACGGAAAACATCAATCCGCCGATTTGCACGGCCTTTCCGTGTGATCCTGCTGCCAATCCTCATGTTCTCGGTATCCCCGACAACATCTATCAGTACCAATCGGAAGGGATCTTTAAACAGAATCAGCTCATCATGAATACCAGCGTGCGAATGGGCTCGAAGCTTTCTCTATTCGGTTATTACACGCTCAACTACGCCAACAGCGACACTTCCGGCGCCGGCAGTTTTCCTTCAGCATTCAACGATATCAGTCTCGATTACGGACGCGCCTCATTTGACGTGCGCCACCGTATCTTTGTAGGTGGCACGATCGGCTTGCCACACGCCTTCCGGCTCAGTCCGTTCCTCGTCGCGAGTTCGGGGATTCCATTCACGCTGACCACGGGGCAAGACCTCAATGGCGATTCCATATTTAACGACCGCCCGGCGTTTGCTTCGGGCCAATCCATCCCAACGAACGTAGCGACGAATCGATTCGGGTCTTTCGACTTGGTTCCGCAACCGGGCGAAACCCTTGTCCCCGTTAATTCCTTGACCAGTGCGGGCCGGTTCTCGCTGAACCTGCGGCTTAGCAAGAGTTTGGGGTTTGGCAAAAAGGCGGAGAAACCGAGCGCTGATATCGGCGGGCCGGCTGGAGGCGGAACATTTGGCCGCGGCCCGGGCGGCGATCGGAGAGGTGGCAGACCAGGCGGAGGCGGGCGCGGCCTGGGTGGAGGAGGGGACAGCGGCGGCAACAACCATCGCTACAATCTCACTTTCAGCATCTCGGCGCGAAACATCTTCAACAACGTCAATCTGGCTACGCCGATCGGCAATTTGAGCTCGCCGTTGTTCGGGCAGTCGAATGCACTTGCGGGCGGGCCGTACTCTGGATTCCCCGGCAATCGCCGCCTTGATCTGCAGATGACGTTCAGCTTCTAAGCACCGCTGCAAGAGCTAGCCTTAAGATTTTCCCTCTCCGTGAATGTCTCGATCGCAAGATTGAGGCATTCGCATCTTTCTTCTCAGTGTCGCTTGCGTTAATCTTCTGGGCGCAACCATCCAGTGCCCGCCGCCGAGCCTCTGTTTGCTTTGCTCCGGGAAAATATTCAGGAGAGAGAGTTGAGCGATTCAAAACGTGATCGCGAATTGGGAATGCAACGTCCCATCACGCGGCGGGATTTCCTCAATGGATTTAGCTTGGCCGTTGGAGGTTCGCTGGCTCTGCCGGGGAGTGTTTGGACGGAGGCATTCGGCCTGCCGGACTCGCCTCTTGCTCCAGAGAAGGGGCCGGGCTATTACCCACCATCGAAAACCGGATTGCGCGGCAGCCATGACGGGTCCTGGGAGGTCGCGCACGCCGTGCGCGATGGCAAGCGCTGGGACGATGCGACGGGCGTTGCCGAATCTTATGACTTAATTGTCGTGGGCGGCGGAATCAGCGGGCTTGCCGCAGCATATTTCTTCCGCAAACAAGCGGGGCCTAAGGCGCACGTCCTGATTCTCGATAATCACGACGATTTCGGAGGGCACGCCAAGCGCAATGAATTTCAAGCGGACGGCCGTCTTCTCATAGGCTACGGCGGCACGCAGAGCATTCAGGCGCCGAATCTCTATAGCGCGGAAGCGAAGGGTCTCCTTCGTGAACTCGGCATCGAGACGCAGCGCTTCTACAAATACTTCGACCAGAAGTTTTTCGAATCGCGCGGGCTCACTCGCGGCATATTTTTCGACAAGGAGACGTTCGGCGCCGACCGTCTCGTTCCCGGCGTCGGCAGGCCCTCCTGGCAAGAATTTTTGGCGAAGACGCCGCTTTCCGCGGCTGCTCAGAAGGACATCGTGCGTATTTTTGCCGAAAAAGTGGATTACCTACCGGGTATGGACCGTGAGCAGAAGAAAGTCTACCTTGCGCGCACCAGCTACAAAGACTTTTTGCTGAAAAACGCGAAGGTTCATCCAGACGTCATTCCGTTTTTCCAGAAGGAAACCTACGGGCTGTATGGGGTGGGAATTGATGCCGTCCCGGCAGGCGACCTCGCCAAGTTGGGCTATCATCCCGGTTTCCAAGGAATGGATCTCTCCGGACCCTACGGGCCGGGCATGGGTCTTGAAATTACGCGGCAGAATAACGCGGAGCCGTATATCCATCATTTTCCGGATGGCAACGCTTCCATTGCGCGATTGCTTGTCCGCGCGTTGATCCCGGGATCTGCTCCGGGAAATTCGATGGAAGACATCATTCTCGCGAAAATGGATTACGCGAAGCTCGACGATGCCGGATCACCGGTGCGTATCCGCTTGAACTCAACTGCCATACGCTCTCGAAACGTTAGCAACTCCGGCGACGCCTCGTCCGGCGGAGAGGTGGAAGTGACTTACGTTCGCGATGGCCGGGCATATTCCGTGCGGGGAGCCGATTGCGTGCTCGCTTGTTGGAATATGGTCATTCCGTATCTGTGTCCCGAAATGACGGACCAGCAAAAAGAAGCGCTCGCTTACGGGGTAAAGATTCCTCTCGTGTACACGAATGTCCTGCTCCGTAACTGGACGGCATTCGAAAAACTGAAAATCAATTCGGCTGAATGCCCGGGCAGCTTTTTCGAAAGTGTTACGCTCGATTTTCCCGTCAGCATGGGCGGCTATCACTATCCCGGTAGGCCCGAAGATCCCTGTGCAATCCATCTGCAACACGTGCCATGTTCTCCCGGGCTGCCTGCCCGGGATCAGCAACGAGCTGGGCGAACGCAACTTTTCGCGACGAAATTCGAGACGTTCGAACGCAACATTCGCGACCAGCTTGGCCGCATCCTTTCCGGGGGCGGTTTTGACCCTGCGGGGGACATTCAAGCCATCACCGTCAACCGCTGGCCGCACGGCTACGCCTATGAGTACAACTCCCTCTACGATCCCGAATGGCCCGCGGGGCAATCACCTTGCGAAATTGGCAGAAGGCCCTTCGGCCGTATTCACATCGCCAATTCCGATGCGGGAGCGTTTGCGTACACGAATGAGGCGGTCGACCAGGCTTGGCGCGCGGTGCAGGAAGTAACCGCGAAGAGAAGCTGAAATGCGCAAGAGGAAAAAGAAAGTGTTGGATCGAGGGAAGGAGGCGCGGCGCGTGGCGCGGCAATCCGGGATTTCGCCTGCCGTCACGCGGGTGATTGCCGATAAGCGAAAACGTCCGCCGAAGCACAAGAAGAAATGGCTAGATGGCGAATTGAGTTGACGCCAGTCCGCCTTCTTAACGATCCAGGTCCGGACCGGACCTAGTTTTTCGAGCCTCAACCCGGTTTGTTTGCGGGGACGCTCTCATCGGGCCTGAACAGCGTTGCCGGAGCAATCTTTCTTTGCTCGGCGAGTTCTCTTGCAATCGTTTCCAGGTCCTTCTTGTCGAAGCCGGTGGAACTGACTTTTACAGTTCCGTTCGGCTCGATGAGAAATATCGTCGGCACGCTTGTGAGGCCATAGGCATTGGAGACCGGGTAGGCTTTCTCGTCCATCACCATCGGGAACGACACGCCATATTCCGCCGCGAACTCTTTCGTGGAACGCGCGTCATCCTGCGAAATGCCCAGGAAGGTCGCAGCGTCACCAGCGTAGCGCTTGAAGATCCGCTCAAGAAAGGGAAACGTGAATTGGCAGACCGGGCAGGAAATCTTGAAGAAAGCCGCCACGACCGGTCCGCGCCCTAGGAGTGCGCCAAGCGAGTATTCTTTGCCGTCGAGCCCTTTCAAAGAAAAGCCCGGTGCGATGTTACCCGCAACGATATGAGTCATCTCGTCGTCTGTTCCTATCCAGCGTGAAAGCCGCCGCAAAATACCCATCGGCAAAGTGTATCGCAGGAAGGTTGAGTGGAGCAAAAAGGCGGGTGATGAACGGCGAGTGCCCTTTCGGTTTCACTTACGGTAAACGACCTGGAGTTCTGGAATAGGCGGAGATTCTAGTTCCTGCTTAAGAATTTGGTTAGAAACACGTACAAGGAATTCGAGAAACCGCACCCTTTCCCTCCGGAAAGGATGCGCCGCCCATCGGGGTTTGGGCGGGGACCTTCGGGATTCAGCTCACGCGCCTCAGTAGATCAGCTCACGCTGTGCCACGATCGTGAAAGGAAGTCCCTGGGTGACAGAACTGATCCAGCAACTGTCGTATTGAAACGTGGCGTTACCACCACCATTCCATCCGATGACCGGCGGACCCGGCGGATTGTTGTAACCACTAGGAATGAGGGTGGAGTGGGTAGCATCGGTGTACATATTTGCTACGAGCAACGATCCGTTCAGGGTGCCACCGCCGCCGCCATTTTTCGTAACCGTGCCTGTGCCAATCACGAGAATGATTCCGTTATAGCTGAAGCCACCGAGCAGTGTTAGGTCACCCTCGACCAAGAGAATGCCCGCCCCAGAGCCGCCCAGCGAAAAGGGCCCTTGCACAACGTTGATCACAGGCGCGGCATTGGTTCCCATGTTCGTGGGGACGGTCCCGCTGGGATAGACGTTTCCGCCGGCTGCGGCGGTAATCATGTTCACCACCTTCGTCAAACCATCCACTGTGGAAAACGGGCCCAGCTGGGAATTTACGTTCGACACAGCCGGCGAAAGTGTAGGGCCTGACGGGTAATTGCCTGGACGATTGAGATAGCCCGGAGCCGTTAAAGTGCTCGCTGAGCTGTTGTCATAGGCTCCCAGCGCCGGTTCGTTCGCCCCTGGACCACATCCGACTCCGGCGTTCGGCCCCTGGGCAACATCCGTGCCACTCACTAGGGATGGGCTCGAGTGCGGGTTATTGCTAAAGTCCGGGTTCGTACCATCAAAAACAATCGCTCCTGGTATTGGCGGAACGCTGTTTTGGGTGACTTCATACTGCCTCATTCGGCGCGAACCACTGGCGGTTACCGCCAGCGCGGTAAGTTCGTACACGGGCTGGTAGTTATTGGGGCTGGCCGCGGCGCAACTTGCCGCGGAAGTGGAAATTTCATTTGCGCCATTCCAGCAAATCCGGTTGGTATTAATGTTACCGTCAACGGAGGTGATGCGCGTTATCCCCGTGGCCGACTTGTTTGCCTTCGCCATGACGCGAACCCACTTCCAAGGGAGTATGGGGGCAGCGGCATAGCTCGCGCTCGCGGGTTGCGCGGGTACATACCAAGTCCCCGTGGGCACGCCGCTCGTACAAGTGACTTCCTTGCAGATTTCATCGTCGGGATAATTGGCCCCCGTCGTGAGCCATGGAGTGACGGTTTCTCCCGCCGCCGGGTTGGTGACGTAGAGAATCCCGTTGAGGCCGCCGGGGAGTGCGGTCCCAAGCGTAGTGGTGGGGGTCACGCTGTTCGTAGCATTGGGCCGCATGCGGTCGCGAACCTCCTCAACCCCGGCCTTTGAAGCAAAGAAGGCGGTTTGCTCGTCGCGAAAATTCGCGCTGACATTGGTTTCCGTGTTGGACATGATGAACATGCCCATCAAGGCCGCGCTGATAAGCAGCAGCGTAAGCAGGGCGATGATCAGAGCAAACCCCTGTTCGGAGTTGCCGGGTTTCTTTTTCTCAAGTGCAATCATCGTATTCTCCTAGTTGCATGACATCTGAGCGCCGGCCGCAGCCATCGAGCAGTTGTTGAGAGACACTTCTCCCTCGAAGTTCGTCTCGATGGCTTGATGCGTCTTGGGATCCATCACGGCGTTGTTACGAATCGTCAAGCTTATCTTGATGGTTTTGACGGAAGCGATGGTCGCCGCGCCGGTGCTGATATCCACCGGCAACGCCGCGACCGGAGTTCCGTCAGCCTTAAAGTAGGAAAAGATGGGGTTGGTGGTGATTACATCGTTGGTTTCGGTTCCCCAGTTCGTGGCCTGCCCGGTAAGGGGATTGGCGGTAACCTTGTCCACCTGACTGCGTTGTAAGCACAAGGGACAAACCGTCGAGCCATTGACCATGTAAATGATACTTTGGACGACGCCGTCCCCATTCATATCCCCCTCGAAGCGGATCTCGTTCGCGTCTATTTTCACCAACCCGATTGCCAAGCGGTTGTCATTGATGAGCGGAGCGGCCAGCGCGGGTACCCACGAGGCGCTCGTGGTATCCACCATCCGCGAATTCGGATAGCCAATCTGGTTGACGTCACGGAAGAACTGGTCGACGAAATCGCGTGCTTCCTGGAAATTGTCGAGCTTTACCTGCTCGCTGAAGGCACGCTGTTGAGCAAGGTCTATCTGGGCAAAGATTCCACCCGTGATGACGCCAAGAATCAGCAGTGACACCATCATCTCAACCGCGGTGAATCCACTCTGTGTATTGCGAACGTGAAGGTTAGCACGCATGTCAGTTTCCCCCGACCATCGAGCGAATCGTCACCGGGAGTGAGAACAAGACCTGGTTACCGTTGGCACCATTCAGCTTCGCGGAAACGGTTACCAATTTGACGTAAGCCGAGGGTGTCTGAATGTTCCACCGGACGTCGTAGGTGGATACCCGCCCGGCCGTGCCACACATCGTATAAAGCAAGTAGTAGCCTGCCGGCGCGCCAGCTCCCCCAGGCGTTTGCGAGAAGTCTACGGCTCCTGAGGCCAGCAGGGTCGCCCCGGTTCCGGCCACCGATCCCGCGGTGTTGATGGTAGTCGTGTTGGTCGCGCAGTCCGTGATCGTGCCTGTGACCGTGCCCACAGGGAGGCTCATTATTTTTTCCATTGTCATCTGCGCGATGACCGTCGAATTGCTCTGCTGTCTGTTTTTGGAGTTGGTCCCAATCGCCATGGGAATCAGAGCTGCGCATCCCAATACTCCAACCATCAGCACAAGGCTGGCGATCATGAGCTCGATTAAAGACATCCCGCGCTGGCTAGAGCGCGCTTTCCGGTTTGTCAGTTCCATGCGGCACCATTCCACATCACAATTTTGCACCGTCCGCTTTTCGTGACCACCACCCCTGCCCAACCTGGTTGGCCGGTCCGCGCATCGGTGAGGTAGTAGACGAAATAATTGGCCGGCGGAGTGCTACACGTCGCAGGAGTCGTCGTGGTGTCGTAGTTACAAGGCAGACCTCTCCCCGTGTAACCGAGAGTGTTGGTATTGTCGTACGAGCCACCTCCCGTATCCCCCGCCAGGACATAGGGAGTCGGTTGTCCGCCGCCACCGGTGGGAGCGCCGGCGGCGGGGGTCGTGGTCCCGCTGAACTCTGCCAGCGGTTCACCGGTGACGTAGCCGCCAGCAAGGCCATTTCTTGAATCTCGGATATACGCGATTTGCGCTCCATTGCGAGTTCCGTAAAGAACCACGAAGGGCGCGTTATTCTTCGCGGCCAGGATTCTGGCTTGCTGTATTAGCCCAGCGAGATCGCCCGCCGAGGAGCGTAATTTCAAATTGGTGACCGCCAGCAGGACGTTGGGAATTACCATCGCCGCTATGACCAGCGTGACGAAGACAACGATCAGGAGTTCGACGAGGCTGAATCCGCGCTCGCGGCCCCGCTGGGTGTTGAATGCCTTGCCATGGTGGTTCATTTTGGTAAGCGCTTCCTTCCTTGATTGTGCGGGGGAGGTCGTGTTGCTTGAGACGAGGAAAACTCTAGCCCCCGTGAGAGTAGGGCAGTCTCAGTACCAATTTGAGAGATTAAATAAACCCTTTCAGAAGTGACACTTAGAGAGCATGGGAGAAAATGCGTCACATTCAGAAGATATCGCTTTGGGTAGAAACGTAACAAAGAAGGGAGGATGTCGAAGCACCCAAATTATCGCGAGCCGAGCTAGTTGGTAGTACTGCGGCGCGTCCGTGGGGCGCCGCTTGGCGCTACGCGAGCGTAAGAATCAATCGCGAAGGGCGCGGGCGGGATCGGTGCGCGCGGCGCGCCAAGCGGGTAAGAAACATGCGGCCAACGAGGCGATGGTCATCACCGCGAGAGCTGACCCGAAAGCCAGCGGGTCGTATGGGCTTACCCTGTATAGGAGGTTCCCAAGCAATCGTGTCAATGCCAATGCCACCACGCCGCCTAGCAACACTCCGCCTGCCGTTAACGCCAAGCCGCGCGACAGCACCAGCCGCAACAGATTGACTGAGCCCGCGCCGAGCGCCATGCGCAGCCCCAACTCGCGCGCGCTCTGCGACACCGCATAAGACATCACGCCATAGAGTCCGATGGTAGCGAGGAGCAGCGCCAACCCGCCTAAAACGCCAACTAGAGTTACGGCCACCATCTGCGGTGACGTCGAGCGATCCACTTGCTCTTGCAGCGTGATCACCTCGTAGAGCGCCAGGCCCGGATCCAGCGTGTGGACCTCACGCGTCAGCGCCGTCGCCATCGTCTCCGCATTCAGCGGGGTTCGGATAAACAAATCTGCCCCTCGCGAGAAATTCTGGCGCAGAGGCACGTAGAAAAAGGGTTTCGGCGTCTCCCGAACGCTCTCGTATTTGGAATCTTTTGCCACACCAACCACTTGCATCCAACGGCCCTTGACCTGAACGCGTTCGCCAATCGGATTCTTGCCCCGCCAATACTTCGCGGCCATTGTTTCGTTCACCGCGGCTACCAGAGCGGCCTTTTCGTCGTCCGCCCGCGTGAATTCGCGCCCGGAAACCAAGGGGATCCCCATCGTCGCGAAGTAGTCCGGGCCCACCTCGTTGTATTGCACGATGGGCTGCTCTTCGGGCGGAGGTTGATAGCCATCTACGGCAATCGGCGTCGAAGAGAAACTTCCGTAGCTCAGCGGCGTCATTCGCCCAAATGCAGCCGACTCGACGCCGGGCAGCGCCTTCACGCGCTCCAGCAGCTCGTCCTGGAAACTCTGCGCGCGCGGCGCATCGTATCCTGCCGACACCAGAGGGACGACCGTCTCCAGCACTCCGTGCGTCGAAAAACCCGGGCTGGAAGTTCGAATTTTCTGCAGACTTTGCATCAACAGTCCTGCACCAACTAGCAATACGAAACTCAGCGACACCTGAACCAGCACAAGTCCCGAACGCACCCACGCTCTTCCAGCTCCTCCGACAACGCCCGCCGAATCGGCTTTCAACGCGCCGGCGAGATCGATCTTGGCACTCTGGATCGCGGGAACCAGCCCGATCAGCAGCGTCGCAATCAGGCAAACTCCGGCGCTTAGCGCCACAACGCGCCAGTCGATTTCGCCCGGCAGGTGCATCGCCACACCTCCGCGCGCGGGGAAGAGCAGCACGAGCGCGTGACGGCACCAGTAGGCAACGAGAAGTCCGCCGGCTGCACCAAAAGCAGAGAGGATCAGGCCTTCTGTCAGGAGTTGCTTCAACAGACGGCTGCGACCGGCGCCAATGGCGAGCCGAACCGTCATCTCATGCCGTCGCGCAAAGGACCTGACAAGGAGCAGATTGCCGACGTTTGCGCACGCGATGAGCAGAACGAAAACAACTACGGCGAGCATGATTTCAAGCGTGGGGAGGAGAGTGCCCGCATTGTTGAAGGGCGTTTGCCATAGCGGCCACAGTTTGATGCCGCGGCCGCGGTTTGTATCCGGATAAGCGGCTTCCAATCGTTCCGCCACGGCCGAGATCTCCTCCTGCCCCTGCCTGGGAGTCACGCCGGGCTTGAGGCGCACATAGGCTTCAATCCAGCGCGCGCTGCGGTCCTCCAATTTGTATCCTCCCGCTCCAAATGTTTCTTCCATTGAGGCTGGGACCCAGAACTGCATCGCCCAGCCCACAAACGTCCCATAAAAACCCTCTGGCATGACACCAACAATCGTGTGCAGCACACCGCTGAGCCGCTGCGTTTTCCCGATGATTTGCGGATCGCCCTTAAAGCGCCCTTTCCATAACTGATAACTGATCACCGTCACAGGATGAGCGTTCCGCCCCGTGTCCTCTCCCGGCACGAATCCTCGCCCAAGAATCGGATGTACTCCGATAGCATCAAAATAATTCGCCGAGACGATGCTTCCTGCCGTGACCTCGGCGCGGTCGCCGATGCTGAGGGTCGTGCCCATGATTTTGGTCACGATGAAGGAGTCAACCAGAGTGCAGTTCCTCCGCAAATCGAGGAGATCGGGCCACGAAATTCCTGTGGGGCCAGATTCGCCGCGGGCCGTCCCGGTAATGGCGAGCAGTTGCTCCTGGTGGGTTACGGCCGGGTAGGGACGGAATAGGATCCCTTCGACCCAACTGAAGACAGCGGCATTGGCGCCGATTCCTAATGTCAGGCAGAGAATTGCCAGCGCGGAAAACCCCGGACTGCGCCGAAGTATCCGAAAGCCGAAGCGTACGTCTTGCGACAGGTCCACAAGCCAACGCGAGCCCCATGTGTCGCGCGTTACTTCCTCCGCCAGGCCGACGTTTCCGAATTCGTGGCGAGCCGAGAATCGGGCCTCTCTCTGAGATTGGCCGGACTCCATTGCCTCGCGCTCAGCAAGCGTCAGGTGAGCCTGAATTTCTTCATTGAGTTCTTCATTGCGCCGCTTTCGCCGCCAGAATGGGAAGCTCATGTCTCGCTCACTTTCTTCGCCGGATTCAGGATTCCGGCAATCGCGGTTGTGAGCCTTTGCCAGCGAGAGCGCTCGGAAATCAAATGCTTTCGTCCGGTTTTCGTCAAGCGGTAGACGCGCAACCGGGGACCCAGCTCTGAAGTTTTCCATTCCGCCGCAATCCATCCCTTGCGTTCCAGCCGGTGAAGGGCCGGATAAAGAGAGCCGGTGTCCACTTTCAGGATTTCACCCGAATTTGTGCGGATAGCCTTGCTCAGTGCGTAGCCGTGGCGTGGGGCCCATTGAAGCGTCTGGAGGATCAGCATATCCAGCGTGCCCTGGAGGATCTCCGTGCGATTTTGGTACCGGTTGCCTCGTCCGATCATGGAGTTGATAGGTAGACAACCTCCTTAGCTGTAAGTAGGACGGCTCCATAGTAGCAAAGGTTAGCAGAAGATTGCTTTCTTCGCGTTAAGGTACTGTTTGGAAGCGCAGAGAGGTGGAGAGGCCTAAGAAGACAAAAAGGCGGGCAGGAAATCCTGCCCGCCTTTTTTTGTGCCCGGTTGCTGACGCCGAGCTTCTTGTTTTCTGTTATTTACCGGAAGCGGAGGGCGATTGCGGCTGCGCATTGGCCTTGGGAATGCTGACGTAGCCGCTGATCTGATCCTTGGCCACTTTGTTGATGACGAGCTCCTCCGGCAAACGCGTGCCGGAGGTGTAGAAGAAAATGGGCTCGTTGAGCGCACGGTTCTTCTTGTTGAAGAGCTTGTCTTCGACGGTCATGGCAACGCTGAACTGGTTCTTCTTCTGGTTGACGCCCTTCAGCTCAACGGTGACGTTGCCCACCTTTTGCGGCTTGTTCTTGCCGGCGATGGTGAACTCGACATACTCGCGCTCGCCAAGGCGGCGGAGCTGGTCGATTTCGTCATGGTTGCGGGCAATGAGCGTGCCCATTTCGCTCTTGGCCATCTTCAGGTCTTCCTTGGTGGAATTGAGATCGGTGCTAACCGCAGTGACCCTGGTGTCGACATTCTTGACGTCTTCCGTGCCTGCCTTGGTGGCCAGCTCGGAATGAACCGAAGTGTCGAGCGCGGTGATCTTCTGCGTGGAATCATCGTGAAGCTTGGCAGCCTCTTCACGAGCGGACTTGAGCTGGCCCTGAGTGATGCGGAGCTTCTTGGTAACGACCGTGAGATCGCCGCGCAGATCCGTGTTGGTCTTTTCATCCTGCGCGACGCGGTCCTTCAACGAAGACATGTCCTGCTCAACAGTCTGCTGCACGGTTTTCACCTGGGCAGCGACTTGCTGCTGGGTGGCATCGAGCTTCGACGATGCGTTCCAGCCGAATCCGAGACCCCCGAGTGCGACCAGGCCCAGGACGATAATGGCAGGAAGCTGCCAAGACGACCCACTGCTAGTTTCGATTATGCGTTCCTCTGACATTTTGAACTTTTCTCCTATTCACCCCGAGCGGGTTAGCGTTTGACTAACGGAAACGTGCTGTAGGGGTTGCATGCATGTTACCAAAGGAGGGCGCTTTCCCCTAGCCATATGACGAAGAAAATAAATGAGATAGACGATAGCTCGCTTGGAGACGCGGTACTAGTCCTAGCAAAGTTTACCAACTGGGTGCGCTTTCGTTGAAATTTGTGCGCGACGGAAGCTAAGTTGCGTGGATGCCGACACTGCGGAGGTCGCTTTCGAGCTGCTCGGGCGAGCTGAACGTGAATCCGGCCATGCCCAGGCGCTGGGCGGCTTCGACATAGGAGAGGATATCGTCGATGTAGACGGCTTCTTCGGGGCGGGCTCTGGTGGCGCGTAAAGCTTCGCGAAAGATGAGCGAATCGGGTTTGCTGGCGCCGACCACGCAAGAGTAGATGCGGGCAGGCTTAGGGAAATGGCGCACGAACTCATAGGCCGATTCGAGGTGGGCAACGTGGATGGGGTCGGTGTTCGAAAGAAGGGCGAGGCGGTAACGCTTCGAAAGCTTTTCGAACAGGCTGCTCTCGAGGATGGGTACAGGATCGATGGCGCGATTCCAAGCGTCGGTAAACTGTTCGAAACTCAGGGAGCCGCCGAGGCGTTTCGAAAGGTGAAGGTGCCAGTCGCGCGGGGTGATACGGCCTTCCTGCCAATCGGGCCAGCGAGGGTCGTGGGTGATGGCGGACCAGATATCGGCGGGGGACAGGGTGAGGCCCGCGGCGAGACCGGCCATGGCGCGGGAAACGTCAAGCCGGACGATGACACGGCCGATGTCGAAGATGATGGCGCGGAATTTTTTGCCAGGCACGAACTATTTGCCCTCGGTCTCCGGAATTGTGACGCGAGGCGGCACGTCGCCGGCAAGCGAACTGCGCCTGGCGCGGAGGATGCTGATAATCGCCGGAAGAATCGAGAGGACGATGACGATGGCGATGACGTAGTGGATGCGCTGGCTGATATTGGGAATCGAACGACCGAGAGAAAAACCTCCGAGAACCATCGTGCCGACCCAAAAAATCCCGCCACAGATATCGTAAGCGAGGTAGCGAGAGTAAGGCATGGCGGCCGCGCCAGTCACGGGCGGGCAAAAAGTGCGAATGATGGGGACGAAGCGGGCCAGAATGACCGTCTTGCCGCCATACTTTTCATAGAAGTCGTGGGCGCGCAGGAGGTGGCTGCGGCGGAAGAAGAAGGAGTCCTTGCGGCGGTATAGAGCGGCACCGGCGGCGCGGCCGATCCAGTAACCAATTTGATCGCCGGCGATAGCGCAGAGCATCACCGGAAGAAGAATCCAGCGCAGGGGTATCGTGCCGGCGGCGGAGAAAACGCCCGCGGTAACGAGCAGGGAATCACCTGGAAGAAAAAAGCCGACGAAGAAACCAGTTTCAATGAAGACGATGATGCAAACGAGAAGCGGTCCGCCCCAGCGAATCAGTCCTTCCACATCGTAGATCGCTTTGAGAAGGTGAGTGATGGATTCGAACACGCGGCGCTAGTCCTTGAAAGTACGCGAACCGGCGCGAGGGCACGGCCACGCATGGTGACAAAAGCACTCCATACAATACGGTAACAGAAAACCAGAGGATTCTCTCCGCATTCGTGCCAGAGCAGAACGTAAGCTCCAAAGGCAATCAGCAAGCAGCCAAGACGAATCATTGTGTCACCTCGGCGATTCGCAGACGGTTCTTTGCATCGGCATCGAGCCTGGCTTTCAAGTCCAAGGGCTCAGGGGCGGTCCATTCCAGCAATTTCTGAATGCGCGGAAGAGCATTGCGGGCCGCTGCGGCGCCGGCTTCGATGGCTTCACCGGCGCGGTCGAAATCGTCCCAGGCAAGTGATTGCACGTCGGGGCGGAGAACGAGATCCGCGTGGCGTTCCCAGACTTCGAGCTGGTGCTTCTGAGCGGCGCTGACGGCGCGGCTTACAACCTGGAAAATATTTGATGGAGCGCCGCGGTGGCCGTCCTGAAGGCCCACGGAGATGGCGAGAACGCAGCCCACGCCAAACTGGCGCGCTGCTTGCGATGGCACGGGAGCAACCAAGCCACCGTCGGCCAGGCAGCGCGTGCCGATTTCGACAGGTTCGAACAGGCCGGGGAAAGCGCAACTCGCGCGGATGGGGTCAACCAAATTGCCTTGCGTAAAGATGACCGGCTCGCCAGTGGCGAGGTCGGTGGCGACGACGGCCATGGGGATGTGCAGGTCTTCGAACCGGCGGGATTCGAAGACGCGCTCGATAAGGTCGCCGAGGCGGTGATTGCTGGCGAGGCCCAGCCGCGAGACACGCCAGCGCGCGATATCGCGGAAGCGCAGGGTGCGGCAAGTAGCAATGATGCGGGCGAGGGGAGCGCCGCTGGCGTAGGCCGCTCCGAGAATGCTGCCGACACTCGTGCCGGCGATCGCGGCGATAGGAATCTGGTTCTGCTCGAGGACTTGTAAGACGCCGAGGTGCGCGAAGCCACGAGCGAAGCCGCCACCAAGGGCGAGGCTGACGCCTGTGCGCAGTGCGGCTGCGCCTGGCCGTGCGCGCAGTGCGGGTTTGTCGAGCTGCGACATGCGAACAGGGTGCCATCCTTATTCTTTCGTGCCCATGGACCGCGCGTCCTGAAAAAGCAGTACGGATGTACTGCGATGGAAAGGTGACTGAATTCCTGCTGAATCAGCTGATGGTACGTTCTTACTAGAGTTCTACCCTCTGTGTACCATTGGCGGCCGCAGTACCGCGCGCGATCCTGTGTCACGTCAGCACGAAAATCCCAGCGGAGGGGGCATGGAAAGCGCTTACGCAACCTGGATCGGCCAGCCGGTAGTGCTGCAGTTGGCCCTCGGCGATATCAAAGTGCCCTTGCGCGGAAAGCTGCTGAAGGACGGCGGCGAGACGGTGCGGATGCGCATCGGCGATGGCTGGGATGTGGACATTTACAAAGCCATGATCCTGGCGGTCGAAGAGGATTCCATGGTTCTGATGCCGGCATTGCCTGCGTGAGGTAAATACAAATGAATGCACCGGTGCCAAAATACGTAGCGCAAGGACGAGCGGCGGTGTTGCTCGGAATTCCGGAGGAAGAGCTATCGCGGATTTCGAATGAATCGGGATTCGGACACCGGGAACGCGCCGGGAACGAGGAAGAAACCTTTTATACGTACGAGGAATTGCGGAAGATTTGTCAGCTCGCATTGTACCAAGTGCACTAAGCGAGCGCAGCGAGTTTCCTCCGGCCCCCCTCAGCAGTTACCCCAAGCCTCGGATCGCCTACCCCCGGCGATCCGGGGCTTTTAATTTCCAGCTCACAAACTGATTCAAAATTCCTTTGACAGCGAAGCACTCTGCAAAGAGACTTAGCCGTTCGACTTTGCGGAGGGCGAGGTGCAGGGAAATTATCTGGGAAAGGCCGAGGTGGCTGCAGGAGCGATTGGTGTGGCGCTGTCGTGCGCGGCATTCGGCGGGCAGTACGACGTCGTAATCGCAAACGGGCGGGCCGCACGCGCGCCGATTGCGCAATGAAGATGGATGGAGCCGCCTCCAAGGCCGCACAAGATGCAGGATCTTCCGGAAGGCGCCATGCCGTTCTCGCCGGATTTCTCGGATGGACCCTCGATGCATTTGATTTTTTCGTAGTCATTTTCCTGATTGACACTCTCGCGCACCAGTTCGGTGTTCCCAAAAAAGACATCGTGCGGACTCTGACGGCGACGCTGGCGATGCGTCCAGTGGGCGCACTGCTGTTCGGTCTTTTGGCGGATCGCTACGGCAGGCGCATTCCGCTCATGGCCAATGTCGTTTATTTTTCGATGATCGAGCTGCTATGCGGTTTTTCGCCGAATTACACGTTTTTCCTTGTGATGCGGGCGCTGTTCGGCATCGGCATGGGCGGCGAGTGGGGCGTAGGCGCGTCGATGGCCATGGAAGCGGCACCACTGCGCTGGCGCGGCATTTTGAGCGGCACGCTCCAGTGTGGTTACGTTATCGGCCAGCTCCTTGCCGCTCTCGCGGCGCGATTCCTGCTGCCGGTGTGGGGTTGGCGCCCGATGTTCTGGGTCGGTGCGCTGCCGGCGCTGCTTGCGCTGTACATTCGAACGAAGGTGCCGGAGTCCGAAGCGTGGAAGCAGCATCGAGCGGCCAGCACGCGGGAAGTCTTGCGAATTGTCGGCCGCGAATGGCGGCGCTTCGCGTACCTCGTTGTGTTGATGACGTTCATGGTTTTTCTTTCGCACGGGACGCAGGACCTTTACCCCGATTTTCTGCAGGAGGTACGCGGAATTTCCGTTGCCGCGCGGGCCAACATCGCGGTGATCTATAACATCGGAGCGGTTGTGGGCGCGATCGTCTTCGGCCATTTTTCGCAGGTAGCAGGGCGCCGGAAGAGCATGATCGCGGCGCTGGGATTGGCGCTGGCGATGATTCCGTTCTGGGCATTTAGCGCAAAACTCGCAGTCCTGACGATAGCTGCGTTCCTGATGCAGGCCGGCGTGCAAGGTGCTTGGGGCGTGATACCCGTGCACCTGAATGAGCTGGCCGCGGATGCGGCGCGGGGGTTAATGCCGGGGCTCGCCTATCAATTGGGAATTCTTTTCGGCGCGCCAACGAATTCCGTGGTGTACGCGCTGCGGGATCATGCCGGCTACTCGCGGGCGATCGCGGGATTGGAGACTGTAACGATCCTTACTTTGGTGGTGTTGCTGTGGAGCGGTGCGGAAGCGCACGGGCGGAGTTTTGTGCGAGGCGAATGAAAAGGCGGGATGGCAGTGCGTTAGTAAATACCTTGGTCGGTATGGCGCGCCCGGGGGGACTCGAACTCCCGACCTTCTGGTTCGTAGCCAGACGCTCTATCCAACTGAGCTACGGGCGCGCAGTTTCTAAATCTTAGCACATTGCCATGTCGACGGGTGCCACGCCCCGGGACACTCTCAGATTGAAAAGTAGCTTCTAAGGCAAGGCACAAACGAGAGCTAAAGCTTCGCCGGCAGTGATGAGGCGCGCGCCGTTGGAGTGTAGATTTGCGAGGACCTTGCTTCCTTTTTCAGGGTCGATTGAGCGCACGGCGTCGGTGACGATGGCAACACGTTGACCGCGGCGCAGAAGTCCCTCAGCAGTTCGCTGGACACAGTAGTCCGTTGCAACACCGAACACCACAAATTCGGGGTGGGGACCAAACGCAGGCGAACCAGCGGAGCTAAATCGTTTTAAAAGCGCATCCGTGTGCGGGTTGTCGAAGACATCGAGCGTATTTTTCTGCAGAATCACCTGATGATACGCACCAAAGTCTTGAGGCACCGCAATCTTTGCTTCGTTGGGAATGATCAGCTGGTTTGGAGCGCTTGCCTCGGCCACAAGATCCGCACCGGAGCTGCCCTTCAAGCAGTGCGGTGGCCATTCACGAAGTTCGGGGTCGTTCGGGTTATGCGCGTCCGCCGAAGAAATCAAGAAGACGCGGCCTTGCCGGACGGCTTCGACGAGGCGATTGATGTTCGGGAGGATCTTCTCGGCGCCAGGAACGTAAAGTTTTCCGCCGGGTAGCATGAAGTCGCGCTGCGCATCGACTTCCCAGAAAATTGTCTTCGACGAGATCAAAACCGCCACCACAAATTCAGTCGCGCGCCGTCTTGACCAGGGACTGCCGTATTTGCTCGCATAGCTCCTCGAGACGCGCGCTGTAGGAGACGGGGTACGGCGGGTCCGCTTTACCGAGAGCCAGGATGGGTTCGGGCAAGTGCGCCCGGTCGGTTAGGAAGCGTTGTTTTGCTGCGCGGACCATCGCAGGAGAATCTTGCGTATTCCCAGTGAGGCGCTGGCCGCCGCGCATCACCGGAATAAGCAAGGGATCAGCCGCGGGAAATGTTTCCTCTTCCAAGCCGATGACGTCACGCGAAAATTTTCCGTCGGAATCGGTAAAGCGGAAAATCTGCTTGCGGCCGGGGCAGGTACTCTTCGCTTCGCTGAACTTGGCGGTGTTGCGGAGATGGCCACCAAGTTCGACTTCAACAAGTTTATAGATGACTCCGATGGACGGAGCATCGGCGGAAGTGGAGAGCGCCGTGCCGACACCGAAGGCATCGATGCGCGCTCCATCCTTAAGCAAAGATTCGATGCGATATTCATCGAGATCACCCGAAGCGAAAATCTGTACGTCGTTCCAACCCGCGTGATCCAGCCGCTTGCGAGTCCAAAGGCTATCGGCGAGGACGTCACCGCTATCGAGACGCACACCGCCGGGCTTGCGGCCGAGCGCGATGATTTTTTCGATGGCCGCTCGAACGTCATAGGTATCCACGAGAAGCGTGGAGCGCTCCGGAAAAACTTCGAGGAAATCGCGGAAGGCTTCCGCTTCATCCTCGTGCGCCATAATCCAGGAGTGCGCCTGGGTTCCATAGACAGGAATTCCGAAGCGGTGACCAGCGAAAGTGTTGGAGGTTCCCGCGCAGCCGCCGATGAAGGCGGCGCGCGCGGCAAGAACACTGGCTTCGATGCCGTGGGCGCGGCGAGAGCCGAATTCGGCGACCTGACGGCCCGCGGCAGCCGAGGCTACACGCGCGGCTTTGCTGGCGACAAGTGTCTGGAAATGAAGAATGGCGAGGAGGCTGGTTTCGACAAGTTGAGCTTCGGCGATCGGAGCCGTGACGCGGAGCAAAGGTTCACCGGGAAAGAATGCCGTGCCCTCGGGGAGTGCCCAGACATCACCTCTAAACCGAAATTGCGCAAGAAATTCGTAGAACTCCGAACGCACATGGCCAAAGACAGGCAGCGCGCGGATGTAGGAGATTTCTTCGCTCGAGAAGCGGACATTTTCGAGGAAGTCGAGGGCTTGTTCGAGACCCGCGGCGACAAGGTAATTGCGCTGAGGCGGCAAAAGCCGGACAAAGAGCTCGAAGGTGGCGCGAGCATCGAAACGGTTTTGGACGTAGCCGGCCGCCATGGTGAGCTCATAGAGGTCGGTGAGGAGACCCGAAAATAGGCCGCTAGGCAGCATCGTGCGGAAGAGATTATGACAGTCGGAAGAAAAGAGCAAAGAATAGAAGAAAGAACAGCTCGTCCGCAGTGCCCCAGCATGCCTGCTCGCGATTTTATGCTCCTGTGATATACATCATCGCGACTCTGGCTTTATCTTTGCGATGGGAGAGAACAGCGTAATGCCCGCATTATACCGAGCAGATCATGTCGGAAGTTTTCTGCGGCCGGCGGAATTGTTGGAAACAAGACGGGCCGCGGTGGATCCGGCGAGCCTGCGGGCGATTGAGGATAGGCACATCCGGCTCGTCCTCGCGAAGCAGAAGGAACTGGGATTCGAGATTTTTACAGACGGCGAACTGCGTCGGCGCAACTTCATGAGCGATTTCACGGACGCCGTCGAAGGTTTCGATCTGGGCGACGCGGTATCACGAAGCTGGAAAGCCGGCGAAGTCAAAGACGCATCTGTCAGCAGCGTCACGGGAATTGTCAACGGAAAGTTGCGTCCGACGCGACGGCTTACTGGGCATGAGTTGCCATTCTTGAAAGCGAATAGTCCGGGTGCGATCAAGATGACTTTGCCGAGCGCGACTCAGTTTCCTGCCATTGCCTTCAAGCGCGGTGTCACCGACAAAGTATACAAGGACCATTCCGCGCTCTTGTGGGACATCGTGGAGATCATGAAATCGGAGCTGGCGAAATTGTCACAGGAGGGCGTGAAGTACATTCAAATTGACGCGCCTCGTTATAGCTACTACTTGGACGCGAAGTGGCGAGAATGGATTCGCGCGGAGATGAAAGTTGAGCCGGAGGCGCTGCTCGAGGAATCGATTCGCGCCGACAACGCGTGCTTCGAATCAGCGCGGCGTCCGGGCGTCACACTGGCGATGCATTTATGCCGTGGCAACAACCGGAGTCATTGGTATGCCGAAGGCGGGTACGACGCCATCGCGGAGAAGTTGTTTAGCACCATGGCCGTGGACCGTTTTTTGCTGGAATATGATGACGCGCGATCCGGCACGTTTGAGCCGTTGCGATTGGTGCCGCGGGATAAGATCGTCGTGCTGGGCCTGGTAAGCTCGAAGCGCGCACAACTCGAAAAAGGTGAAGAACTGATGCGACGAATCGACGAGGCGTCCCGCTATTTCCCGTTTGAAAATCTCGCGCTCAGTCCGCAATGCGGGTTCGCTTCCACGATGGAAGGGAACCTGTTAACGGAAGAAGAGCAATGGGCCAAACTGCGGCTCGTCGCGGAGACCGCGCGGCGCGTTTGGGGTTGAAGGAATCAGCGCGCACGCCGGACTCCATCGGCGCGCTAACTTCCATTTTGCAATTCAGATTTTGATCACTTCCAACTGCCGCGCTGATTTAGTCCTTCCACGCCGCGCGAACCGGCTGGCCCACCAAGAAATCTGGATTCGCCCCTTTTCTCGGGCGGAATTTTTGCGCGCGGCCGTTCGAAACTTCGGCGAAGTAGAGATTGCCCTCCTGGTCCACGCTGACTCCGTGGACTCCCCACATGCCGCCAGGCCAGTCCCCTTGAGTGCCCCAGGAATACAAGAAGTGTCCGTCGAGGTCGTACTTCAGTAGCTTCCAGGTCTTGCTGTCTGGAGCCCAGAGATAGCGATCGGCGGAGATATAAAATGAGTAGACAGTCGAGGGATTGCCATAGGTCCACTGGTCGAGAAACTTGCCGTTTTCATCAAAAACCTGGCAGCGGCGATTGGTCCGGTCATTCACAAAGACTCGCCGCGTTAGGGGATCGACGGCAATGCCGTGGACTGCGTTGAAATAGCCATGGCGCGTCTCATTCGGTGGATTGCCTCGCTTTCCCCAGTCTAAGAGGAATTTGCCGCCTTTATCGAATTTTGCGACGCGTGTGCCGTTGTATCCGTCGGCAACGAACAACGTGCTGTCGGGAAGCCAGGCGAGGAACGTCGGCCGATTGAAGTGCTTGTCGTCCGCGCCAGGCTCATTGGGTGTGCCTAGCGTTCGCAAAAGTTTTTTGCCGTCGTTCGAGAAGACGAAGATGGCGTTGCGCGCATCATCCACCACCCAGACGCGCTTTTCCGCGTCGTAGGGATTGATGTAAACCGCGTGCGGCCGCCGGAAGAGCGAGTTCCACTGCGACCAGTCCTCGACGATATTTCCCTGCGCGTCCACTACGATCATGCAATGCTCCCAGCGAGCGTCGACGCCCTCTTTGCCTTCCCAGCCCGGGCAAGGGAGAACTTGGGGATTGCCGCAAACCACATCCGCTCCACCTTCTCCCGGCAAAGCGGCCACTGGTCCTTGCGAAGCGTTTCGGAACGGCGCTTCATTGACGGGGAAGGAGAGGCTGGGCGCGAAATTGGGTATCGGCGTGTTCTTCGGACGCGTAAGTGCGGGCAATTCGCCGCGCTGAATGATGAAGACTCTGTTGGGGTTTTGCGCGAAGATGCCTTCCACCGCGCCCCAGGTCCACTTTTCGTGTCCGGGCAGCGAAGTGAGGGGTTTCGGCCAGTCGAGGACTACTTCATAGGGCCCAGTAATGTCCTGCCCGCCTTTTTCGCCGGGGACCGCCACGAAGCCAAATCCGGGTTTCGCTTGGGCTTGAGCTGGCGCGAGCTTCTTCGCGAGTGCGAAACCGATTGCGATGCCCACGACGATGGCCCCGACTGTCAGCAACACTCTTCGCATGTCTTTCCTCCAAGAACACTGGAGCCAAGGCTCCAGACAATTGAGGGGTCACTCTATTACGCCTGTGGCCACGCATGTCAAGCCGGGAAACCGCGCGCGGCGCCTGCACGTCCTTGAGCAGAGCAAGTGTTTCTGCACGATCTGCTGGCAAGCAACTTTGCGAGGAGACGCATTTGGGGTATGCTCTCCGGCAATTTCAACGATTGAGGTGCAAAATGTCGAAGGCGCGTCATGGTGCAGATTCATTTGAAGGCAACGGAAATGAATCGGGAAGAAAGTGTCAGGGGCTGAGTCGAAGAGAACTTCTGAAGGGCTCGGCGGGAGCTGTCCTGGCTGCAGCGGGCGCGGGCCTCGCGGGCGCGCTCGGTGGACGAGCGCAGAATGCAGGGCTCTACACTTCGAACATGCCTCCGGAACTCCCGCTTCCACTAGGCTCGCTCAATTACCTCGACCGGAAGCAGTACATCCACAACATGGAGATCGTTTCGCACCTGTCCGGGTCGACGATCTCCGGCGGCGAACCGCTGATGGTGATGTGGGCCAAGGGCAAGCAGCGCCTGCTGCCCGCGGCCGGAGGGTTCGTGGATATCAGCGAGCCGAAGAATCCAACGGTCTTGAACAAAGGTGTAATCAAAGGCGGAGGATGCGTAGCGTATAACACGAAGCTGAAGAAATGGATCATGATGAGCACCGCGGCGCAGCCGCTGACCGGAGCGGTGCCCGAATATCCCCACGGGCAATACGACAAGGAGCTTCGCGACAAGGTGCTCGCGTACAAGGGACTTCGCGGCATCCGCACGTATGACATCGCGGATCCGACGAAGCCAAATCTGCTGCAAGAATTCAACACGGGAGAAAAAGGCAACGGCACACATCACAATTTTTACGATGGCGGCCGGTATGCCTACCTCGATTGCGGCTGGGACGACCAATTGCGCCTGGAGAATCACCAGCGGCCGTTCAGCAACGCGGTGATGATCGCGGATTTGTCTGACCCGTCGAGTGTGCAGGAAGTTTCGCGATGGTGGGTGCCCGGTCAGCGCATCGGTGAGGAAGAAGAGTACAAGAAATATATTTTTGCCGGGGACAAGACTTCCTGGACGGGAAATCACGGTGCGCTCAGCGTACCAAAGCGAGTCGAGGATGGCGGTACGGTTGGCTATGGAGGTTTCGGGGCGTTCGGAATGTACTGCCTGGATCTGTCCGACATCAAGCATCCCAAGCCTTACGGTTCGGTGCAGTACGAATTCAACGCCTTCGGAACGATTCCGTTCCACACCGTGCTCCCTGTGGTTTCCGATGCGGAGCATCCACGGCTGCAAAATCTCCTCGTTTGCACGCATGAAGCGCTCGAGGCGGATTGCCGGGAGGTCTACCACACTCCCTATGTCGTTGACGTGAAAGACCCTCGCAATCCGAAAATTGTGGGTTTCTTTCCGCGCCCGCAAGCTCCGCAAGATGCTCCTTACACCGACTTTTGTTTCGCGCGGGGCCGCTTTGGCTCGCACAATACTCAATGCCTGGTTCAACCCGGTGCTTCCAAGCCGAGCTTCGTCGCAATGTCGTGGTTCAACGCCGGGGTGCGCATTTTTGACATCAGCGACCCCACACATCCGAAGGAAGTGGCGTGGTTTGTGCCACCGCGTGATGGCGACCTCGAGAAATATGAAACCTGGTGGCGCGGAACGACGGAAAATGTTTTTGTCGAGTGGGACCGGAACTTGATCTGGATTGGGACTCACGAAGGCACCTACTGCCTTTCGACTCCCGCGCTCGGAAAGCCGGTGCTCGAACCCCGCAAGATCGAGAAGTGGTCACTGGCGCATTGCAATGCCGGATGGGACGACCAGACAGCCCGAAGTTTCTATTATGGAAGATCGCTGAGCCAAGTCGGCTAGTGCCGTTCCAACTATTTTGTCCAAATGACGGTCCAACGGTCGGACCCGAAGAAAAAAAAGTATCGTCGAAAGGGTTTGCTCGAACAAGTTGAAACGGCACTAGTTCACCGCGAAACTTCCATGCAAACGAGGACGCGAGCAGGATTGAGAAGAAATTGTGGCTAGCGTCTCGCGCCCGCTCACCCCGAGCGAAATTATTGACCTGCGCCCTCTAAGCCGATTCCAAATCTATACGATCGCGCTCTGCGGCGTAGTCCTCGTATTGGAGGGCTTTGACGCCCAGATTGCAGGGACCCTCGCTCCGTCTATCTCGGAAAGCTTGAAAATTCCTCTCAAGGCCTTTGGACCCATTCTTTCTGCGAGCCTGGTTGGTCTGATGATTGCCGCGATGGCGACAGGTCCTATCGCCGACCGCTGGGGTCGCAAGTGGCCCGTTGTGATTTCTACGATTATTTTTGGGGCCTTTGCGATATTTACTGGCCGCGCGACCACGTTCAACGAACTATTGTTGTTTCGCTTCTTAACGGGCTTAGGCTTGGGCGGTGCGATGCCCAACGTTGTGTCTCTTGCTGCGGAGTATTCTCCGAAGCGACTGCTGAGAGCTCTTGTGGCGATGTTGTTCGCAGGAATGCCCCTGGGAGGATTTCTCTGCGGGATGACAAGCTCCGCGTTGATCCCCACCTGGGGCTGGAGACCAGTTTTCTACCTTGGCGGGCTATTGCCATTTGCTCTGGCGATTCTCTTGATCCCGGTTCTGCCGGAGTCTGTGCGGTTTTTGACCGTGCGCGGCAGAGACCCTCAAACGATTTCTCGGATCATGCGCAGAATATCTCCAGACCTTGATGGATTTGACCTGACCAGAGAAGCTGCTCTAGGCGCGCGGCATCACGGCCTGCCGGTCAAGCATCTCTTCACAGAGAGCCGTGCGTCTGGAACCCTTCTTCTTTGGGTTCAGTTCTTCATGAATCTTTTGCTCTTGTATTTCAACATCAGTTGGCTGCCGGCGCTGATTCGGCAAGCGGGGATGTCGGTGAACGCCGGCGTCATGG
>Ga0307477_10000319_pt1 | contig 58796 bp, 52 predicted proteins | sample atmos_gasesECM2C_FD_203316 | JGI IMG/M metagenome (GOLD analysis project Ga0307477, IMG submission 203316) | Hardwood forest soil microbial communities from Morgan-Monroe State Forest, Indiana, United States - atmos_gasesECM2C_515 | ecosystem: Environmental > Terrestrial > Soil > Temperate...
ACGGCCCTCCTTCTTCTCTCCGCGACTCTGCGGCCACCTGGTCTTCGGTAACTCCAAAGCATTCGAGGGGAACAGAACGCTCCTGAGGATCGCTCCAAGGCAGCCTCCAATGGTGTCGAGAGGCAGTTCGAGGAGGACCTGCCGGAGTTGGCCAGGGGGCCAAAACGGAGTTGGGTGGCCGGAGGGATTCGTAGCCGGAGAGGGAGGAACGGAGGTCCCCAGGCGGCGGGGCGAATCCCCTCCTCAGGCCCCCCCTCTGAGCCCGTATGGGCGAGGGGTAAAAGTCCTCCGCTGCCGCCCACTAGCATAAGACCCCTCGCCCATACGGGCTCAGAGGGGGGGCCTGAGGAGGGGATTCGCCCCGTCGCCTGGGGACCGGCCGGGAGGGGTTCCCCGGAGGCCCCCCGGAGGCCCTCGGAGGCCCTCAATCCAGCAAGACGATGGGTGGACCCTTCTGAGGGCTGGTCTGGGAGAAAGACGGGTCGAGGAGGAAGTTCCCGGCGATCGAGCCGCTGGTGTCCGCGTCGGCGAGGGGCTTGCCTGCATCGGTGGCCTGCAGCGTGTAGCCGTCCTCGCGTACCGAGTAGAGGAGCGGCTCGCCCCCCGGGTCGGTGAGATCGGAAGGCGAGAGGAGGCCGGAGTCGCGCAGCTGTCCGAGCTGGTCCGGGAAGCGCCCGTCGCGCAGGCAGGCGGTCTTGGCGGCTGTCTCGATCTTGGCATAGAGAGACTCCCGCTGATTGCGCACGAAGGCGGCGCGCTCCCCCTGCTCCCAGGGTAGGGACAGCAGCACCCGCTCCGGAGCCTGCCGGGCCGCGACGACCAGCGCGGCGGCAGCTGCCACGGCCAGGCTGGCCGCCGCCAGCCGGTGGGCCAGCGGCACCAGCCGGCCCGGCCGCTCGATCTGCATCTGGCGGAACCGGCTCGACAGCGGGCCGCCGGGAGGGCTCTCAGGGGCGAGACCTCCCGGAGAGGTCGCCCGGCGATCCTCGCCGGCCGCCGGCTGCCCGTCCACCGTGGCCGACCGGCGGCCGCCCGCGGCGGGAAGCACCCCCGACCTGCCGGCCGATCCCGCCGGCGGCGCATCGGGAGGCACGACAGTCGGGGTCCACATGGTTCCCGGCCGCGCGGTCGGGGCAGGAGCCAGGATGGGCCCGCCGGGCGCCGGCAGCCCCGGCGGCTTGACCAGGCCGGTGGCCGTGGCGCGCGGCCGGGGCGGCCCCGGCGGGATCGGGGGGTTCACCAGCGCCGCTGCCGGCCAGGGCACCGGTTCCGATGCCGGCGACGAGCCTGGCGTGGGCGACGGCAGGCCGGCCGGCCTGGGCGCCGGCGCGGACGCGGCAGACGCGGCAGACGCGGCAGACGCGGCAAGGTCGCCAGCCGCGGCCGCCGGCGCGGCGGGCACGGTCGGCGCCGGGTGCGCGAACGGCAAGGACGGGGCGGCAGAGACCACCGGCCGCTTCCCCGGCGGGTCCAGGGCGGGAGCGGCCGCGTCCCGGGTGGCCGGGGCGGCGGCGACGGCAGCGCCGAGCGGACCGCCTGCTGCCGGCGGCACGAGCGGCACCGGCGATCGCCGAGGAACGGCCGGCGGCGGGGCCGTCCCGCGCGGCGCCGTGGGCGTCGACATCTCCGGCAGCTCGGGCACCTGGGGCAGCCAGAGCTCGCCGCTGGCCGCCTTGGTCCCAATCTCGGGGCGCCGGTCGCCCGCGGCGGCGCCGGCGGCTCCCGCCCTCGGCTTCGGCACGACAGCAGCCATGGCAGCCATGGCAGCAGGACCGGCAGGCGTTCCCTCGCGGGCAGTGGCGGCGGCGGCCGCGGCCGGTGGCCCCGGCTGCGCCGCCGGCGAGGGCGGGCCGGCGAAATCGGCCAGTGTCCGCAGTAGCAGGTCCTCGACCGAGATCGGCTGGAAGCCCTCCTCGTAGGACACCTCGTCGCCGCCGTAGAACTTGAAGTCGCCCGCCTGCCAGCGCAGCAGCGATTCGAGCTGGCGGATCGTCTGCAAGCGCAAGGCGGCGAGCAGCTGCGGGCGGGTGAGGTACCGCCGCTCGACCAGCAGGTCGAGGAGGCGGCCGCCGCTGACCTGGTGCTCGGCGCCGGCGCGCGCGAGCTCCGCGGCGCTCAGCAGGCCCTCGCCGACCAGCAGCTTCGCCAGGCCTTCCTCGACCGTGTGCGCCAGCGAGTCGGCGGCGACGATGCGCCCGGCGAGGAACGAGATGGCGACGATGTCCTGCTGTCCCTGAATGGTCAGGATGCCGGTCTTGCCCTGCTGGGAGATCATCTGCAGGATCTCCGGCAGGCTGAAGAGGTCCAGGCTGCCTTCAACCGACATCGGGAGCGACCTCCGCGCGTGCCTTTTCCGGGTCCCTCGCCGGCCTGGCGGCGGCAACCCGCGCCCGGGCGCGAACCACGCTCGGTGCCGCGAGGCTGGCCAGGCGGGCGATGCAGGCGATGTAGGCGCCGTTCATACGGCGTTGCGCAGCTCCCAGCGCAGCCTCGCTCCGACGTAGAGCAGCAATCCGGCGACCACGAGCGCCCATGACGCGAGGTTCCCCGGATCATACCCCCAGGGAATGCGGTACCCGAGGCGCTCGAACCGCGGCAGCATGAGCAGCGCCGCCGGCGCCAGCAGCGCCAGGAACGCGCGGGCGCCGTCGCCGGCCTCGGCCGACGCCAGGCCGGGCACGAGGACGCGCCGCCAGAGATCGAGGCGGCGATGCCCGAGGCGCCATTGCAGCTGGGTCTCGCTGTAGCCGTACCGGCGCCTGGCGAGATGCAGCGCGACGGCCAGCAGGATGGCGCCCAGGGCCACCGCCATGGCAGCGGCCCCGTGCTGCACCAGGTCGAGACCGCTGGCCGGACCGATCAGGCTGCCCTCGATGTCCGGGATCCGTGCCAGGCCGCCGGCGGCGGTCACCACGTGCACCTGGTCGACCTCGCTCAACCAGCCATCGACCCGCTCCGCGTCGATCACCTTGGCCTGCGCGAGCGCGCGGCGCGCCTCCTCGAAGAGATAACCCTCGTTGTAGGCCTGGCTGAGGTCGTACAGCGCGGGCGCGCCATGGCGCGGATCGGCCGCGGCAGCCTGCTGGAAGTACTGGATGGCGCTGCCGGTGTCGCCGCGATTGTAGGCGTAGACGCCGAGATCGAGCAGGGCGGCGGCATTCTGCGGCTGGACCGCGAGCACGTCGCCGTAGAGCCCGCGGGCGAGCTCCCACTGCCCCAGCATGCGGTGCACGTCGGCCAGCAGCAGCTTGACCGCGGGGCTGTCGGGAAGGCTCGAGCGCAGCAGCCCGAGGTCGGTGAACAGCCCGCCGTAGAGGCGGCGCTGGCGCAAGCTCTCGAGCGCCTTGACCGGCGGCGACAGCCGCACCGCCACCGACCGGTCCTGCGCCGCGATCAGCAGCGGCGCCGAGCCGAGCAGCAGCCAGAGACCGATGAGCACCACCCGTTCGCTGGCCGAGGCATAGCCCCAGAGCAGCAGCGACCAGAGCAGCAGCAACCAGGTGAGCCGGCCGGGCAACGCCAGCGGCCAGAGCAGAGCGGCCGCGGCAAGCACCACCGCCACCTCGCGGGGCAGCCAACGCCCGCTCCACCGCGAGAGGTCGTGGACCAGGCCGCCGCCTCGCGTCGCCATCAACGCGCCGACGAAGAGCCCGCCGGTCAGGAGCAGCAGGTAGAGGCTCCAGATCATCAGGTCCTGCAGCCAGAGGTAGCGCTCGAGCGGCAGCAGGAAGAGCCGCGGGTAGGCGCGGCACAGGGCCGCCACGCAGCGTGGATACGCACCGGCGGCGCGGGCCGCCGCGGCTTCGGCGAAGGCGACGTCGGGACGCCCCGGATCGAGCCGCTCGGCGGCTTCGAGCGACCAGCCGGCGCGGGTGAAGTCCCGGCGCCGCGCCGCCTCCATCGCCCAGGCCACGGTCCCGAGCGACAGATCGGGCAGGCGGGTCATGCCGAGCTGCTCGGCAGTGGCCAGCATCTCGCCGACCGCGGCTTCCGAGTGCGCGCGGTCGGCGGCGCTCACCCATTGCAACCACAGCTCCTCGATCCGCTTCAGCTGCTGGCGCACGGCCGGCGTGATCTCGAAGCCGGCGCCGCGCTGCGTGGACGCTCCTTCGGCCGCCGCCGGCGGCAAGAGCGGCGCGGCGAGGGCCGGGGCCGCATCCAGGCGCGGCAATGCCAGGGCGACGGCGGCAGCCAGGACCTGCGGCCATCGCGGAGACCTTGGCCACCGCGCCGAGCGTGAGGAATGCGGGCTAACCGCGCTTCTGGACATACCGGACCCGCAGGCGGTAGAGCAGGTCCTCCAGGAAAGCGGACTCCTGGGCAGTGAGGTTTCCCGCTGTCTTCTGGCGCAATATGTCCAGGAGGTCGATGTGCAGGCGCGCCATCTCGAGGTTCTCGGCGGACTGGCCGTCCGGCAACTCGAGGTCGCCGAGATAGATGGCGACCGGCTCCGCCAGCATCGCCGCGAGGTCGTAGAAGCTCGCGCCGAGGCCCGGCGGCGAGCCGGGAATCTCGAGCCGGACGCCGGATTCGCCGGCGCCGCCGCCGGTTGCCTCCGAGCGTTCCGGGCGTTCCGGACCTGCCGGGCGGCCCGAGCGCTCCTCCGGGTAAGGCTCGCCGCGTCCCGGGGCGCCGGCCTTGCCGGCGGCGTGGCCGGAGGAGGGGCCAGCGAACGGCTCGGCGCGCCCGCCGGCGGCGTCCCGCGCCGTCGGCGGGGTAGCCGGGGCGGCCGGGCCCGCCGGCCTCGCGGGCGGCACGGCTGCGGCGGGCGCTCCGGTGGCAGCGTCGACTGCCGTGGCTGCAGCCGGCGTTGCCGCCGGAGCCGTCGATTTTTCGTCGAGGAAGCGGTACTCTTGGCGCAACTCACCGTCGGCCGTGAACATGCGCTTGTCGGTGATCTTTATTTCCTTGCCTTCTTTGCTCACCGGCACCTCCACTCCTCGGGTCCAGCCGCCGCGCCGCTCGGGGTCTTGCACAAAAATCGTAGCAAGCGCCCCACGACGAGAGCAAGTCGAGACGGTTCGGGCAGCCATCGTGTCACGCCCCGCCGATTCCCGCCAGGCAGGGTCCGCGGTAGGTCGTGGGTCACTCTCCCGCCGACTCCCTTTGGGCGAGGGGCTGGGACTGCTGGGACGGAGGACTTTGGCCCCTCGCCCAAAGGGAGTCCGAGGGAGCCTGACCCACTACCACGCGGTGGATCACTGATGCCAACTCGGTCCCACCCACCGCGGCGGCCGCCTCCCGACCCGGGAACGACGGCCGACCTGCAGCCGCTGCTCGACCTGGTCGAGCGCCTGCGCGCCCCGGACGGCTGTCCATGGGACCGCGAGCAGGGCCTGGGCGAGGTGCGCGCGTTCCTGCTCGAAGAGGCGCACGAGCTGGCGGCGGCCATCGACGGCGGCGACTGGCGGGAGATCGCCGGCGAGCTCGGGGACCTGCTGTTCCAGGCGGCGTTCATCGGCCGCCTCGCCGCCGAGGCCGGCGCTTTCGACCTGGCGGCGGCGATCGACGGGGTGCGGCGCAAGATGGTCGCCCGCCACCCCCACGTCTTCGGCGACGAGGAGCTGGCCGACGCGGCGGCGGTCCGCGCCGCCTGGGAGCGGCGCAAGCTGCAAGAGGAGCCTGGACGCGCCTCGCTGTTGGCGGGCGTACCCGCCTCCCTGCCGGCCCTGCTCGGCGCCTACCGGCTGACCCAGAAGGCGGCCGGCGTCGGCTTCGATTGGCCCGCCGCCGAGGCGGTACTGGCGAAGACCGAGGAGGAGATCGGCGAGCTGCGCCGCGCCTTGGCCGCGGGGGCCGCCGGGGCCGCGGGCGCGGCGCCGGCGGTGCGCGAGGAGATGGGAGACCTGCTGTTCACGGTCGCCAACCTGGCGCGCAAGCTCGAGATCGATCCGGAAGCCGCCCTGGCCGCCGCGAACCGCAAGTTCCGGCGCCGTTTCGAGCACGTCGAGCGGGGACTCGCCGCACGCGGCCGGCGGCTCGGCGAGGCGACGCTCGCCGAGATGGACGCGCTGTGGGACGAAGCGAAGCGGCTGGCCGAGCCTGAGCCCGAGCCCGAAGGCTGAAAGCTGAAGGCTTCTCGGTCTGCCCCCCTGCTCTTCCGGTCCGACTCCCCTGGCCCGCGCGACTACTAGCCCGCGGCGCGGCGGGGCTGGCGCAGCAGCTCCTCGAGGTAGGGCTTGACGTTGGCCGCCACCTTCACCTGGCCCGCGGCGGTGGGATGGATGCCGTCGGCCTGGTTCAGCTCGGCGACACCGCCAACCCCGGCGAGCAGGAAAGGCACCAGCGGCACGCGCAGCTCGCCGGCGATGCGCGGATAGATCGCGGCGAAGGCGGCGGTGTAGTCCGGACCGTAATTCGGTGGGATCTGCATGCCGAGCAGCAGCACCCGGGCGCCGGCCTGCCGAGCCTGGGTCACGATCTCGCGCAGGTTGCGCTCGATCTCGGCGGGCGGCTGGCCGCGCATCGCGTCGTTGCCGCCGAGACCCACCACCACGACCGCCGGGTGCTGCGCGAGCAGCCAGCGCAGGCGCCGCAAGCCGCCCGCGCTCGTGTCGCCCGAGACGCCGGCGTTGATCACCCGCACCGCGAACCCATCTCCCGGCAGCTCCCGCGCCAGCAACGCCGGAAACGCCTGATCGGCCGGCAAGCCCAGCCCCGCGGTCAGGCTGTCACCCAGGAAGACGACTGCGGGAGCCGCGGGTAGCGGCGAGGGTGCGGCCGTGCGAGGGACCCCCTCTGGTTTCGCGCCATGAGGAGCTGCTGCCGGCGTCGCAATCGGAGGAGCCCCGGGTAGCGGCGAGGGTGCGGCCGTCTGAGGACCTGCCACCGGCGTCGCGCCCGGAGCAGAAGCCGGCGCCGCCGCGACTCCACCCTCCGTCCGCTGGCATGCCCCAGCCGCCACCAGCAAGGGAATAAGCACCAGGAGAGCCAGAGTTGCGTCCAGCAAGAAGTGCCGCGACCGGCGACAGTCGGAGCCGCGGCCGCTCAGCAAGAAGTGCCGCGACCGGCGACCACCGCAGCCGCGGCCTTCCAGCGACGATCGTCGCGACTGGCGGGTAAGGCGGTCGAGCTGGCGCCGTATGAACAGCATGGCCGGATTCTACGCCGCCCGCCGCCCCCCGCCGCCGCCCGGATCGCCGCCCCCCTGAGCCGCCGCACGACCGTCCCGGTAACCGGATCGAGATTCGAGGTCCATAGAGCTACCCTAGAGGTCCACACATGCCCACGGCCAGCCCATCCGCGACGGCCGCCTCCGCGGCGGCGGTGCCCAGCATCAAGGTGCCCAGCATCGAGGTGCCGAGCATCGAGGTGCCCCGCGTCGAGGTGCCCCGCATCGAGCTGATCCGCCTGACCCGACGGCTGCCGTCGGGCGGGCGCGAGCTGACGATCGTCGACGCCGTCGACCTGACCATCCCCGCCGGCCAGTTCGTCGCCGTGCTCGGGCCTTCGGGCAGCGGCAAGTCCACGCTGCTCGCGCTGATGGCCGGGCTGGACCGGCCGACCTCCGGCGAGGTGCGCATCGACGGCCGGCCCATCTCCGGCCTGTCGGAGGACGAGCTGGCGCTGCTCCGCCGCCACCAGATCGGCTTCGTCTTCCAGAGCTTCCAGCTCCTCGGCAACCTGACCGCGCGCGAGAACGTGCTGCTGCCCGCCGAGCTGCGCGGGCTCCCCGATCCGCCGGCGCGGGCCGACGAGCTGCTGGCCGCCGTCGGCCTCGCCGACCGCGGCCATCACTATCCGAGCCAGCTCTCCGGCGGCGAGCAGCAGCGGGTGGCCCTGGCGCGGGCCTTCGCCGCGCGCCCGCCGATCCTGCTTGCCGACGAGCCCACCGGCAACCTCGACGGCGCGACCGGCCGCATCGTCCTCGACCTGATGACCGGTCTGCGCCGGCGCGAAGGGACGACGCTGGTGCTGGTCACCCACGACGCCGCGGTGGCGGCGCTCGCCGACCGCCAGATCCACCTGCTCGACGGCCGCATCGAGCGCGCCACCGGACTGCCGGAGCTCACTGCCGCTGGACCCGAGACGGCAGCGGCGGCAGCGGCAGCAGCGGCGACACCGGATGCCGCCGTGCACGCGGAGTCTCCCATGGCGGTGGTGGGCCGTTGAGAGCCTCGCTCTACCTGCGCACCCTGGGACGGGAGTCGCGCGGCACGCGCGCGCGGCTGGCGTTCTTCGTCGCCTGCCTGTCGGTCGGCGTCGCGGCGGTGGTGGCGGTGGCCGGGCTGTCGTCCAGCCTCGACGACGGCATCCGGGTCGAAGCCCGCCAGCTGCTCGCCGCGGACCTGGCGATCGTCGGCAACCGCCCGCTCCCGGCCGGCTTCGATCCCACCGCGGGCACCGCCGGCGTCGAGGAGACCCGCATCGAGGAGGCGCCGACCGTGGTCGCGGCGCCGCCCCGGGCCGGCCGGCCGGGACCCAGCCAGCTCGTCGAGCTCAAGGCGGTCACCGGCGCCTACCCCTTCTACGGCACGCTGGTGCTGAAGCCGGCGCGGCCGCTCGCCGAGCTGCTGGCGCCCGACGCCACGGTGGTCGCCTCCGACCTGCTGGCGCGGCTGCACCTGCGGCTCGGCGACGACCTGCGCATCGGCGGCCTCGACTTCCGCATCGCCGGCGTCGTGGTGTCCGAGCCGGACCGGGTCGGCGTCTCCTTCACCGTCGGCCCGCGCGTCTTCATCTCCGGCGCCGGCCTCGCGCGCACCCCGCTGATGGGCCGCGGCAGCCGCATCTCCCATCGCCTGCTGCTCAAGTTCCCGCCGGGAACGCCGGGCACCCGCATCCAGGCGGTTGCCGAGCGTCTCAAGCAGACCATCCCGGACCCCGCCTTCTACCGCGTCGAGACCTACCGCGACGCCCAGCCGGCGCTGCGCGAGAACCTCGCCCGGGTCGAGCGCTTCCTCGGCCTGGTGGCGCTGCTGTCGCTGTTCGTCGGCGGCATCGGCGTCGCCGAGAGCGTGCGGGCGTGGCTCGCCGGGCGGCTGGACGCGATCGCGGTGCTGAAGTGCCTGGGCATGCGGCCGCGGGAGATCTTCCTGCTCTACCTGGGCCAGACCGCGCTCCTGGGCCTCGCCGGCAGCCTGGTCGGCATCGCCGCCGGGGTGGCCGTGCAGCAGCTGCTGCCCGGCCTCTTCCCCGACCTCATCCCGGCCGGCATGGTGCACCCCTGGCAGCCGCTGGCGCTGCTGCGCGGCCTCGGCCTGGGCGCCGGCGTCGCCATCCTCTTCAGCCTGGCGCCGCTGTCGGCGGTGCTTCGGGTGCCGCCGGTGCGGGTGCTGCGGCGCGAGGCCGAGCCGCTGCCGCGCCATCCGCTCGCCTCCCTGGTCACCGGCGTGACCCTGATCGCCGGCATCCTGGGCCTGGCCAGCGTCCAGTCGCGCTCCTGGCTCCTGGGCGTCCAGTTCACCGGCGGCGTGCTGCTGGTGACCGTGGTGCTGGCCGCCGCCGCGCTGCTGATCGTGCGCGCGGTGCGGCGCATGCCGCGGGACTTCGCGCGGCCGTGGCTGCGCCAGGGGCTGGCGGCGCTCGCCCGCCCCGGCGCCGCGACCTTCGGCGCCATCGTGGCGCTGGGCCTGGGCGTGCTGGTGGTGCTGGCGATGTCGCTGGTGGAGCGCCGGCTGGCCGGGGAGTTCGCCCGCCAGCTCCCCACCGACGCCCCGAGCGCTTTCCTGATCGACATCCAGCCGGACCAGTGGCCGGGAGTGCGCGGGCTGCTCGAGCGCGCCGGCGCCAGGCGCATCGAGTCGGTGCCGGTGGTGCCCTCGCGGCTGACGGCGATCGACGGCGTCAGCGTCGACGACCTCACCGGCGCGCGCTCGCCTCACCGGCCGAAGGACCGCAACCGCCGCTGGATGCTGACCCGCGAGCAGCGCCTGACCTACATGCGGACGCTGCCGCCGGACAACGTGGTCATCGCCGGCGCCCTGTGGAGCGATCCCGCGCACCGCCCCGAGGTCAGCGTCGAGGAGAGCTTCGCCGAGGACCTCAAGCTCCACCTCGGCACGGTGCTGCGCTTCGACGTCGAGGGGGTGCCGATCGACCTCGTGGTGACCAGCATCCGCAAGGTCAACTGGCGCTCGTTCGGCATCAACTTCTCGCTGGTGGTCGAGCCCGGGGTGCTCGACCAGGCGCCGCAGCAGCGCTTCGCGGCGGTGCGCCTGCCGCCCGGCGGCGAGCAGCGCATGCAGGACCTGCTGGCGGCGACCTACCCCAACGTCACCGTGCTGCGCATCCGCGAGCTGCTCGAGAAAGTCGGCAAGGTGCTGAACCGGATCTCGCTCGGCGTACGCTTCCTCGGCGGCTTCACCGTCCTCGCCGGCATCGCCATCCTGGCCGGCGCGATCAGCGCCGGCTCGGCGCGCCGCAGCCACGAGGTGGCGCTGCTCAAGACCCTAGGCATGACGCGGCGCGGAGTGGTCAGCCACTTCGCCGTCGAGTACGCCCTCATCGGCCTGGTCGCCGGCGCCATCGGCGCCTGCGGCGCCGCCGCCCTGGCCTGGGGCGTGGTCACCCGCGGCTTCAACCTCACCGGCCAGCTCGAGCCCTGGCCGCTCGCCATCGGCGTCGCCGCCAGCGCCGCCCTCACCGTCGCCGCCGGACTCGCGGCAAGCGTGCGGGCCCTGCAACGCCGCCCGATCGAGATGCTGCGCACGGAGTAGGGAAGGCGGCGAGGGTTGCCGAGGGCACCGACCTTGGACTTCGAGTGCCTCGCCCCAAGGGAGGCAGAGGGGTTGAAGGAGCCGGGGAATTTCGCCGCCTTGGAGGGGGGAACGCCGCGCCTCAAGCGCCGCCGGCGTCGCCTTCGGTGTCCATGACCTTCAGGTCCGGGCTCACGATCAGCCGCGCCTCGGTCGCCCGCTGCACGTCCTCGGCCGTCAAGCCGGGCGCCACTTCCTCCAGCACCAGCCCGTCCGTGGTCACGCGGATGTAGGCCATCTCGGTCACGATCGTGTCGACGACGCCCACGCCGGTGAGCGGCAGCTTGCATTGCTTCAGGATCTTCGGCGCGCCGTCGCGCGCGGTGTGCTCCATGGCGACGATCACCCGCCTTGCCGCGGCGACCAGGTCCATGGCGCCGCCCATCCCTTTCACCATCTTGCCGGGGATCATCCAGTTCGCGAGGGTGCCCGTCTCGTCCACCTCCATCGCGCCCAGCACGCTCAGATCGACGTGCCCGCCCCGGATCATGGCGAACGACTCGGCGCTCGAGAAGTAGGAGGTCCCCGCCATCTCGGTCACCGTCTCCTTGCTTGCATTGATCAGGTCGGCATCCTCCTGCCCCTCGAGCGGATAGGGGCCGATGCCGAGCATGCCGTTCTCGGATTGCAGGATGACTTCCATTCCCGCCGGAACGTGATTGGCGATGAGCGTCGGCATCCCGATGCCCAGGTTCACGTAGAACCCGTCGCGCAGCTCGCGCGCCACCCGCTTCACGATCCGCTCGCGCTTCTCGGCGGCTGTCTCTGGCTTGTCCATCGCGGCCCCGGCTAGGTAGTGTGTCAGTTTCCCCGGGAGGGTCCGGCTACGAGGTGGCTTTCCTCACGGTCCTTCTCTCGATCCTGCGCTCGTAGAGCTCTCCCTGGCAGACGACCTGCACGTAGACGCTCGGCGTGTGGACGTGGTCCCCGTCGATCTCCCCCACCTCGACGAGGTGCTCGACCTCCGCGATCGTCACCTTGGCCGCCGCGGCCATCATCGGGTTGAAGTTCCGCGCCGTCTTGCGATATACGAGGTTGCCCATCCGGTCGCCCTTCCACGCCCTGACGAAGGCGAAATCGGCGCGCAGCCAGCGCTCCATCAGGTAGGTGCGGCCGTCGAACTCGCGCGTCTCCTTGCCCTCGGCGACGACGGTCCCCACCCCGGTCGGCGTGAAGAACGCCGGGATGCCCGCGCCGCCGGCGCGGATCCGCTCCGAGAAGGTGCCCTGCGGCACCAGGTCGAGCCTGATCCTGCCGTTCAGCACCATCTCCTCCAGCAGCTTGTTCTCGCCGACGTAGGTCCCGATGTGATGCACGATCTGCCCCGCGGCCAGCAACAACCCGGCGCCGACGCCGTCCACGCCGGCGTTGTTGCTGATGATCGTGAGATTCCGCGTCCCCTTGCGCACCAGCGCGCGGATCAGGTTCTCCGGGATGCCGCAGAGCCCGAAACCGCCCAGCATGATGACCGCGCCGTCGGGCACCTCGCGGATCGCCTCGTCGGAGCTGCCTACGACCTTGTTCATCGCCTCCCCCGGGAATCGGGCGGACGATATCCCACCCGATCCCGGGCCGCAAGGAGAAGCCTGCTCTGGCTGCGCTGTTACCCCGGCCTTGGCTACCCGCGCGGCGGCCGCCCGAAGCCCGGCAGCGCCTTGAAGAGAGCCTCGACGTCGCCCGGGACCGCCGCCGGGAGACAATCGACGATCCACGAGCCCAGGGCCCGGTAGCTCTCGAACTGCGCCTCGCTGTAGAGCTGGTTGCCAGTGGACTCGTGCGGAAAGTCGGGATGGAGCTTGGCGTAGTGAAAGACATCCGCCGACTCCGTGCCGTTGAGCGCCGGCTTGATATAAAGGAGCCAACCGTCCACGTGGTCCGCGGGGACGCCGCCGCCGGCTGCCCCGTTGCCGCCTGGCGGCACCTCGTCGACGCACGAGTACCGAATCCTCGCCAGCGCGAAGCAGGGGAACTTCGCCTTCTTGCTCGGGTCGTAGTCCTTTCCCAGCAGGTCCGGCCTGGCCCGCATCGGCAGATTGTGGAACTCGATCGGCACCCCCAGGTCGATGCGGATCTTGGAGATGGCGTTGCCCAGATCCTCGAATTGGAACTTGGGGTCCTGGCTGCCGTCGCTCACCACGATGAAGCGGCAACGCCGCAGCACCATCTCGTAGAGCCCGAGGTTCTCGAAATGCCCGCCATCCGACAGGTAGACATAGCGACTCGTGTCGTTGGTGAGCCCGAACGTCTCGGCGGCCAGCGCCGCCGGCGCCTCGCTCGGTCCCTGCGTGTCGAACGTCTTCGCCCCCGCCGGCCCGGGATTGCCGAGCCACCACCCCAGCCGGATGTTGAACAGCGCCAGCAGAAACGTCACCACCGGCGACGAGTGCGACCCCATGTTGGGGCTCGCCGCCGCGCCCGAGATGGCCACCGCCGTGCCAAGCGAGATCCGCGCGCCGCCCTTGCGCTTGCCGTAGGTCTTCGCCGAGCGGTAGCCACCGCGGTAGCCGCAGTGCAGCGCCGAGAACGTGAACGACTCGGCCTTGCGGTCCTGCCAGGCGAGCTCCTTGCCTGCCACCAGGTTGAGCGCCACGTTGACGAGGTGGAAGGGCCGGTTGCGCCCGAGATCCACCAGCTCCAGGTTGTCCTTGTCGTCGAAGCCGGTAAACAGGTTCGGCAGCCGCGTACCGGGCTTCCGCGACGCCCCGAGATAAGCGCGGATCAGCCGATCGCGGTAGGCGCCGTGGAGAGAGAAGCGGTTGACGTCCACGAAGTAGCCGGCCACCAGGCCCAGCGCCACCAAGGCGGCCGCCAGCCCGACCACCAGGCGGCCCGGCGTCTGGGCGATGACGTTGAGGTACCCATGCGGCCAGAGCCCCGGCGCCAGTGCCATGGGCATCTGCAACCACTCGGCCAGGCATCGCAGGCCGAGCGAGGTTAGCGCCGACAGTCCGACCAGGAGTGAGAGGGCGAAGAGCGGCGCCGCCAGCGCCAGCGCCACGCCGGCGGCCCTGGCCGGCAACGGTTGCGGCTGGCTGCTGTTCACCTTCTTGGCGCCGGTCTTCCCCCCGAAGCCAAGGACCAGGGTGAGCAGTCCCGACAGGCCGCCCACCGTCCCCATGGTCCAGACGCCCGCGTGGTACCACAGCAGCGGGCCGAAGATCACCAGGATGGAGAGGAACGCCCGCGCCACGACCCAGATCAGGATCCAACCGGCGGCCCGCGCCACCCACTCGCGGTCCTCGTCGCTCGCCCACTTGCTGGCCAGGGCGACGAACAGCGTCACGGCGAGCAGGAAGAACACCAGCAAGAGCGGCGCGGCGCCGCAGACGTAGACCTCCCGCCCGAACGCCGTGGTGAGGTTCACCGGCGTCCGCGGCGAAGCCAGCCAGGCGGCCGCCCACCAGGCGAGCAGCCCTCCCAGCGCGCCGCTGATCACCACGCCGAGAAACTCGAAGATCACGAAGGAGCGCACCCACAGGCGCGACAGCAGAAAGCCGCCGAGGTTGAGCGCCAGGCCGAAGAGCACGAACGCCTGGCACGCGGACAGGTGGTTGCCGAGGAGCACGAATTGCACGCGCCCCGGCACCGATCCCGGCACGCCCGCCACCATCCAGTACCACACCAGGGTGACCGCGATCGCCATCGCGGCGAGCGGCAGCAGGCACAGCCAGAGGAAGGCGCCCTGGCCCTGGAGCTTTCTTGGCCACCGGCTCACCCGGCGCCCCTTCGTTGCCGAGATGGGGCTTTGCCGGTTGGCGGCGATGAGGCTTGGCCGGTTGGCGGTAATGAACGCGATCGCCACGATGCCTGCCGCGACGGCGCCCCAGAAAACCGCCTGCACCATCGAGGCCGACGGCTGCTGCCGCGCCAGCACGACGCCGAGCCGCGGCACCAGGAGCACCGCCGCCAGCATCGGCACGAGGACCAGCCAGTTGAGCAGCAAATTGCGGCAGAAGATCGCCACCAGGGTCCAAGTATCGGCCGAGAGCAGGCCGAAGCGCGGGCTCATGTAGCGGCTGTACTCGCGCAGGTGGTGGACCGGTTCGGGGTCCGGCTCGAGCGGCGTCTCGGGCGGCCCGGCGAGCGTCCTTTCGACCGCCTCCACGTCGCCTCCGAGGCGCGCGATCCAGCCCGACAGCCAGCCTCCCATGTAGCCGCCACCCGAGACCGTGGACAGGTAGTCGAATGAGCTCAGCAACCCGCGGCGCGCCAGCCCCTGGACCACACCCAGGCCGAAGGTGGCGCTGCGGATGCCGCCGCCCGACAGGCAGAGCGCCGTGCGCCCCCCTCCCTGCCCGGGCGCCAGGCCGTGCAAGCGCAGGTACACCTCTCCCACCAGGGCGGACTCGACCGACCGGTCGCGGTCCCCCTTGTCGGGCACCCGGGCGAAATGCTCCTTCCACTTGGTGCGCTCCGCTTCGATCTCCCGCGGATCGATGGCGCCCTTATACCGGTGCTCGAGCTCCTCGAGCAGCATCTTGTGGATCGGTATCGGGTCTTGTCCCGGCGGTTTGCCGCTCACCATGCCTACCTCCCTGGCGCCGCACGCCGCGGCACCGCACCAACTGTCGAGCTCTTACCCGACGCCGCGGCCGGCAGGGGAAGGTGCCGATTCCGGCGGCGGAAGGAAATCTCCTGGCCCGAAGAGCCACAGCGCGATGGCCGCCAGGAGGCTCACCAGCGCCAGCAGGAAGCCGGCCGAGTTGAGCGGCTGCCACGCTCCCCAGGCGAGGCCGCAGATTCCGATCACGGCCGCCGCCACGCCAGGGAGGTCAGGCCCGCGTACCAGGCCGCGTCTTCCAACCTCATGGACGGACGCGCGGACGCTCTTTCTCCTTCAACCGAGATTGGCACGCCTCGTGTGAGCGATCGACGCTTGCACGAGTCGGCAGCCTTGCCTCGGCCCTGCTCGAGAATGGTTGACCTGTTCAACGTAGCAGGCAAGGAGATTGGATGGCAAATCGCGATGCGCCTGAGGAGGCGCGGCGCCAGCTCGCGGCGGTGTACGACGGCTTCACCGAGGGGCTCGACACGCCCGACCTCGTCGCCGCCCGCGAGCTGCTCGCCGAGCTCGCCTGAGGTGCGGGCCCGAGGCGTCTCCGTCGCTCCGGCCCTTCGCCGCGCAGGTTCCGCTCAGCCTCGCTTGCGCCCGTCCACCCGCGTCGCGGTCGCGGGGTCGTTCCGGTCGCTGCGCCACGTGGGATGACTGAAATGGATCACGAAGTCGCCATTGTACGAGGCGACGGCGGCGGCGAAGGTCAGCTTGCCGATGTGGCGCCAATTGCTGAAGGTACGCCTCTGGAAGGCCGGTGTGCCGCGCGTCGAGCCTTCATCGGTGATCTCGATGTGAAAGGTGAGCGTGCGCCGGGGTGCCGGATCTCCCCGGTCGTAGATCTGCGCCATGATCTCGTCACGGAAGTCCAGGGCGTCCCCGGGAATCCGCGGCTGGTCAGGAGCGACCAGGAGGCGCATGTAGGCCGGCGTCAGCGTGGGCTCGTTCTTGGGCTTGGCGAGCTCGGCGACCTGGTAGAGCTGGCGAATCGAGGGCTCCTTGTCGACCGCGGTGAAAACCACACCTTCCACCGCCAGGACCGGCGCGCCTCCGTGGCGGCGCCAGAGTCGAGTGTCCGGAGCGTTGCGCAGCTCCGCGTCGTTGATGGTCTCGGTGACCTCTCCGCCGAGGTCCTGCTGGGTGAAGAAGCTGGCGGTGCGCAGCGGCTCGGTATGGTTCGGATCGACGGTCGGGAACAGCTTGCCGACCAGGGCCAGCGACCGCGTGTGGCCCCGTCGCGTCTCGGTGCAGCAGGTGGAATAACGGCCCACGGCGAGAGCCTGGCTACCCTTGCGGAAATACCCCGAATAGCCGGAGTCCTCCGTGATCTCCCAGCGACCGGTGAGACATATGCCGTTCGGATGGAGCAAGCGCCGGAAACCCTTCCCATCGGGTCCCCAGCGCAGGTCGGCGTGGGAATCGAGGGTGCGCTCGGCGGCCTGGCGGAACGCATACGGACGACCGAAGGGTAGGGCCCCGCCGAGGACATCGCCCAAGGTGGCCTCGTAGATGGGCAACGGTCGCTCGCCGGCGCCTCCCCACACTGCCTGGTAGGGGTTGGCGTAGAGGGCTTCCCGCACTGCCGAGAAGGTGGATCCTCGATAAGCTCGGTCTTCGTCGGTGATCTGCTCCGTTCCGATGTAAGCCATGCTTGCGCCCTCCACGCCGTCAGCCGGCGAGAGGCCGGCCAGCCGGCGATGCGCAATCCTTGGATCGATGAAATAGCTCAGTTGAGCATACTCTGCCTCCAAGAACCGGTCAACGGTCCCCACGCCTCAGTTCTCGAGGCACCAGACGGGCATCGGCGTGGAGCATGGCGCGTATCTTGGCTGCCATGGCAACGTCTGCTTGGCAGGGCTCCAGTACCAGCTGAGAATTGCGGTGGCGCCGTTATTCGTCGGATCGGAGCTGGTCCACGCGGTGCAATTCGAAGGGACCTCGTCCGTTCCCTGGGGGAGGGTGATCGCATCGGCGCCGGTGCGGACCCAGCCCTGGGCTATCGGCGGGCCTGAGCCGGAGTCGGCCTGGGTCAATCCGAGCTCTGTGTTGTAGGTCAGGTTCGAGGGATTCAGGATCTCCCAGATCGAGGCGGCATGATAGCCGGCGGCGCAGGCGGTGAGGACTCCGGAACCCGTGACCTGGGTTTGCGTCAAGTAATAGCGGGGCGATTGGCCATGCGGACCGGGATCTCCCGTTCCTGCCGGGCCCGGTGGTCCCGCCGGTCCCTGCGGCCCCGGAGGGCCCGCCGGTCCCGCGGGTCCCTGCAGCCCTGGAGGGCCGGCCGCTCCCGCCGGTCCCTGCGGCCCCGGAAGACCGCCCGGACCTGCTGAGCCCTGCGGCCCCGGAGGGCCGGGCGGTCCCGCCGGGCCAACGCCGCCATCAGGCGCATCCACGAAATAGCCCACCACGACCGCGCGGACCTGGGCGGCGGACGTGAGGACGTGCACGGTGAAGTCACTGGTGCAGGTGGGAGCGGAGCAGAGGCCGACGACGGTCGTGCCGTTCGACGGCGCGCCGTGCACGAAGTCGAGCGCCTCCGTGGCAGGCTCCGAGTCGCCGCTGGCCCAGGCGCGCAGCTGCCCGGCACCGTTGCTCGCCGCGACGTGGAAGGTCAGCGCCACCGCCTTGGCATCCTGAGCGACGCCGCAGCCCGTGGACGCCCCACCCTGGCCAGCGAGGCCAAGCGACGCCCCCCGCACGACGAACCCACGCGCTTCACCGGCGGCGAACCTACCGGCCGGCGTCGCCTCGGTGCGCGCGACGATGCAAGGAGCAACCGGGATGTAGACAAGCCCCGCTTCCGTGCTGGCCGCGAGGCGCGCGGGCGCCAGCAACATGCTCGAGATCGCTGCGAGCGCTCCGATGCTTAGAACAGTCCTTGCATCCTCAACAAGTCTCCTTGCTAACATCCTCGCACCTCCTTTGCGGTAGCGTGCTCGAACGAACGCGAAGCTGATCGCAGATCACATAATGTCGATATACCATTGCCGCCGGCGACTGACAAGTGGGTCGTGGGTCCCCAAAAGGAATGCGCCAGCCACGCGCCGTCACTGGTGCCGGCGCGGGCGGGTGACTGCGCTCAGCGGCCGGTGGGCGGTGGCGGGGGGGCGGGGGGGCGGTCGAGGAGGGCGCTGACCTGCACGAAGCGGTAGTCGAGGGCCTGGGCGCGGGGAACCTCGGCGGCGAGGGTGGCGAGGGTCGCGGAGTGCGGATGGCCGATGGCGATGGCGCCGCCGCGGGTGCGGGCCAGCTCGAGGAGGTGCTGGAACTCGGCGGCCACGGCCGCGGGGCGGGGGTCGTCGTCGAGGAAGACCTGGCGCTCGGCGGCGGGGACGCCGAGGGAGGTGGCGACGCGGAAGCCGACGCTCTGGGCGCTGGTGCGGGAGTCCAGGAAGTAGAGGCCGCGCTCGGCGAGCACGCCCAGGATGGTGGACATCGAGCCGGGGTCGGCGGAGAGGGCGGACCCCATGTGGTTGTTGACGCCGACCGCTCCCGGCACCGCAGCGATGGCGGCCAGGGTGGACTGGCGCAGCTGCTGCGGAGACATCCCTTCGCGCAGCGCTCCCGGGCCCGGATTGCCGCCGCTCCTGGGCTCCATCGGCAGGTGACAGAGGATCTCGTCGTGGCGCCGGCGCAGGGCCGCCACCACTTCCGGCGTCTGGCTCTCGTAGGGGAGGACGGCGTAGGTGATCGGCACGCCCAGCCGATGCAGGTCGTCGAGCTCCTCGAGGCTGCGCCCGAGGTCGTCGATCACCAGCGCCACCAGCGCCGGCCCTGCCGCGGGGCCCTCCCTGTCGAGAATGGCGAGGTTGGCGCGGGCGGCGGGGGCGGAACCGGGGCCGCCGGCAGCCCCGCCGGCACCGTCGCCGGCGGCGGCCTGCCCGGAAGCGGCGTCGAGCCGCTGCGATCCCGGCGATCCCGGCGCCGCGTCGGTCCGGGCCGTGCCGTGCCGGTGCGCGGCGGCGGCGCCGGTGGCGGCGTGGCGCCCGGCGCGGGCCGCGGACGCCGCGGCCTCCCTCGACGGCTGAGCCTCGCTGCTGCCGACGCCTGCGAGGCCGGCGATGCCTGCCGGGGTGCGCCAGGGCGAGCCGTGCCCGGCCAGCCAGGTGCCGGCGGCTCCCACCGCCACGCCCAGGACGAACAGGAACAGGCCTGACCCCGCCCGGCGGCTGCCGGGCGCCGCGGCGCGGGCCGAGCGTGGGTCGAGGTGGCGGCGGATCGGCAAAGGGCGACGATCCGGTCCTTAGGAGCGAGAGGGGCGAGCCGCGAACGTCGTGGAGCCGCGGCGCTTCAGGCTGCCTTCTTCGCCGTGTGCCCGGCGCTCGCCGGCAGGGCTGGCTCGTCCAGCAGGTGGCGCACGCCGCGGCGCAGGATCAGCTCGCTCATCGGCACGTCCTTCTCGAGCAACGTCCGGTTCCGCTCGCTCACCAGCAGGTCGGGCTTCAGCGGCTCGTTGATCGGCTTCCTGTCGGGCCCGGTGTAGAAGGCGTCGGTGAAGAACAGCCGGCTGCCCGTGGACAGGTCGGCCGTCGACCGGTGGCCGGCATAACCCAGGGTGCGCTCGCCGACCAGCTCGGCGCCGGCGCGCTGGTGCAGCACCGCGGCGAAGACCTCGGCCGGGCCGGCGGTGCCGCGGTCGATCAGCACCACCAGGCGCCCCTGCCACACCGGGGTGTCGCTCGACTCGAAGCGGCGCAGCTCCTGCTTGCGCCGCAGCATCGCGCCGAGATCGCCGCCGGCGAAGAGCTTCGCCACCTCGTAGGCCTGTTCCGGATCCCCCGACGAGACGCCGCGCAGGTCGATCAGCAGCTTGGCCTCCGTGGACCCCGGGGTGCGCCCGGCGGTGCCGCGCGGGCCCAGCTCGCCGCGCACCTGCTCCGCGGTGTCCGCCCGGAAGCTCGGGATGCGCAGGACGGTGGCGGTCTTCTCGCCCTGGCCGTTCGGCGACGATTTCGGAGCCGGGGGAGCCGGGGGCGCCGCGTGCTTCTTGCCCGCCGCGCCCGCGCCGGTCTCCGGGGTCTCCGGGGTCCCCGAACTATCCGCGGTCTCGGCCGCCTCCGTCGCCTCGCCGACCTGAGACAGGCTGACCGCCGGCGGTGTGAACGGCTTCAGGTCGAAGGTGGCCTGCACCGGGGCGCCCAGCCGGATCACCTCGAGCGAGACCTTGGTGCCGGGTGGGCCGGCCAGCGCTTCCTGCATCTCCCAGAGCGGCGTCGTGCGCGTCGACGTGCCGTCCAGCTTGGCGACCAGGTCGTTGACCTTCAGTCCGGCGGCGTCGGCCGGGCTGCCCTTCTCCACCGACATCACCAGCGTCGCCCCGCGCTCCTTCAGCAACGCGAGACCGCTCAGGCTCTTGCCGGTGGCAAGCGCCTTGACGTAACCAGGCACCGCCGGCCCCGGCACGTAGACCGAGAACGGATCCATGGCGTCGGTGACCCCTTCGAGGGCGCCGGCCATCAGCGCGTCGGTGTTCGGTTCGTCGACGTAGGTGTCGCGGATGAGGCCCAGGACCTCGCTGAAGACCTTCAGGTACTTCAGGTAGGTGTCGAAGGTGTCCTCTTCGGTGCTCTCGGCGCGCTCGCCATGCAGGCCGCGGGCGCCCTTCCGCCAATCGGCCCGGCGCCCGGTGCCCGGATCGGCCGCCACCACCAGCGCCATCAGCATCGGCAGTACGAGGAGGGAGGAAAAGACGAGGAAGAGCAGTCGACTTCGGTTCATAGCACGCTCAATGCAGCCAGCTCACGGGGTCCTCGGGATGGTTCTCGACGCGGATCTCGAGGTACAGACGATCCGAGGCGAGCCCCACGGTCTCGGCCAACGATACCATATCGTCCTTGGCCTTCTTCAGCTCCGAGAGGCCCGCGTAGAGCGTCAGCACGCGCCCTGGATGGTGCACCACCACGGTCAGGCCGTAGCCTTCGAACGGCGCCGCGAACAGCACCTTGCCGGGGTACACCGCCTTCACCTCGGCGCCCGCGGCGGTCTCGAGATCGATTCCGTTGTGCGGCACCTGGGTGCGGTAGCGCGGATCGAGCCGCGGCCCGAAGCGCTCGACCACCCGCCCCGCCACCGGCCAGTCGAGGATGCCGCGGAACTGCTGCATCGGCGCCCCGGCGAGGTCGGTCGAGCTGCGGCCGTAGAGCAGGTCGAGGAAAGCGGCCAGCTTGCGCTCGCGGTCGGCGAGCTCGACGGCCCGCCCGGCCAGCACCTGGCGCTCGCGCTCGACGCGGGCCAGCAGAGCGGCCTTGTGCTGGCGGGCCGCCACCAGCTCGCGGCGGCGCGTCTGCTCCCAGCCGAGCCAGCGGTCCCGCTCCTGGCGCTCCGCCGCCAGCTGGTCGCGGCGGCGCGCCAGGCGCTGCTTCGCTTCCTGGTAGCCGTCGACCGCCTCGCGGTCGCGGCGCACCAGGTAGCGCATCAGGCGGATCGAGGGCAGCAGGCTGGCGTCCGGCCTGAGGAGGAAGAAGAGACGCAGGTAGCCCTGCCGCCCGAGCCGGTAGAGCCCCGTCAGCTGGCGCTGGAAGTCCTGGCGGCGCTGGTCGAGGGCGCGCTCGAGGTCCGCCACCTGCCGCTCGCTCGCAGTCTCGCGCTCCGCGGCCTGGTCGCGCGCCGCGACCGCCTCGGCGAGGCGTTTCTCCTCGAGCTGCAAGGCCAGGTCGGCCGCCGCCAACTCCCCCGCGGCACCGCTCTGCTGCCGCCGCGCCGCCTCGAGCCGCGCTTCCAGGCCGCTGATCTCGGCGCGCAGGGCCGCGAGCTCCTGCTCCCGCGCGCGGGTCTCCGCGGTGGCCGCGAGCGCGGGCACGCCCGGAGCGCCGGGAGACGGCGCCTGGGGTGGCGCCGGCGCCGCTCCAGCCGCGAGCGCCACCCCGGCCGCCAGCACCGCCAGCACCGCCACGGCCAGGGCCGCCGCGCGAAGGCCGGCCACGCGCGGTGACGGCTTGCCGCCACGGGCCGCCACGGGGCGCGTCATCAGAGGTAGCCCAGTGAATGCAGGTTCCGCAGGTACTCCTCGGCGTCCTCGGCGGGCGCTCCCGGCAGCCGGCGCGGCTGGGGGCGGCCATAATCGGCCACTGTCGCCGGCGGCTCCGGCCAGCGGCACTGCACCGGCGGCGGCGGCAGCCGGGCGCTCTGCGGCAGGCCGAGCGTGCGCAGTAGCCCCGAGGTGATCGCCTCGGGCGTGGTCTCCGCGGGCCCGGCGCCGCAGCCGCTCTGTCGCCAGAGCAGGACCCTGCCGCCGCCGCCGCGGGAGAGCCGGCGGCCGGGGTCGAGCACCACCGCCACGGTGCCCCATCCCGGCCGCGTCATCGCTCGCGCCAGCAGGCGGTCCGCGGCGGCGAGCTCGGCACGCACCAGGTCGGCGAACGCGACGCCGCCGCCGCGCCAGCCGGCGGCCGCGATGTCCAGCCCCGGCAGGTAGAGAGCGGCGGCGCGCGGCGGCCCGCCCGGGCGGAAGAGGCGATCGCCGAACACCTGGCGATAGAACGCGTCCGGACGCACCGCGCGCTCGGCCACCGCCGCGGCTTCGGCCGGCGGCAGCGCGGCCGCCAGCAGCCGCCAGGCGCCGGAGTCGTCGACCGCGGCCGGCTCGCCCGCGTGCGCGCCTCTCCCGCCCGCGCCGCCGTCCGCGCCGGCCGCGTTCCCTGGCGGGGCGAGGAGGGCGGGGGACGCGATTGGCGCCGTGGCCACGGCCTGGGCCTCGCGGCGCAGCTCGACCGCTTCGGCTGCGGCAGGGGGCGACGAGACCGCGCCGGCCGCGCCCTCCCGCAGCAGCTGGTAGGCGTCATGCGCCAGCACCAGGCCGGGCAGCGGCGGCGCCGGGAAGGTCGCCCACCAGTTGACGGCCAGCACCGGCGCGCCGCCGCGCGACGCCAGCTCCCAGAAGGTGAAGGCACTGCGCCGGTTGGCCAGCACCGGGCGATAGTCGGCGAGCCGCAGCGGCACCTCGACGCGGCTCCAATAGGCGCGCAGGAAGCCGCTGCGGGCGAGCGGCGTCCGGACCCCGAGCGGCCGGAAGCTGTCGAGCGCGGCGACGCCGTGCCCCGGCGGCGCCAGGCCGGTCGCGACGCTGGTCCAGAAAGCCGCCGGCGGCTCGTCGGCCCGGGCGTAGCGCAGCAGCCGGCCGCCGCCGCGCAGCAGCTCCGCCATCGCCGGCAGATCGCCGCGGCGCAGCAGGTACTCGGCCTCCTCCGGCAGCACGCCGTCGAGGCCGACGACCAGCGTCCGCTCGCCCGGCGCCACCGGCAGCAGCGGCGGCGGCGGCGGTGCGGCGCCGCGCGCCGCCAGCACCACCGGCACTGCCAGCAGCAGCACGCCTGCCAGCACCGCGCCGCTCACCCACCGGCGCCAGCGCCACGCCAGCAGGCCCGCGGCCGGCGTGCCCTCGGTGAAACGGATGGCCAGCGCCAGCAGCCCCTGGTAGACCAGCCGCACCAGCGCGTAGGCGGCCGCGGCGGCGCCCAGGCCCAGGGCCAGCCGCTGCGCGGCGCCGCTGCCGGCGAGGGTCTCGCGCGCCTCCCAGAGCGCCAGCGCCAGCCCTGCCACACCCACCGCCAGCGCCGTCGCCAGCGCCACGGCGTCGATGCGCCGCACCGGGTAGAAGCGCAGCACCAGCAGCACGGCCGAGGCGAGCACCAGGAACGCGGCGGCCGCCGCCGCCGCCACCGGGGGGAACAGGTGCAGGAAGAGCACCGGCAGGTCGAGGGGCGACGACGCGACGCTGCCGTTCGCCGCCACCAGCGCCACGGCCAGCGCCGCCGCCAGGACGCCGCCGGCCAGCAGCCCCACCTTGAGCGCCAGCAGCGCCATCGTCCGCAGGGGCTGCCGAGGCCGCAGAGCGTCCTGGAGCAGGAAGCGCTCCAGCCCATGGTCCAGGTACCCGAGGCGCCGCAGCTCCAGCCGCGCCCGCTCGAGCTCGGCCTCGCCGCCGGCTGGCGTCATCATCGGCATTTAGTGTAGCCGGTCTCCCGGACGGGCCGCAGCGGCGGGGGGGCCTGTCTCTCAGCGCAGGCGGCGGAGGGCGGCCCGAGCCGCGGCCAGGCCGGGATCGCGGCGCAGCGCTTCCTGGTAGTGCGCCCGCGCCTGGCCGCGGTCGCCCTGGCGTTCGAGCAGCGCGCCCAGGGCGTAGTGGCAGTCCGCGAGCGCGGCGTCGTCTCCCGGTGGCAGCCGCTGCAGATCGCGCGTCAACAGCTCCGCGGCGCGGGCCAGCCGCCGGCCGGAGGCGGCGGCCATCCTGGCGAGGGCTGCGTGCGCCTCGGTGTTGTCGGGGTCGAGCCGCAGCGCCGCCTCGATCTCGTCGCCGGCCTGGTCGAGGCGGCCTGCCTGCTCGTAGGCTGCCGCCAGCGCGAGCCGCGGGCGGGGATCGCCCGGGAAGTCCGCCGCCGCGGCCCGCAGCTCGCGCTCGGCGGCCAGGGCGCCGCCGCCCGCCTGCCCCGCCGGCCCGGTGGACCCTGCCGGCCCCCCGGATCCCGATGGTCCCGCTGGTCCTGCCGGCCCCGCGGACCCCGCCGGCCCCGGCGGCGCAGCCGGCCCCGCCGGTTGCCTCCGGAGGATCTCGGCCCGTGCGAGCCGGCCGCGCAGGGGATCTCGCCGCTCGAGCTCGGCGGCGTGCACCCTCGCCTTGGCGAGGCTGCCGCCGAGGAACGCCGGCGCCTGGATCTGGAACTCGATCAGGTCCTCGAGCGCGTCGGCGTTGGCCGGGTCGAGCTCGACCGCGCGCTCGAACTCCTGGCGCGCCTTGACGGCCAGGCCGAGCTGCCGCACCACCGCCGCCCGCTGCGCGGCGATGCCGTAGGCCCTCCCGAGCCAGTCATGGAAGTCCGACCGTCCCGGCGCCCGCGCCACGGCCCGCTGCAGCCGCTCGATCGCCGGCATCGGCTGGCGCCGCTCGTAGTACGAGCGGCCGAGATAGAAGAGCGCCGTCGCATCCCCGGGCTGCTTCGCGACGTGGGCCGCGAAGCACTCCTGCGCCTCCTGGTAGGCGTGCGCGTCGAACGACCGGACGCAGGCCGCCGGCGGCACGTCCTCCTCCCCCACCGCCAACGCCGCCCGCGCCGACCGCGCCGTTCCCAGCCATGCCGGGAGCAGCGGCAGCAGCGAGATCGAGGCGACAGCGGCGAGCAGGGAGGCCCTGCCTGGGGTCGCTTTCATACCGATCTGAATGCAACGGTGGATGCGTGTACCTTCCGCGAGTCCAACTCGGCGCATTCAGGGGGTATTCCCCCTCGCGAGCCTGGCGGCTCCGAGTCCCCCGTCTCGTTTGACAGGTGTCAGCAGCGGGATCATGATGACACCTATGACCAAGACCCAGATCTATCTGCGTGAGGAAGAGCTGGAAGCACTGCACGAGGTCGCGAGACGGTCTGGCAAGAGTGTCGCCGCACTTGTCCGCGAGGCAATTCGGCAAGTCTGGCTGCGCCCCAGCTCCAAGGGCCCGGTCGCCCTCTGGGATGGCAAGCCTCGTCGCACTTCCACTGAACACGATACGGTGTACGACGAGCCCTGATGCGCGAAGGCGAGCCCGTCTTCGTCGATAGCGGGGCCTGGATCGCCCTTGCTCTCTCCGGCGACCCCTTCCACTCCCGCGCCAGGGAGCTCTGGGAGCTGTTGCTGGAGGCTGGGACGCGGCTTCACACCTCGGTACCCGTCATTCTCGAGACCTTCACTTTTCTCGACCGCAACACTGCCCGCGATGTTGCTCTCGCCTGGAAAGACTCCCTGGACCAGGTCGCCAGCCTTTACATTCACTCCGTGACCGCCGCGGACCTGGCGGAGACCTGGCCCTACTTCCAGCGGCGCGATCTGCACAGGCTCTCGGCCGTGGACGCAACCAGCTTCGTTCTCATGTCTCACGCCAGAATCCGGACGGCGTTTGCCTTTGATCATCATTTCAGCGTCGCCGGCTTTCGACTGGTGGCCTGACCGGCGCCAGCGCACGGCGGGAGGTGACCGATGGACGAGGGCAAGCTGCGCGCATGGTGGTTCCATCGCCAGGGGCTCGACGGCGGGTTGGCCGGAGCGCCGCCTGCCGGGGTGCTCGAGCGAACGGGCTGGGCACGCTCGATGGGCGGCTCGGGCCCGTACCTGGGGATCCATGGCCGCAGCGGCGCGGGCCGGGAAGCCATCGACGGCGCGGTGGCGGCGCTCGAGATCCACGAGCTGCCGAGCGCCCGTGGCTGTACCTACGTGGTCCCGGCTTCCGCCTTCGCGCTGGCCCTCGAGCTGAGCCAGGGCTTCGGCCAGGAGGCGGACATGCGGGTGGCGCGCAAGCTGGGCGTCACCGACGCGGAGATCGACAGTCTCTGCACTGCCGTCCTGGACGCCCTGCGGCCGGCGCCGCTCGCTCCGGACGAGCTCCGCGCGGCCACCGGCGGTGCCTCGCGCAGCCTCGGCGACGAAGGGAAGAAGAAGGGCCTCTCCACGACCCTGCCGCTGGCCCTCGGCCGGCTGCAATCCGCCGGCGAGATCCGGCGCGTCCCGGTCAACGGCCGCCTCGACCAGCAGCGCTATCGCTACACCTTGTGGCGGCCGAACCCGCTCGACGGGTTCCGTCTCACCCCCGAGGAGTGCAACGTCGAGCTGGCGCGCCTCTTCTTCACCTGGATCGGGCCGGCGAGCCTCGCCGAGCTCCAGGGCTTCGCCGCGCTGGGCGTCAAGGCGGCGAGGGCCGCGGTCGAGCCGCTGCGCCTGGTGCCGCTCGCGGCCAGCGACGAACGCCTGCTGCTGCCCGACCAGCGCCGCGAGCTCGAGGAGTTCACGGCGCCGCCGTCGCCCCGTTACGCCCTGGTCAGCAACCTCGACGGCATCCTGCTGCTGCGGCGCGACGTCAGGGGCCTGCTGGCGCCGGCGGATACGACGCGCTCCGCCGCCGGCGAGAAGGGTCCGGAGGCCCTGGCGAGCCTCGAGTACCTGCCGAACCACGCCATCCTCGACCGCGGCCGGCTGATCGGCCTCTGGGAATACGATCCCGGTCCCGGTGAGATCGTCTGGACCTGCTTCATCCGTCCCGACGCCGCCCTGCGCCAGCAGGTCCGCGCCACCGAGCGTTTCATCCGCGACGACCTCGCCGACATGCGCGCCTTCAGCCTCGACAGCCCGAAGAGCCGCCAGCCGCGCCTCGACCAGCTGCGCGCCGCCCAGGCGCACTGAGCGAGACTGCCGGTCAACCGCCGGTGCGATCCCCGATCTGCTGGGCGGTGTGGTGGGCGAGGGCCATGATGGTGACCATCGGGTTGACGCCGGAGGAGGCGGGGAAGGCGCTGGCGTCGGCGATGAACAGGCCGCGGACGCCGAAGACCTCGCCGCCGGCGTCGCAGACCGCGGTGCGCGGGTCGGCACCCATGCGGCAGGAGCCCATCTGGTGGGCGCTGAAGAGGGTGGACCAGTTGCGCTCGCTGCGGCTGCGCGCGACGTTGTCGAAGTAGCTCGCGCGCGCCGCGGGGTCGTCGACGGCGCGCAGGCCGAGGCGCCGGTGGTTCAAGGCCAGGAGTTGCCCGGCGCCGGCGGCGAGCAGCACCCGCGAGGCGGCCGCGATCCCCAGGCGCAGCTGCGCGCGCTCCCGGCGCCCGGGCCGGTAGTCGACCACCGGGGCGCCGTCGCGGTCCACCCGCACCCGCCCGGTGGAGCGGTCGCGCACCAGCACGATCAGGGTGCACTTGCGAGCGCTCTGCTGCATCTCCCGGCGGTGATCGCGGGCGCCGCACCAGGGCGTCGCCAGGGCCAGCAGGCCGGGGTGGGCCGGCGCGGTCTCGAGACGGAAGCCGTACCCGCCGGCCGCGCCCCCGGCGCCCCCCGCGCCCCCGGCGTCCCCCGCGCCCCCGGCGCCCCCCGCGCCGCCTTCCGCCAGGCCGCCCGAGCCGGCGCCGCCCGCCGCGAACTCGTCGCAGAGGACGCTCTGCGGCGGCCCGCTCCAGGGCTCGATCGGCCTCGCGAAGGTGCCGGCCACGCCGCTCGCAGGGTGCAGGTGCAGGTGGCGGCCCAGGGCAGGCAGCTCGAGACCCGAGCGCAGCAGGAGCGCCGGCGAGTGCAGGCTGCCGGCCGCGACCACGACCGTCGGCGCGCGGACCTCGACGGCCACCTCCTCGCCGGAGGCGGTCGTGGCGACCGCCTCCACGCCCCGCGCCCTGCCGCCGCTCCACAGCACCCGCCGCGCGCGGCAGCCCGTGAGGATGCGCGTGTCGCCCTGCCGCTGGGCGTCGAGCAAGTAGGTGGTGGCGGCGGTCTGCTTGCCGCCGTGGCGGCAGCCGAAGACGCAGTAACCGCACTGCCGCGTGTCGCAGCCGCGGGAGTTGCGCGCCACCGGCTGCCAGCGCCAGCCGAGCTCTTGGCAGCCGTCGCGCAGCACGGCGTTGTTGGCGTTGATCACGCTCTCCGGAGCCTCGGCGCCGAGCCGCCGCAGGACCGCGGCCAGCGAGCGGCTGAAGCTCTCCTCGGCGAAGAACGCGCAGCCGGAGCGCTCGGCCCATTCGTCCCGCACCGCGTCGGGGAGCGCCAGCGAGGTCTGCCAGTTGATGGTGGTGCCGCCGCCGAGGGTCGCTCCCGCCAGGATGGCGATCCCCAGGTCGCGGGTCGCGGCCACGCCGCGGTCGAGGAACAGCGTGCGCATGGCGTGGAGCTCGGACTGCTCGAAGTCCGGAGCCTGCGCGCCGCCGCCGGCCTCCAGCACCACCACCCGCCGCCCGGCCGCCGCCAGCTCGGCCGCCGCGACCGAGCCGCCGGCGCCCGAGCCGATCACGCAGACGTCGGCCTCGAGCGTCGTCGGCGCCGGGATCGGCGTCAGCCGCAGCAGCGGCTCGCCGGGCGGCGGCGGCGGCCGGGAGGAACGGGCATAGCCGATCGCCGGCCAGGTCGGGTTGTCCCCATCATGCGGGCAGACGCTGTAGAACAGCAGGACGGCGAGCCGCTTGAGCACCTGGAAGCCCGTGCGCAGCGGCTCCAACCGGCTGGTGGCCATCGCCAGCAGCGCCCGCTCGCGCCGCGCCGGCGCCAGCTCGGCAAAGGGCCGCGCCTGGCCCGCCAGCACCAGCATGAACGCCGGCTGCGCCAGCAACCGCAGCAGCCGCCCGAACTCCGCCCGCTGCGAGGCCGGCATCCCCCCGACCGTGCGCTCGATCTCCCCGGCCACGCCAAGGTCCCCGGCATCGAGCGAGAACAGCCGACCATCGTCCCCCGCCTCCGCCGCCAGCGCCGGCAGCAGAGCCAGGCACACCGCCTCGAGCGTAGCCCGCTCCGCCGCCGGCAGCACGAATTCCGGATCGATCATGGACGCCTCCGGGGCATGCCCCCCCGGGCCGGGCCGAGGGTGGCGGATCTCAACGTGTCCTGTGCTGCACGAACTGAGCGAGCGCCCGCAGCGGGTCGGCCTTGCGGCCGAGCGGCGCGAGCGAGTCGACGGCGAAGCCGAGCAGCTCGGCGGCGAGCGACTGCGCGCCGGCCACCCCCAGCAGCTTGACGAAAGTGACCTTCGCCGCGTCCTGCTGGACGTCCTTGCCGGTGGTGGCGGCGCTGCCGAGCACGTCCAGCAGATCGTCCGAGATCTGGAAGGCGAGGCCGAGGTTCTTGGCGTAGCGGGCGATCAGCTCGAGATCGCGGCGCCGGGCGTCGGCGGCCATCGCTCCGAGCTCGCCGGCGGCCATGAACAGGGCGCCCGTCTTGTGGCTGTGGATGTACTCGAGGAGCTCGAGATCGAGCTCGCCCGGCCCGGCCAGGAGATCGAGCGCCTGGCCCCCGATCAGCCCCTCGCTGCCGATGGCGGCGGCGAGGTGGTGGACCATGTCCTCGCTGGTGTAACGCCGCGGCGCCAGGCGGTGGGCGCTCTCCGCCACCAGCGCGTAGGCGCGGTTGAGGAGCGCCAGGGCAGCGAGCAGCGCGACGCTCTCGCCGAAGGCCAGGTGCGCGGTGGGACGGCCGCGGCGCAGGGTGGCGTCGTCCATCGACGGCAGGTCGTCGAGCACCAGCGAGCAGGCATGGACCATCTCGACCGCGCAGGCGAGATCGAGCACCGCGTCCGGGCGGGCGCCGAACAGCTCGGCCACCACCAGGGTGAGGACCGGCCGCACGCGCTTACCGGCGCCGGTCAGCGCGTAGTGCATGGCGCGATGGACCGGCTCGGGCCGCTGCTCGGCCGCCGGCAGCAGCTCCGGCAGCCGCCGGTCCACGCGGCCGGCGAGGGCCGCCAGGCCGCCCGCCAGCGAGCGGAGGTCCTGGCCCGCTCCGGCGGCGGGCGCCGGCGCCCGGGGAGCGCTCAGAAGGAGCGGATGGCCTCGTCCTCGCTGTCGAAGACGTCGAAGACCGTGATCAGCTGGGTGATCTGAAGGATGTCCGAGACCTTGGAGGGCAGGTTGGCCAGGCTCAGCTTGACGCCGCGGTTGGTGGCGGTGGTGAAGGCGCTCACCAGCTCGCCGACTCCCGACGAGTCGATGGTGGTGACGTCCTTGAGATTGATCACCACCTTGGTGGCGCCGCTGTTGATCGCATCCTGGACCGCGTTGCGCAGCGCCACGTCTCCCATCCCGATGGTGATCTTGCCCTTCAGGTCCAGGATCGTGACGCCGTCTCTCTGCCGCACGTTGACTTTCATCTCATGCCTCTCCTATCTCATATCTCACGTTCACGCCTGGCGTCCGCGTTCGCCGCGCTCAGCATGGCCGTGCCGGGCGAGCCGCTTGCGCAACGTCACCACCGTGCCGCCGCCCGGCCGCAAGCCGTACTGGATATCGTCCATGAAGCTCTTCATGTAAAAGATCCCGCGGCCATTCGGCTTGAGCAGGTTCTCCGGCGCCAGCGGGTCCTCGAGGTCGGAGGGATCGAAACCCTTCCCCTCGTCCTGCACCCGGATGACCAGCCAATCCCCCTCGTTGCCCTCGAGGGTGAGATCGACGCGGACCTGCTTGGCGGGGTCTTCCAGGTTGCCGTGCTTGATGGCGTTGGCCACCGCCTCGCGGACCGCGACGTCGATCCAATGCCGGTTGTCGTCGTCCAGGCCGAGTTGATCCAGAGAGTCCTTGAGCACCAACTGGACCAACTCGATGTTCTCGAACCGGCTCCCGATGGCCAGGTGGAAGCTCTTGTCGTCCGACATTGCCGGAGCCCCTCGCGCGGAGTCTACCAGATCCCGCCGGGCGGGCCGGGCGGGCTTCGGTGGTCAGTTCGGAACCTGCCCCTCACCTCCTTTGGGCGACGGGCCAAAGTCCTCGCCCTCGCCCCGTGCCGCATCCGCCCCTCGCCCAAAGGAGGTGAGGGGCAGGTTCCGGACTGACCTAATACCGAAGCCCCGCCCCGGGGCACAGCTACCCGGAGATCAGCGCGGCGAGCGCGGCCACCGGCGCCAGCGCCGGCTTCGCGCCCGGCGAGGTCCCCATCAGCCGCATCGCCATGGGGATGATGACCAGCAGCTGGACACCGTCGAACAGGGCGTGCGCCGCGATGGCCGGCCAGATCGTCTGCCGCCAGCGCACCAGGAAGGCGTAGATCAGCGACAGCAGCGTGATGCCCAGCAGCATGAAGGGCTGCCCGTAGGAGAGGTGCGCCAGCACGAAGAAGCCGCTCGAGAGCGCGATGCCGATGCGCGGCTGCAGGAAGCCGCGGAAGAAGATCTCCTCCATGAAGCCCGCCGACAGGCTCACCATCAGCCGCACCAGGACCGGCAGCGACGCGATCCAGGGCACGATGGCCGAGGGCTTCGGGAGCGCCTTCTCGCCGCCGATCGCATAGATGGCCAGGGCGGCGGCAAGCAGCGCCAGCAGCACCACTCCCCAGGCGCAGATCCCCAGCAGCAACCCGATCAGCACCTCCCGGGAGACGTCCGGCGCCACCAATCCGAGCTGGACGGCAACCTGCCTCCAAAATGAAGGTGGGCGGAGGGCGTCCCCCGGGGACAGCTGCCCCGGGGCGGATTCCGCTGATACCTCCCCCCCTGCATACAGGGAAGCAGAGAGGTCCGGCATCTCAGGACGGTCCGGAACGGCTTGCGACCCGTCCCCCTGCGACGACTCTCGAGAGGCCGCAGCTTCTCCGAGAGCCGCTGGCAGCGGCGAGGCAACGTCTGCCGCCGACCGCCGTGCCCGATTCAGGTTCGCGAATCCGAGGACCATCCACCCCGCGACCACCAGTGCCAGCATCCCGTGCAGCAGGAACAGCCGCGGCGTGCTGATCGACGAGAGGTCGAGCTTCGGCTCCGCGAGACCGATCTCGCCCAGCGGCGCGAAGATCCCGAACCACAGGATGAAGAAGAGCAGCGCCGACGCGGCCGCGCGGCGCCAGGGCTGCCGGAAGCCGGGCGGCATCAGGCCCCGGCGGCGGCACAGCCAGTCGAACGCCCAGGTGGCGAGGAGGGCCACCGCCGCCGGCCCGAGGATGCGCAGCAGGAGCGCGAGCGGAGCCAGCGGCGGCGCCGTCAAGGCCATGGCGCCGGCTTCAGGTCCCCTGCCGGGTGCGGAAGCTGCGCAGCACCAGCATCGCCTGGTTGATCCGCTGGATGCGCCGGTTGCGCTGCTGGATCGCCGGGATGTCGTCCAGCGCCGGCTGGTCGCCGCGCAGCTCGCGCACGTAGCGGTCCATCTCGAACACCAGCTTGTCGAGGTCGGCCGGGGTCAGGGTGCGGAAGGTCCGCTCGGTCACCAGCGTATAGCCCTCGGCGACGTCACGGGTCATCGCGTAAGCGCTGCCGCCGGGGAAGGCCATGATCGGCGATGATATCCCGCCGCGCCGCCGCCCGGCCATCTCAGTGAGCCCTCCGCCGCCCGCGTGTTATGATGCCCCGCGCCGTCTGTCCAGCCGCCATGGCCGCTGGTCTTTCACCCGCAAAGCTCGCCACACCCGATCTTAGGAGGAGCTCCCGTGAGCCGCTTCCCAGGCGTCGATCTTCTCGAGGTGGACGCGCTCCTGACTGCCGAGGAGCGGATGGTGCGCGACACCGTCCGCGCGTTCGTCGACGACAAGGTCAAGCCGATCATCGAGGAGTGCCACCGCGAGGGCCGCACGCCGCTCGAGCTGGTGCCCGAGATGGGCGCTCTCGGCTTGTTCGGCGCCAGCATCTCGGACTATGGACTTCCCGGGCTGGGCGGCGTCGCGTACGGCCTGATCATGCAGGAGCTCGAGCGCGGCGACTCGGGGCTGCGCAGCTTCGCATCGGTGCAGAGCTCCCTGGTCATGTACCCGATCCACGCCTTCGGCTCGCAGCAGCAGAAGGACCGCTGGATCCCGCGCCTCGCGACCGGCGAGGCGATCGGCTGCTTCGGCTTGACCGAGCCTGATTTCGGCTCCAACCCCGGGGGCATGCGCACCACCGCCCGCCGCGCCAATGCCGCCGGCGGCGCCGGCAGCGCCGGCGCCGACTGGGTGCTGAACGGCAGCAAGCAGTGGATCACCAACGGCACCCTGGCCGACGTCGCGGTGGTGTGGGCCCGCACCGACGAGGGCATCCGCGGCTTCCTGGTCGAGAAGGGCGCTCCGGGCTTCACCGCCGCCGACCAGCACGGCAAGTTCTCCCTGCGCGCCTCCACCACCTCGGAGCTCGGCTTCCACGACTGCCGCATCCCCGGCGACGCCATCCTGCCGGGCACGACCGGCCTCAAGAACGCGCTGATGTGCCTGAACCAGGCGCGCTACGGCATCGCCTGGGGCGGCATCGGCTCGGCCATGGAGTGCTACCACACCGCCCTCGAGTACGCCAGGCAGCGCGTGCAGTGGAACGGCCAGCCGATCGCCTGCCACCAGCTGGTGCAGGAGAAGCTGGTGTGGATGGTCAGCGAGATCGCCAAGGGCCAGCTGCTCTGCCTGCAGCTCGGCCGCCTCAAGGACGCCGGCCGCCTCAGGCCGCACCACGTCTCGCTCGGCAAGCGCAACAACGTCTGGGTGGCCCGCGAGTGCGCCAAGCTGGCGCGCGAGGTGCTCGGCGCCAACGGCATCGTCGACGACTACCCGGTGATCCGGCACATGCTGAACATCGAGTCGGTCTACACGTACGAGGGCACCCACGACATCCACGGCCTGATCCTCGGCCAGGCGATCACCGGCATCCCCGCCTTCAACGCTCCCGCGCTCACCGACGAACCGGTCGCGGCGGCACGGCCGCCACGGCCAGCCGCCCCCCCAGTTCCGGCAGCGCCGCAGCCGGCCGGCGAGAAGGTCGCGGCCGCGGCCGACGCCGGATCGCCGCCAGCCGCCATCGCCGGGGGAGGCCGCTGACATGGTCCTCGACCAGCTGCTCGAGCAGGACTTCATCCGCGTCACCGAGCAGGCGGCCATCGCCGCCGCCAGGACGATGGGCTACGGCAACCGCCGGCACTCCGACCAGGTGGCCGTCGAGGCGATGCGCCGGGAGATGGACTCGCTGCCGATGAGCGGCCGCGTGGTCATCGGCGAGGGCGAGCGCGACAAGGCGCCGATGCTCTACGTCGGCGAGGAGCTCGGCGCCGGGAGGCAAGCCGCCCGGTCGGGCGGCGCCAAGGACCAAACTGCCCGGCCGGGCGGCGCCGATCAACCTGCCGCCCACCACCTCTACCCCGAGGTCGACATCGCGGTCGACCCATTGGAAGGCACCAATCTCTGCGCCCTGGGCGCCCCCGACGCGATCGCCGTGCTCGCGGCGTCCGAGCGCGGCGGCCTGCTGCACGCCCCCGACATCTACATGGACAAGATCGTCGTCGGCCCCACGGCCCGCGGCCACGTCGACATCGACGCGCCGGTCGCCGAGAACCTGCGCAGCATCGCCGCCGCCTTCGGCCGCCAGATCTCCCACCTCACCATCGTGGTGCTCGACCGCGAGCGCCACCAGCAACTGGTCGCCGACATCCGCCAGGCCGGCGCCCGCATCCGCCTGATCCCCGACGGCGACCTGTCGGCGGGCATCTCGGCGGCGGTGCGCGGCACCGGCGTGCACGCGGTGTTCGGCATCGGCGGCGCGCCGGAGGGAGTGATCACCGCCGCCGCCATGCGCTGCCTCGGGGGGGAGATCCAGGCACGCCTGAAGGCGACGAACGAGGAGCAGCAGGAGCGCGTGCGGGCGCTCGGCATCCAGGACCTCGACCGGATCTATCACACCCAGGACCTGGCGCCGGGGCACGAGATCCTGTTCAGCTCCACCGGGGTGACCGACGGCGAGCTGCTCAAGGGGGTCCGGTTCTTCGGCGGCGGCAGCCGCACCTCGACGCTTTTCATGTCGCTGTCGCGCAGGATCATCCGCTTCGTCGACACGATTCATCGCGACGAGGTCACGACACCGGTCCGCTTCCTGTAGCTGGGCCGGGCCTCTCGTGGCAGGCATCGGATAGGGCCGGTCTATAATCGGGACCCTATAATCGGCGCCGGCAGACCATGGGCATCGTTGGCAACCTCCGCACCATGCAGCTCGAGGAGCTGCTGCAGTGGCTGTCGCAGAGCAAGAAGAGCGGCACGCTCGAGATCAACAGCGGCAAGGTCGAGAAGCGCATCTTTTTCAAGGACGGGCGCATCCTGTCCTCCTCGTCCTCCAAGCCCGAGGAGTACCTGGGCCACTTCCTGGTCAGCCACGGCCTGATCAGCGAGATGGAGCTTGCCAAGGCCATCGAGCTGCAGGAGAAGACCCGCACCCTGCTGGGCAAGATCCTGGTCACCACCGGCGCGCTGCGCGAGAACGACCTCCATCGCATGCTGCGGTTCAAGGCCGAGGAGAGCATCTACGACATCTTCGCCTGGACCGAGGCGGACTTCCGCTTCCTCGACGACGTGCTGCCCGAGAGCGCGATGGTGCCGATGAGCCTGGACGTCACCGCCATCGTCATGGAAGGCGTGCAGCGGGTCGACGAGTGGCGGCGCATCCGGCAGCTGATCCCCACCTCGGAGGCGATCCCGGTGAGCGTCGGGGAGCTCGATTTCGATCATGCGCGGCCGGGCGAGCGGCGCATCCTCGAGCTGATCGACGACAACCGCACGGTCGAGGAGATCCGGGTGCAGACCCACTCCTCGGAGTTCCACGTCTGCCGGGTGCTGTTCGAGCAGCAGCGCCTGGGGAGGGTCAAGATCGTCAAGCCGCGCTGGAGCCAGCCGCCTCCCGACGACGGCACCGGCCCCCGGGCCGGCACCACCACCCACGCCATCGCCACGGCCCTCTCGGCCACCGCGCTGCTGGAGGCCGCGAAGCTCCATCTCGACGAGAAGAACTTCGACTCGGGGCTGCGCCACCTGCGCGCCGCCCGCAGCCTGGAACCGGAAAACCGCGACGTGCAGGAGGCGCTCACCGAGGGCGAGAAGCTGATCCGCGAGGAGATCGAGCGCGACGGCGTCAAGCTCACCTCCATCCCGCAGCTGGCCGCGAGCATGGAGCAGCTGCAGTCCGCCAAGATCACGCCCCACGAGGGCTTCATGCTGACCCGTATCAACGGAACCTACGACATCCAGTCGATCGTCAAGATCACCCCGATGCCGCAGCTCGACGCCCTCATGGTCTTCTGGAAGCTGTCCAAGGCCGGCCACATCCGCCTCGCCGCCAAGGCGGCCCGCTGAGCTGGAGCGAACCTCCACCGAAGAGAGGGAGCGGGAGGGGGCGGGCGGGTGTCCCCTAAGACTTGACCGGCCGTGGCCGCGACACGTGCCGGTTGCCCGCAATGGCGAAGCGCAGCGGCCACGCCGCCGCCTCGCCGGCGTAGGCGACGCCGATCCGCGGTCCCGTCGCCACCTGTCCCGGCGCCGCCGGCTCGCCCGCGGTGAGTCGCAGCGGGCCCCGATCGAGCCGCAGGCCGTCGCAGGCGCGATCGACGGCCAGGGCCTGGCAGAGCTTGCCGGGGCCGCCGGCGAGGTCGCCGGGGCGCGGCGGCGCCGTCCAGCCGCGGTGGCGGCGCATCCCCTCCTCCCCGGCCACCGGCTCGCCGGCGCGCAGCAGGACCGCGGAGCCGACGTCCGCCTCGCCGGTCACGGCGTTGAGGCACCAGTGCATGCCATAGATGAAGTAGACGTAGGCGTGCCCCCCCGGCAGGTAGAGGCTGGCGTTGCGCGGCGTGCGCCGTCCGCCCCAGGCATGGCTGGCGCGGTCCGGCGCGCCGAGATAGGCCTCCACCTCCACCAGGCGCAGGACCAGGACCTCGCCCTCGACCTCGCGCACCAGGTAACGTCCCAGCAGGTCGCGGGCGACCGCCTCGGCGGGGCGGCGGTAGAAGGACGGCGGCAGGGGGGCCAGGGGACCCGCCGCGGACCCGCGGGCTCTCGTGGCGCGGCGTTCCACGGCGCGCCAGGATATCAGCGCTTCTGCCAGACCCATCTCTGACCGTAGCTGTTCTGTGCCGTGAGCCTCGACCCGTCGAAGCTCATTTGCGTCGGGATCGGCCCTGTCACCGCCTGCGGATCGTTGGTCTGCAGGGTTGTGGTCGTCCAGTTGAATCCCTGGCCCACCGAGAAGCCGCGATAGAGGAATCTGGCGCCCGACAGCCGGTTCGTAACGTGCATCTCGAAGTCGAAACGGCCATCGTTCGCGGGCGTCAAGCGCATGACGCCATCAAGGGGGATCGCCATGCCCTGCCGCATGAACGAGGCCAGCTCGTAGTCGCCGGCCAGCTCCTGGAGGGAATGCATCACCTGGGGCTGCTGGGGGTCGGAATTGGGATAGGGGTTGGGATGGTTCCCGCTCGCCAGTGCGATCAACGCGACCGCGATCACCGCCGCGACGGCGGCGCCGATCCCGGCGACGATGCCGAGAGGTGTCCAGCGCCCGGCGGGCGCCTTCGGGAGGACCGGCGGCGACGGCTGGTAGGTCTGCGCCGACTGCTCCTGGACGAAGCGGAGACGGGCCGCGACCGCGGCGTTCGTCTTGTCAAGCGACTGCGCGGCCAGCAGGGTCTGCGCCGCCGTGACCCAGTTGCCCCTGACGATCCACGCCTCGGCATGGTCCATCAGCCGCCGGACCTCGGCCTGCTTCGCCGCCGCAGAGTCGAGATGAGGGTCGGCGCCCTCGTCCTGCAGCCTCTGCTCCAGCTGCTTGACCAATCGGTCGGCATCGTGATCGAAGTCGTCGTCGTCGAGGCGCAGCGCCTGCCAGCCGACGACCGGGGCGACGTCCGCAGGCAGATCCTGGCGCTCGGGGACGGCGGCGCCGGCCACGAGCAGCGGCACGATCTTGAGCCCGAGGCGAAGCGCGGTGACGATCTCGGCGCGCAGGGAGTCTTCCGGATCGTCGATGCGTCGGGCCCCGGCCGGGTCCCGCTCGAGCCAACGCCTGCCGATCAGGATGACGGCCACCTCGCAGGAGCGCAGCGTCTCCTCGATCACCTCGGCCCAGCGGGTTCCCACGCCGATTCCGGTCACGTCCATGAAGACGCGCCCTGGGAAGCGTTGGTTCAACCGATCGTAGACACGCCCGGCATGGCCCGCCGAGTCCTCTCGGCGGTAACACACGAAGATCTTGCCCGCGGCCATCTCTCGACGCCTCCCTGATTGCCTTTGTTTACTTCATTATATCCCCTTTGGGGAGTGTCCTGGATTGCTAGATTGGTCTTGCCTCCCTCACGGCGTTTGGGCGAGGGTCCGCAGTCCCACGCCCGCCGCCGGCTCCGTCCTGGGCGGCGGCAAGATATACTCGCGGAGCCCCGTGGCATGAGCGTCGTGCCGATGACCTCCGCCCTCTCCCGCACTCTCCCCGCGCTGTTCGATGCGCTGCCGGAGCCGTTCGCCGCGAGCTTCGATCCGGACGCCCCCTGGGCGCTGCTCGGCGAGCCCCTGGACGCCGTGCTGGCGGCGCTGCCCTCCGCCGCGATCGCGGTGCGCCTGCTGCCCGAGGTCCACCTGTCCGGCGACCGCATCGCCATCGGCCGCGGCGCCCGCATCCATCCCGGCGTCGTGCTCGAGGGGCCGCTCTTCGTCGGCGAGGACGTCGAGATCCGCCCCGGGGCCTACGTCCGCGGCGGCGTCTGGATCGGCGACGGCTGCGTGGTGGGAGCGAGCACCGAGATCAAGCGCGCCATCCTGCTGCCGGGCGCCAGGGCGCCGCACCTCAACTACGTCGGCGACTCGATCCTCGGCGCCGGCGTCAATCTCGGCGCCGGGACGATCCTCTCCAACTTCCGTCACGACGGCCGCGAGGTGCATATCGGCAGCGCCGGCGCGCCCCGGGGGACGGCCGTGGCGGCCGCCGCCGGCGCCGCGGATCGAGCCGCCATCCCGAGCGGCCGGCGCAAGCTGGGAGCGGTGCTCGGCGACGGCGTGCTGACCGGCTGCAACTGCGTCCTGCATCCGGGCGTGGTGGTGGGCCGCGAGACCCAGCTCTACCCGGGCGTGCAGCTGCGCTCCGGCATCTATCCCGAGCGCAGCGTCGTCAAGCTGCGCCAGGACCTCGAGGTGACGCCGCGGGTGGAGCGGGTCTAGGAGCTGGCAGGGGGAGCTCCCGTCCTCAATCGGTAGTGGGTCCATCTCCCTCTGCCGACCTTTGGGCGAGGGGCCGAAGTCATCCGCCCCGCAGCCCCCTGCCCCTCGCCCAAAGGGAGGCAGAGGGGGATGGGCCCACTACCTTAGATCAGTCCGATGGGTCGCGGGAACGCGGCCGTGATGGTCTTGTCGGCGGCGGGCGAGGTGACGACGACCAGCGTGCGGTCGTCGTCGGCGGGCGCGCCGAGGCTCCACTCCTCGACGTCGGCGAAGATCGCCTCGACCACCGCCTGGGAGGGCTGGCCCTGGTGCCGGCGGGCCACCGCCAGCAGCCGCTCGAGGCCGTACTCCTCGAGCGGGGCGGCGGCAGGGGGATGCGGGAGCTGCGCGAGCTCCGGCAGCCGCGCGAGCTTCGGGACGGGCGGGATGTTCTCCGGCTGGCCGCCCCGGGTCTCGACGATGCCGTCGGTGTAGAACACCAGCATGTCCCCAGGCTTCATGATCACGAACCCGCGCTCGTAGCTCGCCTCCGACAGCGGCCCCAGCACCGGTCCGCCCGCTTCCAGGTGGGTGACGGTGCCGTCGGCCGCCAGGTGGAACGGCGGCGGATGGCCGGCGTTGACGTAGATGAACACGCCGTTCAGCTCGAGCTCGCCGTAGAACATCGACACGAAGCGGCTGGTCAGCGTGCTGCGGTGGATGATCCGGTTCATGCGCTCGACGGTGCGCACGATCTTGAAGTCGCGCGCCAGGCCCATGCGCAGCCCCATGTAGATGTCGCGCACCTGCAGCGCGGCGGGCAGGCCATGGCCGGAGACGTCGGCGATCGCCAGGCCGAGGATCTTGTCGGTGACCGGGATGTAGTCGAAGAAGTCGCCGCCGACGCTCTCCATCGGCTCCGAGCGGCCGTACATGTCGAAGTCGCCGTAGGTGGGAGCGCGGCGCGGCAGGATCGAGGCCTGGATCTTGCGCGCCTCCTCGAAAATCCCTTCCATGCGCTCGCGCCGCAGCTTCTGGTTGACGCTGTGGCGCACGATGCCGAGCGAGAACAGGATGTCGTCGCGGTTGTTGCCGGGGGCGACGTTGAAGGCGAGGATGTACTCGCCGTCGCCGACCTCGATGGCGGCGAAGAGCTGCACGCCCAGCAGGTCTTCGAGGGTCTTGTCGATGCGCGGATCGTCGGCGTCCATGTACACCGCGCCGTCCTCGATCAGCAGCTCGATCGGCGGGTAGGTGACCGGCACCTTCAGCCCGCGCGGCACTTCCTTGGCGTCGCCGAAGATCCCCGAGAGGACGTAGAACGCGCCGCGGCGGCGATACAGGCGGCCGCCGTAGATCCCCAGCTCGTCGCGGAAGTTGACGACGATGCTCTCGATCAGCGACTGGATGGTCGAGCCCTCGTCCTCGGCGCCATCCAAAGTGGCCACCAGCTGCTCGACCTTCTTCATCAGCGCCCGGTAGTTGACCGGGCGCGCGTCGACCGCCGTCGCCAAGGGGGCTTCCTCCCGCATCTCCCGTAGATCGAGCATACCAGGACTCATACAACCGCGAGCCGCGATGATAGATTCCCTCTCCCATGAATCGTGAGCGGTCGTTGGCGCGGCTGGCCGGCGAGCTCGCCGCGCGGCGGCCGTGGGACGTGCTGGTGATCGGCGGCGGCGCGACCGGCCTGGGGGCGGCGGTGGACGCCGCGGCGCGCGGCTACCGCACCGCGCTGCTCGAGGGGTACGACTTCGCCAAGGGGACCTCGAGCCGCAGCACCAAGCTGGCCCACGGCGGCGTCCGCTACCTGCGGCAGGGCGACCTCTCGCTGGTGATCGAAGCGTTGCACGAGCGCGGGCTGCTGCTGCGCAACGCTCCCCACCTGGTGCGCCACCTGCGCTTCGTGGTGCCGAGCTACGAGTGGTGGGAGGGGCCGTTCTACGGCGCCGGCCTCAAGGTCTACGACCTGCTCGCCGGCCGCCTCGGCCTGGGGCCGTCGCGCCAGCTGTCGCGCGCCGAGACGCTGGCGCTGCTGCCGACGGTCGAGCCCGCCGGCCTGCGCGGCGGCGTGGTCTATCACGACGCCCAGTTCGACGACGCCCGCCTCGCCGTCACCCTCGCCCGCACCCTCGACGACCTGGGCGGCGTGCCGGTCAACGCCGTGCGCGTGGTCGGCCTGCTCAAGGCCGCCGGCCCGCATGGCTCGCATGGGCTGATCGCCGGAGTGACGGCGCGCGACGAGGAGAGCGGCGAGACGTTCGAAGTCCCGGCGCGGGTGGTGATCAACGCCACCGGCGTCTTCGCCGACGCGGTGCGCCGCCTCGACGAGCCGGGCGTCGAGCCGCTGCTGGCGCCCAGCCAGGGAGTGCACCTGGTGCTCGACCAGCGCTTCCTCCCCGGCGACAGCGCGATCCTGGTGCCCCACACCGACGACGGGCGGGTGCTGTTCGCCGTGCCCTGGCTGGGACGGGTGATCGTCGGCACCACCGACACGCCGGTCGCCGCCGCCGCGCTCGAGCCGCGGCCGCTGCCGCAGGAGATCGAGTTCCTGCTCGGCCATGCCGGCCGCTACCTGACCGGCCATCCGCGGGCGTCCGACGTGCTGTCGTGCTTCGCCGGGCTGCGGCCGCTGATCGCCGCGGCCGGGGGCCGTCACGCGAGCGATGCGAGCGATGCGAGCGGCGTGGGCGGCGCGAGCGGCGGCGCGAGCGGCGGCACCGCCGCCCTCAGGCGCGACCACCTGGTGCAGGTGGCGCCTTCCGGGCTGGTGACCATCACCGGCGGCAAGTGGACCACCTACCGGCGAATGGGTCAGGACGCGGTCGACGCCGCCGCCGCGGTCGCCGGGCTGCCGGACCGCCCCTCGGTGACCGCCACCTTGCGCCTCCATGCCCTGGACGATCCGGAGCTCGCGGGCCTCGTCGCCGAGCGGCCGGAGTGGGGCGAGCGGCTGCATCCCCGCCTGCCCTACCGCGCCGCCGACGTGGTGCGGGCGGCGCGCCACGAGATGGCGCGCAGCGTCGAGGATGCGCTGGCGCGCCGCACCCGCGCCCTGCTGCTCGACGCGCGGGCGAGCGTCGAGGCGGCGCCGCGGGCCGCGGCGCTGCTCGCCGCCGAGCTCGGCCGCGACGACGCCTGGCAGCGCCGGCAGGTCGCCGCCTACCGCGAGCTGGCTCGCGGATACTGGCTGGAGTAGGCCCGCACCCGGCAGGTGGCGGCGCCCCACCCGCCTCCTCGTTCGCCCTCATTCGCCGTCATTCGCCGTCATTCGCAGTCATTCGCCGTCATGGGCGCGTTTTGGCGGCCGGCAAGCACCTTCTAAGCAGAGCCGCACACACGCTAAGTCGTTGGACTCGCAGCATTGTATATGCTAAAAGTCCAGCCACCCGCAAGATCGAATGCTCGGGAGGCGGCCGCCGGGTCGTCCGCTTACAGGCATCCGCCGGCCAGGTGAGGAGCGCGCGCACGCGATGAAACTGAGAGACGAGCAGGAGCTGCCCATCATCCGCGTCCGCGGCTGCCTGCTGGTGAGCATCCAGACCGAGCTCCACGACCGGCTGGCGATCGAGCTGCGGAGCGCGCTGATGGAGCGCGTGCGCCTCGAGGCCATCCGGGGCGTCATCCTCGACGTCTCCTGGGTCGAGGTCATCGACAGCTACATCACCCGCATCCTGAACGACATCGGCAAGTCGGTCCGCTTCATGGGCGCCGACTGCTACATGGTCGGCATCCGCCCGGCGGTGGCGATGACCCTGGTCGAGATGGGGGTCGAGCTCGACGCGGTGTCGACCGCGCTCAGTCTCGACGCCGCTCTCGAGAAGCTCGAGCTGCCGCGATGAGGACCGTCGAAAGCGAGATCGGCGCGATCCTCGCCGGCTCGATCTCCGAGATCACGCAGCGCAGCATCTTCCGCCGCCTGGGCGGCATGGCGCGGGCGCCGCTGCAGCATCTCACCACCCAGGACCGCCATGCCATCCAGACCGAGCTCGAGAGCTCGGTCCGGCTCTTCGCGCCCGCCAAGAGCGCCCAGCTCATCGCTTCCTGCGCGCGTGCGCTGGCGCTGCTCGGGGCGCCGGGGGGCCCGGCCGACCCGTATCCCGGAAGTAGCCTGCCCGCCGGCCCGTTCGCGGTCCACCGGTCCGGGACGCACGATGGCCGCACGGCGCCGACCGGGTCGACCGGGTCGCCGGCGATGGGCGGCGACAAGCGGCTGGCCATCGACAGCGAGAAGGACATCGCCAGCGCCCGCCTCGAGGCCTGGGCGGAGGCGGTGCGCATCGGCCTGTCGAAGTTCACCTCGGTCAAGGTGGCGACGGCAGTCTCCGAGCTCGCCCGCAACATCGTGTTCTACGCCGGCAGGGGCACCATCGAGCTGCGTCCCCGGCAGGACACCCGCGAGACCCGCCTCGAGATCGTCGCCGCCGACCAGGGATCCGGCATCGAGCCCGAGAAGCTCGACGCCATCTTCGCCGGCACGTTCCGGTCGGAGCGCGGCCTGGGCAAGGGACTGGTCGCGGTGCAGAAGCTGGTCGACGAGTTCCAGATCGACACCCGCCCCGGGCGGGGCACGCGGGTGTCCTGCGTCTTTCGAGGTGCGCGATGAGCACGCCGCCGCGCACGCCCCCGAGCACGCCGCCGAGCATGCCGCCGCGCGCGCCTGCCGCGGCCAGCCGGGCGATCGCCGCGGGCGGCTACAGCCGGCCGCTGCCGGGCTTCGTCGAATGCGGCGACACCTTCGTCATCGAGCGGCTTGCCGGGGAGCCGGCCGGCGCGCTGCTGGTGGCGCTCGTCGACGGTCTCGGGCACGGCAGCGAGGCCGGCATCGCAGCGCAGGCCGCCGCGCGGACGGTCCTCGGACACAGCGAGCTGCCGCCGGAGCAGATCCTGCGGCACTGCGACCGGCAGCTGCTTCCGACCCGCGGCGCGGCCATGGCGGTGCTGCGGCTCGAGGCCGACGGCCGCGGCGAGTTCTGCGGCATCGGCAACATCGAGGTGCAGAGCCTCGCCGGCCGGCCCGCCGGGCTGTTCTGCCTGCCGGGCATCGTCGGCCACAGCGTGCGCGTCCTGCGCACCATGCCGTTCACCATGCAGAGCGGCGACATCTACTGCCTGCACAGCGACGGCGTGTCCGGCCGCGGCAACCTGCGCGCCTTCCTGCCCGGCGCGCCGCGGACGGTGGCGCGGTCGATCGTCGACGCCTGCGGCCGCCCGCACGACGACGCCACCGCCGTCGTGCTCGGCTACGGCGCCGGCGCCAAGCTGCCGGCGGATGCGGCAGGCGACGGCGACGGCGATGCGCGCCAGGGCCGGCGAGCGATGACCGGCCGGGCAGGGCAGTGACATCGATCGATCATTTCGTCAGGGAGGAACCATGACCTACGAACCGAACATCGGCAATCAGACCACCTTCTTCGAGCCGCCGGACATCATCTTCCTCAAGCTGCGCGGCACCTGCACCTGGGAGGAGGGCTCGGAGATCAACCGCCGCCACCGCGAATGGGGAAAGACCGTCGAGCGCGTCTTCTTCCTGATCGACCTGGCGGAGCTCGACCGCATCGACCCCGAGGTGCGCAAGGACGCCACCACGACCCTGGCGGCGGTGCCGCTCCGCGGCATGGTCGGCTACAGCGCGCCGATCAAGGCGCGGGTGATCGCCAAGCTGATCTTCACCGCGCTCAACCTGTTCTCCAACAAGGCCGACCGCGTGCCGCTGCACTTCAGCGACACCGAAGCCGAGGCCCGCGCCTGGATCGAGGAGCGGCGCCGCGAGCTCGACGCGGCTGCGGCGCCGGCGGCGCCGGGAGCGGCCCATGGCAACTGACGGCGAAGGCGCCATCGCCATCAAGGAGACGCGCCTGATGCGCGTCATCGAGGCGCTGTCCTACGCCTCGATCGAGGATTACGACTCCTGCCTCGGCCTGCTGCGCAACCTCACCACGGTGGACGAGTTCGCGGAGCTCGAGACCGCGTTCACCATCTTCATCGAGGAGCTGGCCGAGGCCAAGCGGCAGCTGCGCGACGCGCTGGCCGAGACCGAGGTGGCGAACCGGGAGCTGGCGGCGAAGCTCGCCACCATCGAGATGCAGCAGGCCGCCATCCGCGACCTCTCGACCCCGATCATCGAGGTCTGGGCGGGAGTGCTGTGCCTGCCGGTCGTCGGCATCGTCGACAGCCAGCGCAGCGCCGAGATGACCGAGACCCTGCTCGAGACGATCATCGCCAAGCAGGCGCGCACCGCCATCGTCGACATCACCGGCATCGACGTGATGGACACCAAGACCGCCGATCACTTCATCAAGATGGCCAAGGCGGTGCGCCTGCTGGGCGCCGACTGCTTCATCAGCGGCATCAACCCCGGGATCGCGCAGACGCTGACCCACATCGGCGTCGATCTGACCGGCATCCGTACCCTGCGCAGCCTGCGCGACGCCTTGCAGGTCCACCTGCGGGAGACCGAGCAGCTCCACCCCGGCCGGCGCGCCGAGGCCGAACCCTGAGGCTCCGGGCCCCGGCGCTCGGGACCTGGAACCGGCAGCTCGAGGAGTCAGCGATGGCAGCACCGGAAGCGATGGCAACGATCGAGACGCTCCCCGCGGCGCCCGCCGCAAGGCCCGCGGCGGCGGCGCCGGCAGCGGCAGCCGCCGAGGGAGCGGCCGCCGAAGGAACGGCCGCGGCGCGCGTCTTCGTCGTCGACGACTGGGGCGACGTGGCGATCACCCGCCACCAGGCGCGGCGCCTGGCGCGCGAGCACGGCGTCGCGCCGCGACGGGCCGGCGAGGTGGCGATCGTGGTCTCGGAGCTCGCCTCCAACATCGTCAAGTACGGCGTGCGGGGCGAGATCGCGCTCCACGTCGCGGCGGCCGAGGGCGACGGCATCACGCTGACGGTGGTGGCCCGCGACGTCGGGCCGCCGATCCACGACCTGGCGATCGCCATGCTCGACGGCCACGACGACCGCGGACCGATCGATCCCGCCACGATGGCCCAGCGCCGCGGCCTCGGCAACGGCCTGGGCGCGGTGGCGCGCCTCGCCGACAGCCTCGAGGTGCGGCAGGAGACCGGCGGCAAGCAGATCATCGCGACGTTCTCCCTCGGGCCGGCCCGCGGCGCCTGAGGCCACCCGGTACTAGGCCGCCGTGGGCGGTAGCGCCAGGAGGCCGGCCGCGGCCTGGCGGCGGGGCCGCATCACCAGGTAGTTGGCCGGCACCAGGGCCTCGTCGCCATGCGCCAGGCGGACCGTGCGGATCGCGACGGTGTCGCCCTCGTCCAGGATGATCCAGCGCTCGTCCGGGTAATACGTCTCGCGGTCCCGCTTGCTGAAGCCGATCGGGTGGATGCCGTTCCGGACCACGTTGTGGACCAGGCGGGGCAGGCCCGACGGGCTGTTCCCGGGCAGCTTGCGCAGGGTGTCGAGGGCGCCCTGGGTCAGCTCGATCTGGTAGATGGTGCCGCGCTCGCCGAGCAGCGTCGCCAGGTTGGCCACGAAGGCCGGGCGGTCGGGGCTCTGGACGCAGTGGAAGACGGTGCGCATATAGATGTTGACGTCGCCCACTTCGCCGTGCAGCGCCTCGGCCTCGCCAGGGTTGGCGCCGTTCCACACCCGGTAGGAGATCCTCGCCTCCTCCGGCGTGCCGCGGGTCTCCCGTCGCGCCAGCTCGACGGCGGCCGGCGAGACCTCGAGACCGATGACACGCCGGAAGTGACCGGCCAGGTAGCGGGCCTGGCGGCCGTTGCCGCAGCCCACGTCCACCAGCGGCAGGTCAGGGTCCATGTGCGCCGCGAAGCGCAACAGGTCCTGCGCCGACGCCTTCTCCGGGACGTTGTCCCAAAGCACCTCGCCGCCGGCGCCCGTCTTGCGGATCGTCTGCCAGTAGCCGTCCCACTGGTGGAGATACTCGCGGGGGCTCCCCCCACGCAGGCGGAACAGCAGCAGGTGGGAGTAGAACTTGACCTCGTCGACCATCGTCTTCATCGTCGCTCCTCTGGAGGCATCAGCAAATGAATGCCTCCTAAAGAGCTACGTAGCCGCTGCCGCCTCGCGCGAGACATCTGGCGCCGCGGGTTGTCCCATCATGGCGGCGACTTCTTGCCGCGGAGTGTCTGCAGGCGCCTCCACACCCGCAGCGAGCGGCCCGCGATCTGCACCTCCTCGCTGGAGGCGACCTCCTGGCCGCCGCCGTCGGCGTGCACCTCGCCGCTCGCGGTGTCAAGCACGGTGATCCAGCGCCGCCAGCGGCGCCCCCAGTCGGCGCCGTCCGGGATGCGGAACGGCAGCGGCTGCTCGAAGGCGTTGAAGGCGATGTAGAAGCTGGCGTCCACCACCGGCTCGCCGCGGCCGTCGACGGCCTCGATGGCGCTGCCGTTGAGGAAGACGCCGAGCGCCTTGGCGAGCCCTTCGTGCCAGTCGCCCTCGCTCATCTCGACGCCCTCGGGCTTGAACCAGCCGATGTCCTTGACCTCGGCGCCGTGGATCGGCCGCCCCAGGAACCAGCGGCGGCGGCGGAAGACCGGGTGGTGGCGGCGCAGGGCGATGAGCTCGGCGGTGAACGCCAGCAGCTCCTCGTCGGCGGCGTCCCAGTCGAACCAGGAGGTCGCGTCGTCCTGGCAGTAGGCGTTGTTGTTGCCGCGCTGCGTGCGCCCGATCTCGTCGCCGCCGAGCAGCATCGGGATGCCCTGCGAGAGCATCAGGGTGGCCAGGAAGTTGCGCTGCTGGCGGCGCCGCAGGGCGAGCACCTGGGGATCGTCCGTCGGCCCCTCGACGCCGCAGTTCCAGGAGCGGTTGTGGCTCTCGCCGTCGCGGTTCTCCTCGAGGTTGGCCTCGTTGTGCTTGTCGTTGTACGACACCAGGTCGGCGAGCGTGAAGCCGTCGTGCGCGGTGACGAAGTTGATGCTCGCCGACGGCACCCGGCCGGTCAGGGCATAGAGGTCGGAGCTGCCGGTGAAGCGGTTGGCGAAGTCGCCCAGGGTCTGGTTCTCGCCGCGCCAGTAGTCCCGCACCGTGTCGCGGTACTTGCCGTTCCACTCCGACCACAGGGGCGGGAAGTTCCCCACCTGGTAGCCCCCTTCGCCGACGTCCCAGGGCTCGGCGATGAGCTTGACCTGGCTCACCACCGGGTCCTGCTGGATGATGTCGAAGAAGGCCGACAGCCGATCGACGTCGTGCAGCTCGCGGGCGAGGGTGGCGGCGAGGTCGAAGCGGAAGCCGTCGACGTGCATCTCCATCACCCAGTAGCGCAACGAGTCCATGATCAGCTGCAGCACGTGGGGATGGCGCATGTTGAGACTGTTGCCGGTGCCGGTGTAGTCCATGTAGAAGCGGCGCTGGTCCGGGAGCAGGCGATAGTAGGCGGCGTTGTCGAGCCCCTTGAAGCAGAGGGTCGGTCCGAGGTGGTTGCCCTCGGCGGTGTGGTTGTACACCACGTCCAGGATGACCTCGATCCCTTCCCGGTGCAGCGCCTTGATCATCTGCTTGAGCTCCTGCACCTGCTCGCCCAAGGCGGCGCCAGGGCCGCCGCGATCCGATTGGCCGGCGGCAGGGCCGCCGCGATCCGATTGGCCGGAGGCAGGGCCGCCGCGTTCGGGAGGGTTCGCCACGGGGCCGGCGCCTGCCCCCGGGCCGGCGTTGCCGCTGCCAGGGCGAACGCCGACCGTGGCGTACTCGTTGTGCGGCGCCAGATAACCGATCGAGTTGTAACCCCAGTAGTTGCGCAGGCCGTGGGTGACGAGGCGGTGGTCATGGATGAACTGGTGGACCGGCATCAGCTCGATCGCGGTCACTCCCAGCCGCTTCCAGTGCTCGATCGCGGCCGGATGGGCGAGGCCGGCGTAGGTGCCGCGCAGCTCCGGCGGGACCCCGGGGTGACGGACGGTGAACCCCTTGACGTGCACCTCGTAGATCACCGTCTCGTGCGCCGGCGTGCGCGGCGGGTGATCGTCCGCCCAGTCGAAGGAGGGGTTCACCACCACCGACTTGGGGCTGTAGGGAGCGCTGTCGAGGCGGTTCGGCCCGCCGTCCGGATCGGCGAACGCGTACGAGAACATCGCCTCGTGCCACTCCACCTGGCCGGCGATCGCCTTGGCGTAGGGGTCGAGCAGCAGCTTCTCCGGGAGGCAGCGGTGCCCCTGGTCTGGAGCCCACGGTCCGTGCACGCGGAAGCCGTAGCGCTGGCCGGGACCCACCTGCGGCAGGTAGCCATGCCAGCAGAAGGCGGTGACCTCCGGGAGGTCGACGCGGACCTCCGCGCCCTCCTGGTCGAACAGGCACAGCTCGACGCGCTCGGCCACCTCCGAGAAGACGGCGAAGTTGGTGCCGGCGCCGTCATGGGTGGCGCCCAGCGGGTAGGCGTTGCCGGGGTAGATCTTCACGGGCGCTCCATCCTATGACCTCTCGGGACCTGGCGGATCGCTGGATCTCGTCCATGGGTAGCGGGTCCGTGGCCCTCTGCCTCCGTTGGGGCGAGGGGCCGAGGCTGCGGGGGACCGGAGGACTTTGGCCCCTCGCCCCCAGGGAGGCAGAGAGTCACGGACCCGCTACCCGTCGAGGACGGCGGCGATGGCGTCGAAGGCTCCCTCCACCTCGGCGTCCTCGATGACATAGGGCGGCAGCAGGTAGAGGACGTTGCCGAGCGGGCGCAGCAGCAGGCCGCGCTCGAGCAGGCGGGCGGCGAGGCGCGGCCCGAGGTCGTCGAGGTAGCCGCCGGCCGCCCCGGCCGCCCCGGTCACCCCGGCCGCCCCGGTCGTGGCCGGCGCCGTGGCCGTGGGCGGCGCCGTGGCCGTGGCCGGGGCCAGCTCGAGGGCCGCCATGCCGCCGAGGTGGCGGACGGCGGCGACCGCCGGGTGCGAGGCGAGCGCCGCCAGGCGGCTGGCGAACAGCCGCTCGAGGCGCGCGATGCGGGCCAGGCGGTCCTCCTCCTCGAACAGCGCCAGGCTCTCGAGCGCGACGGCGCAGGCCAAGGCGTTGGCGGTGAACGAGTGGCCGTGGAAGAACGTGCGCGAGCGGTCCGCGGAGAGGAACGCGCGATAGATCTCGTCGCTGGCCAGCGTCGCCGCCAGCGGCAGGTAGCCGCCGGTCAGCGCCTTCGACAGGCAGAGCAGGTCGGGTGCGATGGGGCCGTGCTCGCAAGCGAACAGGCGGCCGGTGCGGCCGAAGCCGGTGAGGATCTCGTCGGCGATCAGCGGCACGCCGTGGCGGCGGGTCAGCTCGCGCACCTCGCGCAGGAAGGCCGGCGGCTGCACCAGCATGCCGCCGGCCCCCTGCAGCATCGGCTCGAGGATGACCGCCGCCACCCGCCCTCCCTCACGCTCGAGGACCGCGGCGAGCGGCGGCGAGGTCGAGCCGTGCGCCGCCGAGTGCGGCGTGCAGGCGCGGCGCACGGTGAAGAACAGCTCGCGGAAGGCGGCATGGAAGGCCGCCACGCCGCCCGCCGCCATGGCGCCGAAGGTGTCGCCGTGATAGGCGTCGTCGAAGGCGACGAACAGGGTGCGCCCGGGCTCGCCGCGATGGCGCCAGTGCTGGTACGCCATCTTCAGCGCCACCTCGACGGCGGTCGAGCCGTCGTCGGAGTAGAACACCCACGGCAGCTGCCCGGGGGCGCGCGCCGCCAGCTCCGCCGCCAGGCGGGCGGCCGGCTCGTGGGTCAGGCCGGCGAAGATCACCTGCGCCAGGCGCTCGGCCTGGGCGGCGAGCGCGCGGTTGAGGCGCGGGTGGTTGTGGCCGTGGATGTTCACCCACCACGAGGAGATGCCGTCGAGCAGGCGCCGGCCGTCGGCCGTGTAGAGGTAGACCCCCGCGGCCCGCACCACCGGCAACGGCGCCGGCGCCGTCTGCATCTGGGTGTAAGGGTGCCAGACGTGGCGGCGGTCGGCCTCGATCCAGGCAGGAGGCGCTTCGGCGCTCATGCCAGGGGTCCCCGGCGGCGGCCACGGTCGCTCCCCTGGCTGCCACGACCCCCGCCGCCTCCACGGCTGCCGCCGCCGTCGTGACCGCTGCGGCCGCCGCGCCTTCCGCGGCTCCCCTGCTCCGGCCGCTCCCCCTGCGGTGGAGCCTGGCGCCGAAGCCGCAGCAGGGGAGCGAGGTGTCCGCCGCGGTCGAAGTGCCGCGTCGCCGCCGCCACCTCCTCCCGATCGAGGGGCGCCAGGTGCGGCAGCTCGAGGATCGTCTCGACGCCGCCGAAGCGCTCGATCGCCCGGCGGTTCTCGCGGTTCGGCGGCCCGTCGAGCACCACCCCGGCGACGCCGAGGCCCCGAGCCCGCAGCGCCTCGAGCGTGAGCAGCGTGTGGTTGATGGTGCCCAGGGTGGTGCGGGCGACGACCAGGCAGGAGAGCGGCGCGCGGCGCGCCATGTCGACGATCAGATCGGCCTGCAGGTAGCCGGCCCCCGCGGCCTCCGTGGCTGCCCCGGCCGCCGCGGCCGTCGCGGCGGCGAAGCCGGAATGCCACGCCGGCAGCGACGGCGACGACGAGGGCGGCGGCGACTGCGGTGGCGACTGCGACTGCGACAGCGTGTGCGACGGCGAAGCGGCCGCGGGCGGCTGGCGGAAGGGCCATCCCCGACTGTCACCGGCAGATCCGCCGCCAACGGGGCCATCGCCGGCGCCTCCCTCGCTGTCAACCAGGGGCACCAGCAGGCCGCCGGCCGTCTCGATCACCAGCGTGTGGGCGCCGGCGCGATGGTGATCGAAGTCGGCGAGCAGTGCCGCCGGCTCGATGCGCCGGCCGGCGAGCCGGGCCGCGAGGTGCGGCGAGACCGGCTCGTCGAACAGGTAGCTCTCGGCCAGGATGGCCGCGCGGTCCCCCGCGAGCGCCTCGACCGTCGCCGTGTCGCGGCCGTCGCGAGCCCCGGTGGCGACCGGCTTCCAGTAGGCGAGCGGGATCTCGGGTCCGTAGCGCGCCAGCAGCGTGGCCGCCACCACCGTCTTGCCGACGTCGGTGCCGGTGCCGACGATGACCAGGGTCACGGCTCCTCCCCGCCGGCTGTCCTGCCGGCGGCGGCGATCACGGTGCCGGCGGCGGCGATCTGCGTTCCGGGTTCAGCTGCCGCGCCTGCGGCGCGGTCTTTCGCCGCACCGGCCGCGGACGGCGAGGGGACGGCAAGCGGCACGGGTTCCGCGCCGACGCCGCGAGGCAGCATCCCGAGCGCGTCGGCAAGCGCCGCGGCCAGGGCATCGATCTCGGCCTCGGAATGGTCGGCGTGGACCGAGACGCGCAGGCGGGCGGTGCCCGGCGGCACCGTCGGCGGCCGGATGGCGCGGACGTCGAAGCCGAGCGCGGCCAGACGCTCGGCCGCAGCGAGCGCCCGGGCGTTGTCGCCCAGGAGCAAGGGCACGATCGGGCCGGCGCCGCCGGCGGCCGTGGCCGTCGCACCCACGGCGGCTCCGGAGCTCCCAGGGACCCGGGCGACCTCGGCGCCGGCAACGAGCTCGGCTTCCTCGAAGCCCTCGGCACCCCGCGGCTGCTCCCCGCCGTCCGCCGGCAGCACGCCATGCTCCCGGAGGCGGCGCCGCAGCCGGTCGGCGAGCTCGAGCGCACGCCGCCGCCGCCAGGGCTCGGCCGCGATGCAGTCGAGCGCCGCGTCCAGGGCGTGCAGCAGCAGCGGCGGCGGCGCGGTGGTGAACACGAAGGCGCGGCAGCGGTTGACCAGGTAGTCGACCAGCACTCGCGGGCCGGCGACGAAGGCCCCCGAGAGACCCACCGCCTTGCCCAGCGTCGAGACCACCGCCGCGACCCGGCGCTCGACCGCGAAGGTCTCGCAGAGGCCGGAGCCGCGCGTCTCGCCGTAGAGCCCGGTGGCATGGGCGTCGTCCACGATCAGCTCGGCGCCGTGGCGCGCCGCCAGCTCGGCGTAGCGGTCGAGCGGCGCCATGTCGCCCTCCATGCTGAACAGCGACTCGGTCACCAGGTAAGTGCGGCCCTCCGGATGCGGCCGCGCCAGCTCGCGCTCGATCGCCGCCAGGTCGAGGTGCGGGACGATCACCCGCCGGCAGCCGGCCAGGCGCAGACCGTCGATCAGGCTGGCGTGGTTGAGGGCGTCGGAGACCGCACGGTCGCGCGGCCCGAGCAGCGCGGACAGCAGGCCGACGTTGGCCTGGTAACCGCTGGCGAAGAGCAGCGCGGCCTCCGTGCCCTTCCAGGCCGCGAGACGCCGCTCGAGGTCGGCGTGCAGCCGGGTGTGGCCGCGCAGCAGCCGCGAAGCCGGGGCGCCCAGCGGCTCGCCGGGCGGCAGCGCGGCCAGGCGGGCGACCAGCGCGGCGCGCAGCGCCGGGTCGCGAGCCAGGCCGAGATAGTCGTTGGAGCTGAAGTCGAGGCCGGCGGCGCAGCGCAGCGAGCGGGCCAGACCCTGGCCGGTCAGCTCCGCGAGGCGGCCGGCGAGCTCGTCGGCAAGCGTGGGTGGCACGCCCCGCCTCAGAGCGGCGACAGGCCCAGCCGCCCGAGCAGCGCCCGGTCGTGGTCCTGGCCGGGATTGGGGGTGGTCAGCAGCCGCTCGCCGGTGAAGATCGAGTTGGCGCCGGCCAGGAAGCAGAGCGCCTGCGTCTCCTCAGACATCTCGGTGCGTCCGGCCGACAGCCGCACGAAGCTCGCCGGCATGGTGATCCGGGCCGAGGCGATCATGCGCACCAGGTCGAGGGGGTCGAGCGGCGGGCAATCGGCGAGCGGCGTGCCGGCGACGCGCACCAGCGCGTTGATCGGCACGCTCTCGGGGTGCGGATCGAGGCGCGACAGCACGCCGAGCATGGCAATGCGGTCGCCGCGGCTCTCCCCCATGCCCAGGATGCCTCCCGAGCACACCGTGATCCCCGCCTCGCGGACGTGCCCCAGCGTGCGCAGGCGGTCGTCGTAGGTGCGGGTGGTGATGATGCGGCGGTAGTAGTCGGGGCCGGTGTCGAGGTTGTGGTTGTAGGCGGTGAGCCCGGCCTCGGCGAGCAGCTCGGCCTGCTCCCGCGTCAGCATCCCCAGCGTGCAGCAGGCCTCCAGGCCCAGCTCGCGCACGCCGCGCACCATCGCCAGCACCCGCTCGAACTCCGCCCCGTCGCGCACCTGCCGCCAGGCGGCCCCCATGCAGAACCGCGTCGAGCCCGCGTCGCGGGCCTGCCGCGCCTTCGCGAGCACCTCGTCGAGCGGCAGCAGACCCTGGCGCTCGACCCCGGTCTCGTAATGCGCGCTCTGCGGGCAGTAACCGCAGTCCTCCGGGCAGCCGCCGGTCTTGATCGACAGCAGCGTGCACAGCTGCACCCGCGTCGGGTCGTGATGCCGGCGATGCGCCACCTGGGCGCGGAACACCAGCTCCGTCAGCGGCAGCTCGTGGATGGCCGCGATCTCGCCATCGGTCCAGTCGTGGCGCGGGGCGTCCGCGGCGGGCGCGGTCTCTGAATTCGGCATGGGCTTCTGATTGGGTCCAGGCCGGTCCAGACGTCGAACCGGCAAAACACCCTTCTCCCCTCTCCCTCCACCATCCCTCGCCGAAAGGGAGGCAAGGGCAATCTGGGACTCTACCGGGAGGTCCGCAGCCGGAAGGATAGGCGGAAAGCCGCGGCAGGGGCAAGCCGCGCCCGCCCCCTCTGCTAGCATGCCGGCCAGCGATGAGATTCATCCCGGCAGCAATCGTCGGCACGGCCCTCGGCATCGGCCTCACCATCGGCCTCGGTATTGGCGCTACCGGCGGAGCGCCAGGAGCGCCGGGCCAGCCGCCTGTCGCGGCCCCGGTTCAGCCGCCCGTCGCGGCCCCGGAGCCCACCTGGCAGGAGCTCAACCACAGCGCCAAGTTGGCTCACGACGCCAAGGACTACCCCGCCTATCGCGCGCAGGTAAACCGCCTCTACGACCTCCTCTCGGGCCATCCCGACACCGTCTTCGGCATGGCCAAGGCCGAGGCCCTGCTGGGCCACCCGGCGGCGGCCCTCGAGTGGTTGGACGCCTACGCCGCGATGGGCCTCGTCCGGGACGTCTCCGACCAGCCCGACCTCGCGGGCCTGCGGAAAGCGGACGGCTACGCCGTCGTGCTCGCCCGGCTCGAAGCCAACAAGCTGCCGCGGTCGCGCTCGGTGCGGGCCTTCGCCCTGCCCGATCCGGACCTGCTCACCGAAGACATCGCGTACGACCCCGGCGCTCACCGCTTCTTCGTCAGCAGCATCCGCGAGGCCAAGATCGTGGTTTTCAGTCAGGGCGGCGGCCCCGTTCGGGACTTCGTGCCCGCCGGGCGCGACGCCATCTGGGGCGTGCTGGCGCTGGCGGTCGATGCGCAGCGCGGCGTGCTCTGGGCGACCACCGCCGCCATGCCGCAGACGCGGGGCTATCGCGAGGCGGACCAAGGGCACACCGCCGTGCTGCGGTATGACCTCGAGAACGGTACGCTGCAGAAGCGGTACGACCTGCCGCTGCCGCCCACCATGCGCCCGGCGCCCAAGGGCTCCGCCGCGGGGTACGTGCCGGTGCCGGCCGAGGAACGCTCGCGCGTGCTCGGCGACATGACCGTGGCGCCGAACGGCGACGTCTTCGTCTCGGAGGCGGTCACCGGCGCCGTCTACACCATCGGCCACGCTCGCGACGAGCTCGAGATCCTCGTGGCGCCGGGGACCTTCATCTCGCCACAGACACCCGCCCTCACGCCTGATGGCCGCCGCCTCCTGGTCGCCGACTACGTCCGCGGGATCGGCATCGTCGATCAGGCGACCCGGGCAGTCACCTGGATGATCCACCCCAAGGGGGTTGCGGTCAACGGCATCGACGGCCTGTACCTGTATGGAGACTCGTTGCTGGCGGTCCAGAACGGAACCGAGCCGAACCGCGTCATTCACCTGTTCCTCGATCGGACCTTGACCAGGGTCCTGCGCTGGGAGCCCCTGGACAGCAACTCCCCCGGCCTGGGTGCGCCCACCCACGGCACGGTCGTAGGCAGGGACTTCTTCTACCTGGCCAACAGCGGCTGGGACCGGCTGGCCGACGACGGCTCGGTCAAGCCCGGCGCCGCCCTGACCCCCGCCGAAGTGAGGCGCGTCGAGCTCGAGCGCCACGGGATTGGCTGAGGATCGGGGAACAGAGGGCCGCCCAGGCAGGTTTGGAGGTCACATGAAGAGGCACCACGCTCGAAGGTCCCCCACGGTGGCCCGGCTGGTCCTCCTGGCGCTGGCAGCAGGCGCGGCAGCCTGCGCCCCCAGCGCCGAGGACTGCCACGACCTCATGCCCGTCGACGTCGGCCCGGCCATCCCCGCCCCCACCCCCGCCAACACCCGCGGCTGCAAGGCCACGAACGAAGGAGTCACCATCCAGGTCGAAGCCGTCCGCCGCAACCTCCGCTGGGAGCGAGGCCGCATCTGGATCGACGGCCTGGAGGCCCCCGAGACCGACCTCCCCTCCGCCCTAGCCGCCGCCCGCGCCCGCCACGCCGCCCAGAATCTAGGAGCCAAGGCCGGCCAAGCTCTACGAGACCTCAAAGACGCCGCCAAGTCCTTCCGCGACGGCCTCCGCGGGCAGCCTCAGCCTCAGAATCCCCCGCCGCCGCCTCCTCAGAACTGAGCCGACTCTCACCTGCGGGGGGTCGGAGTGGGATACTGGATCGGCGACAGCCCGGCCAAGGCCGCCTGGCGGCCACGGGCCGTCACACCGAGAGGAGGCACTTCATGGAGCTGACCACCGAACGACTCTCGATCCCCGGTCATCGTAAAGCCCTGCCGCCGCCGCTGGCACTTTGCCGCAGCGGTGGTCCCGCGGTCTACCTCGCCAGCCAACCCACCACGCCGGAGCGAGACGGCGCCCAAGGAGAAACAGAGGAGCCGCCCTCGACCGAGAGACAAGACGAGATCGACGAAGTCGACGAGGCCTCGCGCGAGTCCTTCCCCGCCAGCGACCCGCCCGCCTTCACCCCCCTCCACATCGGCAGCTGAGCGCCAAACGCGGGGATCACACAAAAGGCCTATCAAGCGAACTCATCCCCGACCGGCTCAAGGAAAGGGCGATGGCTTCGCGCAGATTGGCTACCTCCGCGGCGGTCTCCCCCTCGCTGATGCAACCAGGAAGAGAGGGCACGTGGGCGGTGAAGCCTCCCTCGTCGCTACGCTCCAACACTACTTTCAAGTGCACGACAGATCGTACCCGACAGCCCTGACTTGAGGCCATCCTGTGCCCCATCTCCCGCGATAGCCGCTCCCCTCCCAGACGATTTCTCACCTCGGAGCGCTATCATGCGCGTTTCGACATATCGGGAAGGGGCTACGGGATGACTCTGAAGGAAGCGATTGCGCAATTCGTGTTCCACTGCCGCTACGAAAAGAACCTCAGTCCCAAGACCCTGAAGGCCTACTCGATCGATCTCCGCCAGGTCTCCGACTTCCTGACCGCTAACCTCCCAACGACCCACCTCGAAGCCATCGACAAGACCGCCCTCCGCCTCTACATCAAGACCCTCTTCACCGGCCTCGCCGAGAAGAGCGTGAAGCGGAAAGTCGCTTCCCTGAAGGCCCTCTTCCACTTCCTAGAGCGGGAGGATCTGATCGCCGTCAACCCCTTCCGCAAGATGGACGTCCGCATCAAGGAGACCAAGCGTCTCCCCAGGGGCCTCTCCCTACCCGATCTCAAGCGCCTCTTCCAGCACATCTACCAGGCCAAGACTACCAACGCAGGCTCCGCAGCCCCACACTTCCGAGCCTTGGTTCGCGACATCGCCGTCATAGAGACCCTGTTCGCGACTGGAGCCCGAGTAGCCGAGGTCTGCCACCTCCGCCTTGAAGACGTAGACCTGGCCCAAGGCCGCATCCGGATTCTTGGAAAGGGCTCCCGAGAACGCCTCCTCCAACTCCCCGATCAGGATGCTCTCGCAGCCCTCCTCGATTACTACGCCCTCTGGCTTGATCCCGAGCCCCCACACCCTTTCTTCTTCCAAAACCGCCTCGGTCGCCGCCTCTCGGAGCAATCTGTACGCACCATGCTCTGTCGCCACGCCGCTCAGGCTGGGATAGCCCTCCATCTGACGCCCCACATGCTTCGCCATTCCGTCGCAACCCTCTTGCTTGAGCAGGGCGTAGACATTCGCTATATTCAGCATTTTCTAGGACATAGCTCCATTACCACAACACAGATCTACACAGCCATATACGACCATAGCCATACGCACATGCTTCAATCAAAGCATCCCCGCCGGCTCATCAGCCACGCGTGAGAACTTCGCTGCGTATTGCTTCAAAGACGAGTATCTGCTATCCTGTGACTGCTTAGCTAGCTAGAGTACTGCCACGAGAGATAACTAGAGATTATCG
>Ga0307477_10000320_pt1 | contig 58542 bp, 73 predicted proteins | sample atmos_gasesECM2C_FD_203316 | JGI IMG/M metagenome (GOLD analysis project Ga0307477, IMG submission 203316) | Hardwood forest soil microbial communities from Morgan-Monroe State Forest, Indiana, United States - atmos_gasesECM2C_515 | ecosystem: Environmental > Terrestrial > Soil > Temperate...
CCCCGGTAAAGTAACCTCTGCCCGCGGGATCACTCCACGTGCCCTTCGGATTCCAATGCCACGCCTGAACGAACAGGTCCGTGTTTTGGCGATAACTAATGACTCCCCAGCCTGCCGAAAGCACCTTGTTGATCTGGTCGGGACGGAAGAACACATCGGTAGCATTGCTGGGCACGCGATCGACGGTCGATCCCAGCGCATGGAGCGGGCTGAATTTGTTGGCCACGTGGCCGGGTGTGGCGTCAACCGTCACCGTTTGCGCAGCCGCCTGAAGAAACCCACTGAGAACAAGAACGATGAGAGTCGGCGAAAGAAGAAGTCGTCTGGAAATGTTCATGGCGAGGTCTGGGATGATTTCTTATCGCGATCCGGGCCCAGGAGTCAAACTCCAGGTCCAGGCGGAGGGCCGCTGGTTGAGGATTTAGCGCGAATAGTGACGCACCGAAAGCGCGATGGGCAGGCCGACGACGAACCAGTGTTCGACGAATTCGAAGACTTTATACACGAGCGGAGTGTTTCCCTTCGGAACCGCTGAGAGCGGCAACACAACCACATGCATGAACACGTAGACCAAGGCGCCATAAATGAGACCGCAAAGGACGGCGCGAGTAACCAAATATGTCAGCTTGCGGCTGGCCAGATAATAGACCGTGGCCGCGCCGAGGGCGATGACGAATTGCAAGACCACTCCGAGCAAAGCGGCGGGCACGCCGCCTTGATACGACTTAGGCCCGAGAACGCCGCTGGCAATGGTTTGCGGAACGAGAATGGGATGGAGGGGACTGTACACGACAATCGCGTACAGAAGATCCACGGCGCCGACAATGAGACCGCCGACGAAAATTGCAGATAAAGACCGTGGAGACGGATCGGTTGCTATAACACTAACGTTCATCGAGCTTGCCATTTTGCAATCAGGGCGAAAATTGAGTCGCCGGATGCGTTCGGCCGCCTCTGCGGATCTTGCCCGCCAAGGAATCAGCCAATGATCTGGTCTGCATTCACGATTCGGCAATAGCCACTTACCAGATTCTCATCATGGCCATGTTTCGGGACTGGGCAGTTCTCAGGTGGCGAGCAGGTCACGGAGTTTGCGAACAGCACCGGGGATTTCCTTCATCGTCGTGCCACCGAAGCCCAAAATGAAGCCCTGACGCGCCTGGCCAAGATACGAAGGAGAAAGAGGCCATATGGAAAGTCTCTGACGGAAGGCTCGCTTGGAGACTTCCATATCGCCATGCCCGTCTTCTAGCATGACGGCCAGATGCATGCCGGCCTCGTCCCCAACAACTTCGACCATGGACCCCAGGTCCTGCGTGAGACTGTTTACCATCGCCCTCCTGAGCTCGCCGTACAGAACCCGCATCCTTCGGATGTGGCGCGCAAAGTGCCCTTGGTCAATGAAGTCTGCCAGCACTTCCTGAGTGAACGTTGGCGGGCCCAGATCCATGACCCGGCGGCAGATATGAAAGCGGTCGACGAGGTCCGGTGGAATGATGAGATAACCGAGTCGCAGCGACGGAAATAAGACTTTGCTGAAGGTCCCGACGTAGATCACGCGAGAATTGGCGTCGAGCCCCTGCAAGGATGCGATCGGCAAGCTTTCATACCGATACTCGCTGTCATAGTCATCCTCGATGATCCAGGATCCCGAGTGCTGTGCCCATTCCACCAATTGCAGACGGCGTGAGGCGCTCATGGTCACGCCCAGGGGAAACTGGTGAGAAGGCGTGACGAATGCAGCCTGGGCCTTGCGACATTTCATGATACCGGCAGCGACATCCAAACCTTCCGTATCCACAGGGACGGCTACAACGTGACAGCCGTTCAGCGCGAAGACATCTCGCGCCAGGCGGTAACCAGGCTCTTCCACCCACACACGGCTCCCTGGGTTGAGGAGAACTCGAGTCGCAATCTCAAGCGCCTGCTGCGAACCATTGACGATCATCACCTGCTCAGCTTCGCAATGCACGGATCGTGCGATTTTCAGGTAGTTCGCAATCGCTTCCCTTAGAACCACAGAGCCCATCAGGTTGCCGTAGTGTGCTGACTGGGTGTCCATAGCTCGGCACCGGCGCGCGACCAGGGTGGACCAAATGTGCAGGGGAAATTGATCAAATGCCACCTGCCCAACCCGGAATGCTCCCCAGTTCTGCATCCATGGCGTCGCTTCAATCCCTGGAAGGGTCGGGGAACGCCTCGCTAGCGGGCGAGGTCCGGAGCGGGTTGCGGAGTGGAGCGTGCGCGGCGGCCGGCTTGATGTCAATTGGTCCGGAAGAGAACTGGAAACGACCGTTCCTGCGCCCACGCGACTCTCGAAGTACCCTTCCGCCAGAAGCTGGGCGTAAGCATTGAGAACGGGGAAGCGCGAAACGCCAATCTCGGAAGCCAGTACTCGCGTTGATGGAATTCGTTGCCCTGGACGCAGTCGGCCATCGAGAATGGCCGCCCGATAGGAGTTATAGATCTGGCGGTGAAGAGCCTCCGCGACCTTCCGGTCGATTGTGATGATGGGGAGAATCGCGGAAGCCACCCTCTTCATTTCCGTGGATCATAATGGCTATGCTGGAATAGAGTCAAGTGGGTATTGCTTCCGACCACTTTCCAAGGCAACCTACACCTAACAATTGTTGCGGACCTCGTTGTCATCCAGGCAATCTCATGTCGCGTATTCGCCATTGTGTCGAGTGTCCGAAGTGCCTTACTCGATATCTCATCCCTTTCAGTCCCTATGGCAATGGGTCTTATCTCATACGCAGAGTAGAAGGATGTTCAGACGAATACGCCCTGTACTGCTCCTGTAGGAAATCAAACGCGGCCAGCGTGTGGAGATGGAACGAGGTGAAGACCTGCGCCGTCGCGAACGCAGCTTATGACCGCGGCTACGGGACGCCTGAGGAGATCGTGCCGCTTCGTAATCGGCCGCAGGATTCATGGTCAACGGACGTCGCCAGAAGCCTCAACAATCTGATATCGAAGGAGAAAGGGGAAACCCCCGCGATAAGTTCGGGTGCAGATCGGATCGACTGACGCACAATGCGCAAGGGAACCAATCGTGAATCGCTTGATCGTAATTCTGACTCTTAGCGTGGTCGCTACTGGACTGGTGTCGCGGACTCAGCACACCGGGCGAACTGCCTCGAATGCTGAGCCCATGAAAAACCTCAATTCCAGCGGACAAGATGCAGTACCCAACAACGACACTGCGTTCTGCAATGCCGAAGGCTACGTATTTCATTGGCGCATTACAATGCCGCCAGACCAAGATTGCAGTATGTCGACGCCAAAACCACGTTAGCCTTTCTAACCTCATTGTTATTGAGACTCAACGCATCCATTGGTCTAATGTGTCCGCACTCCCCGGGTTGAATCGCGTCGCCCGGTTTCATACTTTTCTGCTTCGGTTCGGCAAGCCAACCGGAAGAGTCGTCTAAACTCTAACGCTACTGACGCGAGGGTCATTTCACCCGAATTTAGCCAGATGTGCATTTAGCCAGATGTGCCTTTGACACGCCCAAGGGTGCGGACTAGACTTTAGCGCCAGAACCGGCACTCCGGAGGGCGCTTGAAGAATTCTGTGCTTTATCGAATCGCTTCTGTTCTCCTACTGCTTTTTGCCGCCGGAGGGTTTCACCAGAATAACCCGGAACGGCGGGCGGACGCGGTTCTTGGGTTAATGCGGTCCATCCACTTTGACGCCCAAGGGTTTCGTCGGACTTATTGGGACTTCTTCAGCGCGTTCGGGCTTTTTTTCTCCGTGTTTCTTTTGTTCGCGGCCCTATTAGCGTGGCTGCTGGGGGGCCTTCCGGCAGAGACTTTGGTACACGTGCGCAACATTGCGTGGGCGCTCGCCATTTGCTTTGTCGCAGTCACAGCTTTGAGCTGGAGATACGCCTTCACCACCCCCATCGTTTTCTCAACCCTGATTACATTGTGTCTGATTGCGGCCGCGTGTTCTGCAAAGGGTGGGTATTCGATGCTGAGGGTGTCGGGAGATTTTCTCGGCTGGAATCAGAGAAAACAAAAGAACAAAAGATTGGTCGGCACTAGAGGACGATTTTCGAACTTTTCTGCTGATGCCAGGCGGTTCTGAGGCCATTTTTCAACGGTTTACAACCTGAATCTTGGTTCCCTCCGAAGTCGAGTGCATTGGGGATTTCTCGCCAATTCACCTGTGGAATCAGGTCTGTTCTACTCCGTCGGCGGCCCAATCGACCGAACGCCCAGATACAGCGTTTACTGGATGCGAGTCTCTGTATGGCAAACGCTAGGATAATGGAAGCGGTTGTGTCGACCGTAAGACATTCGAAAATGGCACTGACGTTCGCAGCTCCCCCTAGTCGTGGGTGGTGCGTCGATGGTCTTGAAGCGAGGGCACTTTTGTGATTGGAATTCACAAACACCTGGAGGAAGCCTTAGAAGAGAAGGCGCGGCTCCTCGATTTAAGCAATGACGCGATACTCGTGCGGGATGCTTCAGATCGAATTATTTTTTGGAATAAAGGCGCGACCGATATGTATGGCTTCAGTCGGGAGGAAGCACTCGGCCGCGTAAGCCACGATTTATTTCGTACTGAATTTCCTGAGCCGCTTGAGTCGATCAAAGAGAAATTGCTTGGCCAGGGGCAGTGGGCCGGAGAACTCAGACACATTTGCGCGACAGGTGCCAAGAAAACTGTCTCTACTCGGTGGGTGGCTGAGCGCGATACGTCCGGAAGGATTTGTTCAATTCTTGAGTCCAACCGTGACATCACCGAGGCCAACCGAGCACAGGAAACACAAAATCGACTTGCCGCCATTGTCGAATCGTCCGATGATGCGATCGTGTCCAAGGGTATCGACGGCGTCATCACCAGTTGGAACAAAGCCGCCGAACGAATTTTCGGCCACACCGCAAACGAAGCCATTGGTCAACATATCACCCTGATCATCCCACCTGATCGTGCAGACGAAGAGCAAAACATTCTTGATCGCATTAGCCGGGGCGAACGCATCGAACATTTTCAGACTGTGCGCCAGCGCAAAGATGGCTCACTGCTCGATGTGTCAGTCACCATTTCGCCTGTTCGGGACTCGTGCGGGCGCGTGGTCGGGGCTTCCAAGGTAGCACGTGACATCACGGCCCAAAAGCGAACTGAGCAAGCGCTGCGTGAGAGCGAGCAGCGCTATCAAGCAGTCACCGATGCTTCGCCCGTCATGATCTGGATGTCCGGGGCGGACAAGCTTTGTTATTACTTCAATAAAGGCTGGTTGGATTTCGTCGGGCACGTGCTGGAACATGAGGTAGGCAATGGTTGGGCACAGAACATTCACCCCGATGACTTCGACCGCTGCCTCCACGCCTATGTCAGCAACTTCGATGCTCATCGCCCGTTTGAGATTGAGTATCGACTGCGGCACCGTAGCGGAGAATACCGCTGGATTCTGGATCGCGGTTTGCCACGCTATGCGCCAGATGGAACGTTTGAAGGATATGTAGGCGGCTGCCTCGACATACACGACCGAAAAGAAGCAACAGAAAAGATTCGCATTGCCGACGAGAATTTGCGCTTGATCAAGGTTCAGGACGACGAACGGCGGCGCATCGCCCGCGAGTTGCATGACAGTGCTGGTCAAACGTTGACGGTACTTAGTTTGAGTCTCGCGCAACTGGTTCAGAATGCAGAAATGATTGCGCCGCAGTTGGCGAAAGAAGGAAAAGCGATCGAGGAAGTGGCTCAACAACTCCATCGCGAAATACGTACAACGTCGTATCTGCTACATCCCCCGCTGTTGGACGAAGCTGGAGTCAGGTCGGCTCTGAGCGGGTACTTGCAGGGTGTTGCGGAACGCAGCGGGATAGCGATTGACTTCAACATCTCCGAGGATTTCGGGAGACTTCCTGCCGACATGGAGCTTACGATATTTCGAGTCGTGCAGGAATGTCTCACAAACATCCACCGTCACGCAGAAAGCAAAACCGCCTGCGTTTGGGTAGCTCGTGAAACAGCGAGTGTTCGCATCGAAGTACGGGATCAGGGCAAGGGTATCTCACACGAGCGTTTAGCGGAAATCCAGGCGCAAGGCTCCGGTGTCGGGATCGCCGGAATCCGAGAACGCCTGCGCCGATTTCATGGCGAAATAAAGATCGAGTCCAATGGTTCAGGGACAACGGTTTCTGTCGTCATCCCAATCGCGAACGAAGCTGCGCTAGCGGATTTCGAGCCGCTGCAGGCGGCCGTCTAAGGGCGATGACGATTCTTCGGGCAGATGTTTTAGAGTCGACCACTGCCTGAAAGAAGTCTTGTCCCGCCCGTTGCGTTCTTCTTTTTTTTCCTTCTTTCCCGGTTTCGTCTTTTTTAGTGCCTGTCTCCCGTTTTCCACAGAAAAAGTTGGCGCTAGGATCACCTAGGAGCGACGATTCGCGTCTCGGGCGACCTACAGCATCCTCGGTTTTGTCCCGCCTCCGCTCCGAGACTTCACCAAAAAAATAGAACTCGCAAACAAAACCCTCTGCCTCGACAACCGCGGCCGAAGATCTGCTGGAGATCGTCATGCGAAGCTACGTTTTGCGAAGTCGTTTTCTTCGAGCCAGCCCCGTCGCATCGGTCCTGGATCCGCGTACTGGGCGCGACCCGATACGCGGCCTCCACCATATCATCCCCACTCCGCAACGCTGGCGCCGGAACCGGAAGTTTTTCGCAAACTAGGGAGTGGGGGAACAGCGTTCCAGGTAATGCCTGACGAAGCGGTACTCGTGGACTCTCATCCCCAGAGCGACGGCGCACGCCTTGTCCACCGATGCGGTACCGAATTTTTTCGCCAGGGCAAGCACGCCTTGGATGCGGGCTCAGAAATAACAGACGTTTTCTGAGCACCTATTCCTTCTTCTGCACTTCCAGAATCACTAGTTTCAGGGGAGCCGAAGGGTCGGCGTTCTTTTTTCCCGCGGGCTTCTCGTACAACTGACCACGAACCATGACCATCGTCCGAGTACCCGCAAGTGATTCCAGCGCGGCCCGGCGGTGTGCGAACAGTCTAAACGAGTGCGCACGGTCCGAATGATCCGGATAGTCCGGAAGCTTGGCAACCGAGTCGAACTTCAACCGGTCCGGCGTAAGCACCGTGATTTTCGAGCCTGATTACAACAATTTGAAGACTATTCGTCCTGCAGCGCGACCACAGGATCAACGAGCAAGGCGCGGCGTGCGGGCGCAAGACTGGCACAGATGGCGATGCCAAACAGGAATAGCGAACTGAGTATGAACGCTGCTGGACTCAAATTATCCTGGGATAGACTCGATGCCTGTTCCGGCGAAATGTACACGGTATGGGTTGCCAGATGACCGGCGACTAAGGCAGCGGCGCCTCCCAACATACAGCCGAGAATCACGAGCCGGAAAGTCTCTCCCATGATCAGTGCGAACACGTCTTGCCGGTTAGCGCCGAACGCAATCCGAATGCCCATTTCTTTCGTGCGCTGGCTTACCGAATAGGACATGACGCTGTATATCCCGGCGCCTGCCAACAGAATCGCCAGCACGGCGACCGAACCGATCAGGGTCGCCGAGAGGCGCTTGAGCCCCAGAGATTTGGCGATCACGTCGGTCATGGATTGCAGTTCCTGAACCGGGAGATCGGAGTCGTAGTCTTGAATCTTTTGCCGCAAAGTTCCGGCGAACACGGAAGAACCTGACTTAGCTCGCACCATGATCCAGGCGTTGGGCGAGGGCCATTGTCGAATCGACCAAAAAATTTCGGGCAACGGATTCTGGTCGAGTGCGTTGGCCTTGAAGTCCGCAACTACACCAACGATGGCTGTTTTGGCGAACCAGACCGTCACCTCCTTGCCGATCGGATCTTCGTTTGGAAAAAATCTGCGCGCGAAGGCCTGGTTGACCACAGCGACCTTGGCAGCATCGGCGTTGTCGCCCTCTTCAAAGAAACGTCCACTCATTAACCGGACGCGCAATGCATGAAAGTACTGTGGATTCACCATTCGGGTTGAGGTCTGTGCCTGAAGGGGGACATCCTTTCCTTTGGCCAGTTCGGGCGGCGGCTCACGGCCGGTGATAAGGACTGGCGATGGGCTAAGACCTTGTTTCAGCGGCAGGCCGGCCGCGAACCCCACTGACTCCACTCCCGGTAGGTCGTTTAAGAGCCGCTCGAGATGCTCGTACAATTGTTCTCTGCGCGTGTCCCTTTCCCCATAGGTATATTTTCCATAATTCACTTCTGGAACTGGAATATGAAAGACCAGCAGGTTGTTTGCGTCGAATCCCGGGTCAACCCGCTGCAGCTTGATGAAACTCTGTACCAGCAGGACACCCAGGATCAGCAGGACTAGCGAGAAAGTAAACTCACTGACAACAAAGATCTGTCCGAGGCGTCGCTTGCTGCGACCTGCAGAAAAGCCGCGGCCTGCGCTTTTCAGAGCATCATGCGGCCGAGTTTTTGACGCGTGGAACAGCGGCATAAGGCTGAAGAAGAGACTCACCAGTAACGTGAGCGCACAAACAAAACCGAACTCCGCGAAATCGACCTTCACCGAATCGAGCCGCGGCAGAATCTCCGCCTTGGGCAGGACTGTCAGCAGACCACGGGTTCCCGCGGACGCTACGCCGATTCCAAGTGCTCCGGCGGCAACCGCAAAGACAACACCTTCGGTGAATAGCTGAAGTACTAGGCGTCCGCGTCCTGCGCCTAGAGCCGTGCGAATAGCAAACTCCCTCTCGCGATCGACAGCGCGGGCCAAAAGCAGGTTTGCCACATTGACGCAAGCGAGCAGCTGAAGCAGCGTAACTCCACCGGCCAGCAGCAAGAGCAGCTTCCAACTACTCCCAATCAATTGCGCATCCATGGGAACGACGACCCCACCTACGGATTCCAAGGTTGGGTGATCTTGCGACATTCGCGCTGAGGCTACGTCGAGCTCGGTTTGTGCTCGCTGCCAGGTGACTCCCGGCTTCAACCGCGCTAAGGCAAACACGCCCCATAGGTTGCGGTTATCCTTTTCTCCCTGATCGGCCCAGTGCGCCGTCCAAAGAGCGGGATAGTCGGGTGCGGGATAGAATCCCGCGGGCATCACGCCGACAATTTCGTAGGGTTCCCGGTCAAGGGAGATGCGTTGGCCTATCACTGCCCGGTCCCCTCCGAAACGTTGCAGCCACATCGCGTTACTGATTACGACGACATGTGCGGCGGTCGGCTCGTAGTCACCAGCTTGCAGAGTGCGTCCAAGGAGCGCCGGCGTACCCAAGGTCTCGAAGAACTGGTCATAAACGTCCTGCGCTGAGACCAGCTCCGATTGTTGGTTGTTGGTAAGAAGCCTTGGCCGCCATCGATAAGCGGTGATACTCTCGAAGCTCTGCGTCTGCACCCGCCAGTCAAACAGCGTTCCGGGCCGCGCTGAGCTGAAGTAGGCCCGGTCTCCGCGGTGATAGTGCTCGTGGCCCTCCCAAAGGTTCACTAGATTTTCTGGCTGACGAAAAGGTAGGGGGGTGAGGATCACGGCTTTCACTACACTGAAGATGGCAGTTGTAGCGCCAATACCCAACGCGAGCGTGGGAACGGAAACCGCGGTGAAGCCCCAACTCCGGCACTGCAGTCGCAGCGCATATCGCAAATCCTGCAGGATTGTTTCGACAGTATTTATGCCGCGGGCGGTCCGGCAATCCGCTTTCGCTTGTTCGATGCTGCCAAACTCGATGCGAGCTCGGCGCCTAGCCTCTTGCGGAGCCAGTCCGTTGCGTATCAAGTCAGCAGCGAAGGCGTCGATGTGAGCATTCAGTTCGGCATCCATCTCGCCTTCCAGATGAGAAAGCCGGAAAACATCGCGGAGCCAGTTACGAGTGCGACTCCACAGCTTCATAGTTCCTCCGCCGTGGCCCGCAATATTCCTGCGATCACGTCTGCCATGCGATTCCACTTTTCCGTCTCGCTCTGGAATCTCCGTTTTCCTGCAGCCGTGAGGCGGTAGTACTTCGCCTTTCGTTTGTTTTCCGAGTCGCCCCATTCGCTTGCGATCCAACCCTGATGTTCCAGGCGATACAGCGCGGGGTAGAGAGACCCCTGCTGAATTTCGAGACGCTCTTTCGAAATCTGCTGGATACGGAGCAAGATGCCATAGCCGTGTAACGGTCCCAGGGAGACCGCTTTGAGGATCAGCATGTCCAACGTGCCATGTAAAAGGTCCAGTTGTTTGCCCAAGACTCGGCCCTCTCCTTGACGCTCTAGGAATATCCTGGCACCACTTCCCTAGACTGTCAAGGAGAACGCGGCTCAAGGCGGCTCAAGGCACTAGTAGATCTCTGGCACAAGGAGCCGGCCAAAACCGAAAATAGAGAATGGTTGACGCAACATCGCCATAGATGTCGTCTTTCACTGCCTGCTGCGCTCCGTCGGAGCCGTTTACCTCCAGAAATTCCTGTTGCAGGATCGCCTTGGCAAGTGCGGGATTGAGACTCTGGACATATCCATTCTTGCTCTGCTGCGCAAGTTTACGCCCGGACGCCAGGATCCTCGGGCCGGGGACGCGGCCGGCGTTGATCGCGTCGCGCAGCGCAACATCGCCATCAATTCCGGAATGCCCGACATTGCGAGCGGTGGTGAAGCCACTTCCGAGGTAATCACGCGCCATCTGCGAGCGCAGCAATACGCGTTTGCTGGGTGACTCAACAATCGCCAGCAACAGCCCCGGAACAAAGTCTCCGTTGAAATGGCGCGCTCTCGGCTTCCGGCGACACGATTAGGTCGAGAAGCAGGTGGGTGTGACTGTAATCAGCCCAGGCAGTAAAATCGCACCGCCCAGATCGATCGTCTTGGCTCCCGCTGTCACGTGAGACTGCACCCGAGAAGGAGGGCCAGCCTCTTTGATCTTCCCGCCTTCAATCAGCACGACTGCGGGCGAAAGCACATTGCCCGTCCGCGGATCGAGCAGCCGGCCAGCTTTGACCTAGAGTGACGGGCGCCGCAGATTGGGTGCCCAGTTTCACCGCAAAAACGAGCGCTGCCAGCAAATGCACGGACAATCCTACGGATTTTCACACTGGATTTGATGGCTCCTGCTAAATGAACTTGAAAGCCTGCTGGGCCAGGATCTGCATGAACGTCGTCTCTACTACAATATACGTAGATGCTACTACACAGTAGCACACGTTACAACAAGACGCAGCAGCGAGTCATTGGCGAGCAAGCAGAATTTCGCGGCCGTCAGTGCTTCAGGATGAAACAGCAGGCGGTGTGCGCGATGGTTCCGAACACGCCGGCCACGATGGCGGCGCTGAATAGAGATGTCAGCAGCAGGCTTGCTGCCGCGTGTGCCGCTTTCGGAGGCGCGGCCAGTCGGGCCAGCCGATGGCTCAAATGCGATGATGCTGTCGCTTCCAGAAACAGGCCCTGTTCGGGCACTGCAAGTTTGGCCAGCGCTGAAACCAGTGCTTGCCCGTGCGCACGACGAATGACAGATTCATCACAGGAGAGTTCGCGATACAGAGCCATACGCGCTCCCGCGAGCCAGATGAGTGGGTGGAACCACAACGCACATAGCGAGCCTTCGTAGAGGAGGCGGATCAGATTATCATGCCTTCTGGCGTGAGCCACTTCATGAAGCAGGACGGCGTTGACTTCCCGCTGACTAAGTACCCGATCGATGCCGATGGGAAGCAAGATTTGCGGGTTGAGGACGCCGCGGACTGCGGGACTCGGATGCTTACCGTCGAAGCTCACCGGAATGCCATGTGCTACGAAACCGGACTTTACATCCTGTTCGCCCAAGCCGGCTAGAGCTTGAGCCTCGCGACGCTCTCTGCGAATACGCGAGATCAATCGTAGAAGCATGGCGGATGCACCAGCTACCCATATGGCGGCAAGCACGACTGCCGTCCGGCCTTGCGTGATATCCCATATGGGGCCGCCAATGGCGCCGAGCGGTGCAGCCCACATCAAGTGCGGCGCCCAGAGTTTGTCGACCAGAGCGCCTGTCGGTACGATGAAGTTGAATGCCGTCACAACCCAGATCCAATATTTCGTAGTGGCGCTGGCGTCCCGGATTGATGTCAGCATCCACGCCGCAGAGCCGACCATTGATGCATACAACAGGTGAACGCTGAAGTAGTACATCGCGCGTGCGATATGCTCATGCACGTTTGCCTCCACGGGTGCGGCCGTTCCTATCGCTATGTGCCGCATTTTGCAGCGCCTTCAGGTCGCGCAAGGTCAGGGCGCCATTCTCCAGCAGATTGGATACGAGAAGACGCGGCGAGCCGCCAAATAGATCCAGCAAGTCGCGTACCAGCCTGCTGCGATATTGGTTCTCGTTGAGGGCGGGCTGAAAAAGCTGGGCATTGCCAATCTTCTTTACCTTCCTCAACGCGCCTTTCTCCTCCAATCGATAGACGAGTGTTTGCACGGTTGTGTAAGCGACACGTTCGTCCTCAGGCAGGCTTTCCAACACCTCGCGCACGGACGCAGTCCCCAATTTCCAGTACTGCTCCAGGATGCGGGTTTCGGCTTTCGACAGGCGCGGCTCTTTCATGATCTCCTACTTACCCCGGCAATGCTACTACAACGAGCCGCATATTGGCCATGCTTCAGTTCTGCTGACTTTTTGCGGACTAGGCCAGCTGGTTTATACACTGCTCGTCAAACATTTTCTTCCGGCACTCCTCCAGTGCCTTGCAGCGGCACTTGCCCTGTTGCGTTGCGAGGGCTCGCATCGACTGGATGTGCTGCAAAAAAGCATCGAGTTCGAGAATCCTGCGCTCTCTCAGTTTCTGCCAACGAACTTACGGCGGTGTTCCTGTATTGAAACCAAAGAGAAGGTCCTTGATCTCTCCAGCGTGAAGCCAGTCTGCCGCGCTCGGCGAACCAGGGCCAGGCGATGCAACACAGTGACATCGTAGCGCCTTCGTCCGCTGACCCGATGCGCCGGAGGAAGAATCCCAAGCTGTTCGTAATAGCGATTGCAGACGGGCGAAGCCCGATCTGCTTTGCAACCTCAGAAATACTCAACGCCATGGAGCCAAACATAGACGAAGCTCCTGCACTTTCTTCGACACATTCATGAGGTGACAAAGAATTTACAAAATTCCGCTTGTCTTAAAGCCGGCTTTAAGTCGTAGCTTGGACCAGAAGCGAGGTGTGACTTAAGTGGAGTGATCGGTTCCGCCTGCGACTCGCTGAAATATCACGAAAACGATTATGAAAAGGGAGATAGAACTGCAGCTTTCGTACGCGTACTCGGCTGAGTAGAGCATTAGGCCTCCGCCCAGAAACGTGACCGTTCCTCGTTTTACGAGAGCGTGCCTACAGCACCTCACGTGTAAGAACATGGAGCGGATTCTTTTACAAAGCGTTGACATCTACTAGATCCACGGCAAATCGATTCAGTTTACCGGCGCGCCCGAAAACAAGGGCCGTAGTTTCGAACGGTTCTTATTTTGGCGAGGCACAGGGAGGCATTACAAGTGGTAGGGCTACAGTCGACAGTGTATATTACTCGGGAATTTACGGTAGACAACCGTTTATCTCTTGACGATACTGTTTCTTAGCTGGTAGGTACTTTTAACAACTGCGAATTCCTTCGCAGGTTGCGCAGATATCTCACTTTACCGGCTAGTCCTATGAAGTCCCTTTCCAGCTTCAGCTCGATAATCCTACTGAGTTCTCTGTGGACCTTCCGGACTCTTGCGGGGGCCTTGCTGTTGCTCTCTTCTGCTTTGGGGCAGACGGTCCAGGTCGTTCAAACGAATCCAGATCAGTCGGCCCTGCTGAGCCCGCAACCTTCGCTGACTTTCGCCCCTGGCGCAGGGAGCACGCTGGCCATCAAAGTAGACGACACAATTCGTTACCAGACGCTGGAAGGAGTGGGCGCTTCGTTTACCGATTCGGCTGCCTGGCTAGTTTGGGAAAAGCTTACGCCGGCGCAGCGAAATCAACTGATGCAGGATCTTTTCAGCCCTAAGGGGATTCATTTAAGTTTTCTGCGCCAGCCGATGGGCGCCACCGATCTCGCGCTGAGCAATTACACCTATGATGACCTTCCGCCAGGAGACACCGACCCGAACATGACGCAGTTTTCGATTGCGCATGATCAGGCCTACATTATTCCAACCATCAAGGCCGCCTTGGCGGTGAATCCTGAAATTAAGGTGCTCGCGTTGCCCTGGTCGCCTCCTGCATGGATGAAAACGAGTGGATCGACGAATGGCGGCACGCTGAATATGGAGTATTTTTCAGCGCTGTCGAAATACTTCGTTAAGTTCATTCAAGCGTATGAGGCGAATGGGATACCCATCAACTACGTCGCGGTCCAGAATGAGCCGCTGTATGAGACCAGCGGTTATCCGACTATGTTTATGACACCGCTCGATGAGGGCAACTTCATCAGCCGTTATCTGGGTCCGGCGCTGATGACGCAGCGCTTCAGGAATCAGGGATGGAACTTCGATCGTCAGAACGCTTCTCCAACCGACGCGACGCCTGGCATTTTCGGCTACGAGCACAATTGGGACAACCCGCTTTATCCGGAACTGTTGCTGCGCAATTCAGAGGTACGTCCGTTTTTGGCCGGCGTATCGTTCCATTGTTATGCAGGCAGTGTGGCTGACGCACAAAATGCTATTCACTATCTGCATCCCGGCACACCTATATGGTTTAACGAGTGTACTGGCGGATATTACGCGCCGGATTTCGCGACGAATTTGGAGAACATGGTTGAGGGTGACGTGATCGACGTACTCCGCAACTGGGCGAAGAACGTGACTTTGTGGAACATGGATCTCAACCAGAACGGCGGGCCGACAGTGCAGAACGGCTGCACCGACTGCCGCGGCGTTGTAACGATTGACACCAGCACAACTCCTGCCACGATTGAGAGGAATGTGGAGTACTACGTCCTGGGCCATCTCTCGAAATACACTCAGACGGGTGCCTATCGCATCGACTCAAATACATTCGGCTCGGGAAACGTAGAAGACGTGGCGTTCAAGAATCCCGATGGATCGATTGCCGTTGTAGTGTTGAACTCGGCCTCGAACTCGAATACTTTCAGCATCAATTGGCGCGGTCAGAGTATTGTCTACACTCTCCCGGCAGGAGCGGTCGCGACGTTCATTTGGCAGGGTTATCCAGGATCGACATTCGATGTAACTGCGGGTCCTGATACGCAGATTGTCGCCCCGGGAAGCGCGACACGATTTGTGGTGGATGTAGACCGCTATGGACAAGACCAGGGGCCAGTTGGTCTCGACCTGAGCAACCTGCCTTCGGGTGTGCGGGGACAATTCCGTTCATCGTGGAGATCTCCCAACCAGTCATCCCTGCAGTTGAAGACCTCAGACGGTGCAAGTGCCGGGACATATCCAATCACCATTACGGGCATGCAGGGGAACCTGCAGCGCTCCTCCACTGTGCAGCTGACGGTCGGCGGTCCGGAAATGCCTCTTGGTGGAACGCCGTGGCCTTTACCCGGACTGATTCAGGCGGAAAACTTCGACAACGGCGGCAATGGCGTCGGCTATTTCAACTTGTACACCAGCAACCCTGCGGGAACGAACTATCGTCCGGGGACAACCGTCGGCGTGGAGGACAACTACGATGTAGGCGGCGGTTATGACGTCGGCTACACGGACGAGGGGCAGTGGCTCAAGTACACCGTGAACGTTACGCAGAGTGGACTTTACAATCTTCAGGCTCGCGTGGCGTCACTCGGTCCCGGTGGCTATTGGCATGTCGAATTTGATGGACGAAACGTCACGGGCGATCAATTCACGCCCGCAACTTATGGCTGGCAAACATGGACGACCATGGTAAGCCCTGAGTTTTGGCTGAACTCAGGACAGCAAGTGATGCGCGTGGTTTTTGACGGCAACGGGCCAACGGGCGGCATGGGTAACTTCAACTGGTTTAACGTGCAGCCATTCACCGCGTCCACGCCGTTTCCCTCCGGTCCGGCTACAATCCCCGGTCTGATCCAGATGGAGAACTTTGATAGCGGTGGGAAAGCGATGGCCTATTGGAATGGCAACTCGCAGAACAATGGTGGCGCGAACTATCGTCCCGGAGAAACCGTCTATATCGAAAATTGCTCCGATACGGGCGGCGGATACGACGTGGGTTCCACCAATCCTGGCGACTGGCTGAACTACACCGTCAACATCCAGCGCCCGAGTGTGTACACGCTGAACGTGCGGGCCGCTACAGATGTAGCCGGCGGTGTCTTCCATCTCGCCGTAGACGGACGGGACGTGAGCGGTCCAATTTCGGTGCCACAGACGAATGGCTGGCAGACATGGCAGACACTCAGCGTGCCGGGGATCCGCCTACCCGCGGGCACACATACGCTGCAGATGGTCATGGATACCGGAGGCTACTACAACACGATCGGCAACTTTAACTGGTTCTCGCTGGAGTAACGTGCGAACTTCAGGAGATGAAAAGGGGTTTGCCGATGCTCCCTGCGAGCAAATTGCGGAAGAGAAGAACCCAGATCGATTCCATGAAGGTGGTCTGACTGAACGAACTGCTCGCAGACTGAACTTGAGCAAAACCGACAATTGTCGCAACAACAGCTAACACGCCGTAATTCAAAACTTTCATTCTTGCGTTCTCCCGCTTGAGCTTGGCAACGTGATCCCGGGCGTGTTCACTCCGGTGCTGGCGAAGCCTTCGAACAGAACCCGGTGTAACTGGGCCGTATTTGTCGGCAAACAGGAAGTAATTCCGTTCTTTCCGGCGGCGTACCCTTCACGGCTCGTAGAGCAGCATCAAGTTGCTAAGAAACAAACTCCGTATTCGAAAAGGCACTGAATTGTCCTCAGCAAATGTGATACTCTCCATCGCTTGCTTCCAACAATGCGGAGACCGCATGTTTATTGACCCAGCGAGGTATAACAGCATGTCACTGCTCTCTGCCTCGCAATCAGCATCACATTGCCAAACGACTATAACATCGGCGGAAGCATGTCACCGGCACGGGAAGAATCGCGGAGGACGCGTTGTTTCGCGTCCTGCACTTAACATAGTCAGATGGCCTCCAGGAAGGCCAGGAGTCTGTCGCTCGGATGAAACCGCTGCAGTTTGGTCCCATTGGTTCCATCTTTGCGAGTGCCTTTTCCTTCATAGCCAAGAAGGTTTTGAGAGACACAGGTCTGCAGCTTGCCAAACCGAGTTCGCACCACCATGGCTTATAAGCAAGTAACTGCGGCTCAAAGAAGATAGGCCGCCGTTGAACCGCCCTTCGCGCACTTCGTCGCACGCGATGCATCCCTTGCCCTGCACCGAGTGTCGTGCAGGGTTGACGATCGCCCAGTGTGCTCCGTTGTCCAAAGCTCACGTTCAACAGTTCAACACGGACTCCACCAATCGTCACTGCGCTGACATCTGTCGCGGGACGTCAATGGCGATGGAATGACACGACTCCCGAGTCCACGTTACTTCAGATACCAACTGGCTACCTTCAGCGCCAGATCTCTGGCGTCAACGTCGGAGCGGTTGCTGAGCACAATCACCGTAAGCTGGTCGTCCACGAAGCGCTGAATTGAGGTTCGAAATCCAATCGTCTCACCGTAGTGCCACATTCGCGCGTGGCCTTGGTGCGGATTCAGAAACCATCCAAAACCGTATTTCGCTGGCTTGCCATCGGGTTCTTCAGGGGAACCGCCGGGTATCTCGACGGGAGTAAGCGCAGGCCGCATCTCGGCTGCGCTCAGCAGTGTGTGACGGCTCAAGGCTGCGTCCCATTTGGCGAGGTCTTCAAGAGAAGAATAGATGCCACCATCACCCAGCGTAGCCGAAGTCGCGCTTTGGTCGGTTTCGACCCATTGCGTCCCGACTTTGGTGTGACCATAGGCGCGATGTGCGACCTGGTTTTGTCCTCTCCTGTAGGCAAGGGTGTGGTTCATCTTCAGGGGCGCGAAGATGCGTTCATGCAGAAACTGACCAAACGGTTTGCCGGAGACGCGTGCCACAATCAAGCCCAGCACCACGTAACCCGAATTGCTGTACGCCCACTTGGTTCCCGGGGTGAATTTCGTTGTGTTCTGTCGTTTCAACAACTCGAGGACTTCGGCGTCCTGAATCTGAGGAATCTGGCTCTGAGCGTCGTCCCTCTGCGCAGTAGTGGGATCTGGTTGTGCAATTAGATCCTCGTAATCTTGCAGCCCCGATGTGTGATTGAGTAGGTTGCGAATGGAGATCCCCTTTCCGTATTCGGGAAAGTCGGGGAAGATATCGGTCAGGCGATCGTCATAGTGCTGCTTGCCGTCGTGCACGAGCAGCATCACCGCCATCGCGGTGAACTGTTTTGTCACCGAGGCCAGGCGGAAATTGGTTTGTGCATTGATTTGATGACGGGTGCGGAGATCGGCTACGCCATATCCTCGCTGGAATGAAATGCTTCCATCCTTTAGCACAAGAACGGCCGCACCCGGAGCGTTATTCGAGCGCAACGCAGAGAAGATTGAGTCGGTCTGCTCGGCACGATCGCCCTTAGATCGATCCGGGTCCCCAGCCACGGCAGGCTGCATCCATGCCAGCAGGAACACCAGAAAAGACGCAAACCTGTAAGCTGTTAGCAAGAAGATCTCCGGAATGTGATTAGTCTTTAAGATCGCCAGACTACACGGGGAGCGTTACGGCCCTTCTTACATCATGCCGGCTTTACCCCAAGACCCGGTCCATCGGGAAGGACCAGCTTATCCTTCTGGACGATCACTCCGCTGTAGGGATCATACTCATGGCGATCCATCATCTTCTGCTCCTTGGCTTCGTCTTCCTTTTCGTTGGCGCTGCTTGATCCATGCGGTCGAGGTGGCGTTCGAGTGCATCTACGTGAGCTGACCAGAACCGGCGGAACTGAGCCAGCCAGGCATCGATTTCCTGAAGTGGTTCAGGTTTCAGCCGGTACAGGCGGCGCTGTGCGTCCACTGTGGATTCCACGAAACCGGCTTCGCGAAGCACGCGAAGGTGCTTGGACACGGTCGGCTGCGACATGCGAAGCTGGCGCTCGATCTCTCCCACCGACTTTTCTGACGAGACCAGGAGGCTTAATATCGTGCGGCGGTTCGGCTCCGCAATGATTTCGAACACAGATTCCATTCACTTCGTGTACTCCACCTCGCATATGCGTGTCAAGGCATATACAAACGAAGGGGCAGACAACGATTTCAGCCGGCCTGCGAGGATGTTTCTCGGGTTTGTCTGCAATACTGAAGCACGGCAGCAACATCCGGTTCGAGGACAACGGCAAGCGCGCCTTCGGTCATCTTTTCCGCGAACCGATTGGGTTTGGCCCGCCCGTAATCGAACCGGTACTCGTTCCGCATCGCATCGCTTGCAGCCTGGCGCTTCTTACGATCCGACGTTCTCTTCATAGTCTTTTCGCTCAACGGGTGTCGCTCTTCGGGCGCTGATGATCCGAATTCGTCTATCGCGAACCGTCAAACACACCAAAATTAATCTTCGCTTAACTGAGTTTCCGATGATGATTTCGGGCTGCTCTTCTTCCGAGTGTTCTTCATCTTCAAAAATTGGGCGAGCGGGTCGGCGAAGACCGTCAGCGCTTCCTGAAAATCTCCGCGGTGGGTTGCCTAATTGGACTTCACCTTCTTGGCATCCCACTCAAACTCAACGCCCATCCTCGGCTATGATCACAGTAATAGGACTTTTCTCATTTTTTCTGCAGGAACGGCCGATTCCCAAAGGGCCCTTCTTCTTCGCGTTGTCGCGGTGGCTACAAACTCTATCCCCCACCCTTTCGGCCGGGCAGCGATTATCACCTTCAACCTAACTGACTTCGTGGCGGCCCCTTGCAGGAGCACTTGCCAATATAGAGGTCATTCGCGTCGACGACTTCATCATGGATGTAGGCGGTCTCAGTGAGAAACGTGCCACCGCATTCCGCGAGTTGTGGTCCGACACGAAGAATCCTCCTTGTGAGGCGGGTGAGCTGACTCAACGCTTTAATGGTTACGCGATAGGGGATTTGTGCAAACATTTTGTGGCTAAAGCTAAACACTGAAGATGTAATTGCGCTCATTTGAGGTTGGCCGACATCGCCTATCCGAGGGAAGCTTCCATCGTTTACGGGTTTTGCGACAGTACGAAGATCACGTCTCGGTAACGGTGAACAAGGCGGCAAGTGACCTAGCAAGGCTCTCGAGGGCGGCTTCGTTTGGCAGTGTGACAGTGAGTCGCGGGCGGCCCTGCTCGTCGCGCTCCAGACACTCGTCGAGACGAGCCTTGAACTCGCTTGCCTTTTGCTCTGCACCGTTCGTTGGCTGACGGTGCGGGATCATTTCGCCGAGGAATGCGAATGCGGCGGCAACGAGTTGGCCTCCAGCCTCTGCCACACGCGAACGGCGAGCCAGCCGCTCTGCCTCTTGCTGCTGGCGCTGTTTTTCCGTCTCGTCTACCGCGGCGTGTGCCCTCGCGCCGAGCAGCACCTCGAGGCGCTGCTTCAGCTCTTCGATGCCGGATGTGAGTGCGACCTCCCGCACATTAGATTCCATATCCAGCGCGGCGAGAGCCAGGTCATGTTTGGCCGAGAGCGTCGCCAGCAGCTTCTCCTCAATTGTCCCTTCCGTCACGAGCAAATAGACCTGCACCGGGTTCTTCTGCCCCATCCGGTGGGCCCGTGCGATACGCTGCTCGAGAACGGCTGGATTCCACGGCAGATCGACATTGATGACGGTATTCGCCGCTTGGAGGTTGAGCCCCGTCGAGCCCGCGTTGGTGGTGAGGAACACGCGACAGGTCGGATCGCGCTGAAACTGATGCACCAGCTGCTGGCGCTTCTTCTGCGGGACGGATCCGTCCAACCTTACGTAATTGAGCTTGAGTCGTTTGATCTGCCGCTCGATCAAAGTGAGCATCGTTGTCCACTCGGAGAAGAGCACGATCTTGCGATCGTCCTCCGCGGCCAGCTCTTGCAACAGCTCCTGCAGCCGTTCCAGCTTGCTCGAGAAGCCCGGAGCGTGCTTGTCCACGAGAAAGGTGCTGTCCGCATTCATCCGTGCGAGCAGCAACGCTTTCTGTAGACGCAACAGGTCCATCTCCGATATATACGATTTACGGACGATGGTGCTCACGATCTGCATCTGCGCGAGTTCGATGCCGGCCTGCTCATCGGTGGGCGCAATCCGCACAATTTCCGTCGTGCGCGGGGGCAAATCCTTCAGCACCGCGCTGCGCGTCCGGCGCAGCAGTACCGGCTTGAGTCTCTCGCGCAACAGATCGAGATCCTTGTAACCCAGGATCTTGCCGCGCTCGTCCGTGACGCGGTGACGGTTGAAGAATCGAAATGCAGGCCCGAGACGTCGGTCGTCGATGAACTCGACGACGGAGAAAAGATCGTCGAGCCGATTCTCCAGCGGCGTGCCGGAGAGCACCAGCGCGAACGGCGAACGCAGGCTCTTGATGGTCTGAGCCGTCTTCGCTTCCCAGTTCTTGATGCGCTGACCCTCATCCAGAACAATCAGATCCCACCTCACGCGTTCGATCGCGATAACGTCACGCAATACCTGCTCATAGTTGCAGATGGTGAAAAAGCATTCGTTCTCGTACTGACCGCTCCGCCCTGCAGCGCTCCCTAACACGATCTGGCAATCGCGCCCTGAGAAGCGGAGAACCTCGCTGCGCCATTGGGCTTTCACGGACGCGGGGCAAACGACCAGGACTTTGCGGATGTCTGCTTCGCGCGCCAGTAGCTCCGCCATACCGATACTCTGAAGGGTCTTCCCGAGTCCCATGTCATCAGCCAGGATCGCGCGCCCAGCGCTCGCTGCGAAAGCGATGCCGTCCAGCTGATAGGGGAGGATCTCCACCTTCAGCAGCGTCGTGCGCAGTGGATGAGATTTCGGATTGCGCCGGATCTCGGCGACCTTTGCCGCGACGCGCTGCAGCAGCAGACGGGTCTGGATGTACTCCTCCGCATCGGGATAGACCGTCACGGCGACGTCGTGTACTTCGAGTTGACGGATGCGTTTTAGCAGATCCGGGAGATCGGTGATCGGCCTATCGCGGATCGGGCGCACGATGCCGCTGGTCACGTCATCGAGGTGGGGCGGCAACAAGATACGCAATTCCAGCTCCTCCCCATATGACAGATGCACACTGATGTCTCGGCGCCGATACGTTCGATTGCGCTGCGCGTCTGAGAATCGTCTTCGGACTTTCTCCAGCGCATGAAGGATATGCTTGCAGGTGCCGAGCATGTTCTTACGGAAATCCGGGCATGAGCAGTACGACTGTCCCGGCTGCCACCCTCGCAGAGCGACCCGGTACGACTTGCCAGAGGCCGCATTGGTCAATGTGTAGTCGGTCCAGATCTCCTGACTGTCGAGAGACGTGAGCCGCATTTTCTCGGTCCGGGCGCGCTCTGCCCGCTCCGCGAGCGCTTGCGCGACCAGCGCCCTCTCGCTCACGCTTTCAGCTGGGACCCGCGTGGGTGGCGCTCCGGCCAGTCCCAGCGCGAGCTTCTCTTCCAGAATCAGAGAGAAAGCCGCCCCGGCGTGCTCACACGGCACCTCGCACGCGTCGCAGTGCCATTCGAGACGATGCCGGGCGGCCGGACTCAAAGTCAGGGTGACTGCGGCGCCGTCCAGACTCAGCCGAAACATGGCCCGATCGAATTTGACCTGAGTGGTGAGGTCAATGTCGAATTTGCCGCCTGTGGCGATGAGGCGGTTACCCTCGGGGCCGAGCAGCTTCGCCGCTCTGGTGAAAGTAAGTCGCGAGAGTGTATCGAACAGCGTCAGCTCGGCGCTCGGTTTCGTCAACATGAGGTATAGGGAGTCATAGGTTGACTATTCCATCGGAGGGGCGAAATCCACATCACAGCCGACGGCTTGCACTTCTGAGTTCCGGCTCGGATCCACTATCTTTGCTTCTGACTCAACCGCGAAGAACGTCGTGATCCGGATCTTGCTCAGGGGGGCTTGACGACGACATGGTGGGGACCGAACTTCACTGCTCCCATTACCCGTTCGAGGGAATACGACTGCTGGGCGGCGTGCCCAAGATCCCTGGCGAAGCCTGGTGATTGAATGTCTAATCCAGCCTGCGTGGCCAGTTCGTCGCGCACCCAAGTCCCGTCGCGCAGGGCTGCGGTCTCGCAGCGCTTGAGGCGGTCATGAATCGTGTTGAAAGACAGGATGGAGTCCGACAGCATGTCTGCCTGGACGCGCAGGTACCTCAGCGATATTTCCCCGTTAGCGGGTGAGAGTTCTTCGGGCCGGAGTCGCCAGCAAAGGAAACGAGTGGCCTGTCCGATGCCCCGATAAAGCGAGCCCTCTCCGGCCGGGATGCTTGGCTGATCCTCCAGGGAGACCCACTGATAACTACCATGTTGAATGAGCAGGGAACCGGGTGTGTCGCGATAGTCGCGGACATGATGATAGGCCGCGATCGGCGTCCTAATCTCGTTGTCTGAAAAGAATCCGAACTGGCAGTATCTTTGCAGGGTCGGTCCATCCCCTCTACGGGCATTTGCCCAGAAGTCGAAAAGGAAGCGTGCGCTGTCCTTGAGGGGACTGCCGATGAAGCGATGCTGGCGCAGATTGACCTGCGGATTGAAGATTCCCAGGAGGATCCAGGTGTACTGGAAGAAGTAGTCCCTCGCCGGCGGCTTGGTGGGGCTGTAGGCCGGGGGTCCTTCTGCGGACAGCCACGGGACGAGATATTCCGAATCGATGACGGTGAAGGTGGAAAAGCGAGACCCTGCAGCCATATGAAGCTTCATCCTGCACCGAGCAGCATTTGAATGGCACCGCGCGTTTCTGGGCTCAGACTGGAAAATTCATCCTCCGTGAGCAACCCGTGCGAGCGAATCTGGGCCAGCATCGTTAGTGCATGCGAGCGCCGCGGATTGTCGAAGAGACGCGCCATCTCCCGATCACGTTGTTGGAGAATCCTAAAGATTTGGAGGTAGCGCGCATGGTAACTCGTCGCGCCATCGCGCGAGACGCGGTCCATCTCGCCAAGAACACGCTCGCAGAAGCGTTCGAGCGCGAGCGGATGCACGCGCCGCAGTACTTTCCAATCAGGTTCCTTAATCTCCCGCATAGGTTTCCGTGCACTGGGGCAGTGCAAGTGTAACGCGGGAAGCTGCGGCTTGTGGAGGTCCTCGGGACGTCCGTGTTGAAACTCTTTGATTCTCTTGATAATGTCCCCTCGCGGACTCATTAGAAATGTCCCCTTAAACTGAGACCCCCCAGCCAAGGAGGTCTTGTTGAAGGGGACGGCGACGAGCACTCGTGACCTGCAGCGAGTGGAAGTGATGGGACGAGTTGCCCAAAGAGGAACTGAAGTTGGTGGATGGCTTCGGACCTGTCGAGTCTTTGCGGATAATCTGACAATCTGATTATATGAAAAAGACGGTTATTAGCGTGACGGAAGCGGCTCGGAATTTTGCTGATTGCGAAATACTGCCAAATCGAAGTGCCCCCATCGAGGTCCGAGCTGCTGCTTTGCGCCCACGGCGATATCATCGAAGCCTGAGGTTAGTACCGGTCACATCTTTGAAATAGTTCGGAATGACCACTCTGAACTCCATCCGCGTCGAAACGTCGAAATCCCAAACCTTACGAGAGTTTCGGAAAAGTCAACGGACTGACTGCCATGATCTGTCGTCAAGGTCATGCCGTTTTCAAACTCCAACTGCCTTTCGGAACGACAATGCTCGATTCGGTAACATCCGGGCGATCGGTGACAATGGCAGAGTGGGCTCGGTTTCCTGCGACCAGGGCATTAATCGTAGACAACATCAACAACATTGGAGTGGTTCGAACTACACTGCTGACTGTGGTCTTCAAGATGCCGAGAGTTATTACCAAATCTGCTTTGTGTATAAACTCATGCCATGACAACGATCGGATCATCCTCCAAAGGCCGATGAATCGGGTGAATTGAGCAGTTGTTCGTCTGGCTGTGAAACTATCCAGAGACCATCGTCAGCTAACACGTAAATGAACTCGCGGTTGTCTTGGAGCCATTTGACCACTTTGGAGAACTTCTGTACCAGCCGAGGTGAGGTTGGATCGGACGTATCCCAAAGCACGACATCACCATTAGAGAGTTCACCGCCGTGAGACGAGGCGACTGCGCGCTCCGAGACGATCGCCAGGTTGCCCGTAATTGTCATTTTGCCGTCGCCAGCTGCATCCCCCTCATGAAGGACTCCGATGGCCTTGGGCTTCTCGGGCCTGCTGATGTCGATGATTGAGACGCCCTCCCCTTTTGAATGCTGGACATACAAGTAGTACCTGTCGCCCGGGCGCGTCTGGATTGTCATATCCATCTCTGACATTCCATCAAACTGGATATGTGCGACAACATGAGGTTTGTTGGTGGGTTTCATGCTTCTGTGGTCCTTGGCCGCCGCAGCGCCAATGAACACAAGCAATAGGCTTGTCAGCAGTACTAATCCTCTGGAATTGAATTTAACGGACTGGCTATCACTGATTGCGGTCATCCGATTCCTCCGCGAATGAAGTTTTCCCTCATAGGAGATAACCTTTTAGGGTGTTGATTATTCCAAGTCGCTGCGACCAAGGCACCGCACTGGCTGTTCATTCGGAAGACGCATAGTAGCCGGTCCTCGCGTAAACTCGCAGAGGCGGCAGTCCCTTGGGTGGAGTGACCTTCACTCGCAGCTTGTGCCACTTACCGTCGCGTACCGAGGTGGTGGGCCGATATCCCAGCACATATTGATTTCGCAATTCGATCCCAATCTTGGCCGCGACGTCGGTCAAATCGTTTGGATTTTCAATCGAGAATGCCCGTCCACCCGAGATCTCTGAAATATCACTCAACAACTGCGGCCCCAACCGTTCTTCTTCAGTTTGGAAATAGTGGTCGTAAATGCCAATTGAATAAATCTGCACATCCGATTCCTTCACCAAGTTCTTAATCTCGCTCTCCGAATAGCGGCTGTGATTGTCTCCCCCATCGGAGATGATGAGTAATGCTTTTTTCTCGTATTTGGCGGCATGCATCTTGTGAAGGCCCAGGTAAATTGCGTCCAGGAGGGCGGTGCGACCTTTGGGCACCGTGTAAAGAAGCCTTTCCGCGATATCCTCCACCGATTGTGTGAAATCCGTGATTCCCTGTGGCTGATCGTTGAATGTAATCATGAAGAACTCGTCTTGTGGGTTGGCTATTTTAAAAAACTCGACCACCGCATCACGTGCGCGGTCGATCTTGCCGGCCATGCTGCCACTTACATCGAAGATGACGCCAAGCGAAATGGGAGCGTCCTCACGAGAAAAGTGCTGAATCGCTTGCTTTTCTTTTCCCTCGAAGACTTCGAAGTCTTCCTTATCCAGGCCGACAACCTCGCGGTTCAGTGGGTCTACTACCGACACTGACACCAGCACCAGACTGACGTCTACCTTGATCGGCCTCGAATCGGCCCGGAGCGCCGGAGGTGCGGCGGAAGGGCCACTCTCGGCTTGCAGTTGTTGAGCAGGTTGGGTCAGGGGAGTTTTCCCCGCGGAGTTCTGTGGTAAACCGGTCGGAGGTAACGCGTAGCCCACAAGGGGCAAGGCGATCACCAAGGCACACGCTGCGTGGAGAGATGGCTTCTTCATTATGCTGGCCCTGCGCGCAAGAATCGCAAATAGGAAGCGACTCTAGTTCTGGGCGCAGGAGCTGTGCGCCCCTCGAAGTGGATAACCGAGTGAACCGGGTTTTGTTCCTCGGAAATTATTTGCGGGGTTATGGAATAAACGCTGCCGCTCGGTGGTTTACTTATTTGTATACGCCAGTCGAAGCCCTCTTCGGTGCGTTCCGTTCTTATGTTTCACGTCAAAGGATTGCATCGCTCGAACGGCCCGAAAGATGGGAGGCACTTGTGAAGTGGATTGCCAGCCTGGTCGCGACTTGCCTGATTTCAGTCCCGTTGCGACCCCAAGATCTTTCGCCTACCACAAACGCGCGTGCGAATTCGCAAGTTTCTAGTGAATTGATCCTGGGTGAAAGGTTGGCTCGTGAGTACGAAAATCAGCGTTCGAGCAGTATCGATAGCGGGTCAGCGCTGTTGAGTCGAAACGAGACAACGGTCAGTCCCACAAGCATTACCGCGTTCCACCTGAATAGTGCTGAGCTCACGGTGTGTCGGCTTTTTGACCTTCGCGAGTTGATAACTGGCGCGAGCCGCTCTTATTCCCCAGTCGGCACCACCTTGTCAAATCACCCCGGCAGCCGCCGCCCGCGTCGAGCACGACCATCCCGTTCCTTTCATGCCCTTGCTTCAGAAGGATACCCCTACAAGAACTAGCGTCCCAAGCCAAAAATTCCATTGATCTGCAATTAATTCTCGTGGCGCTCAAAGATTGCATTGGCGGGAAGGAATAAAAAACTAGCAACCTCTGTTATCCCCAGTGAGAGCAATCTGAGGGAGCGGATGTTGAACAAAATCAGATCAAGCAGGCTTGTTGACATGAAAATTCAAAGGGTCATGCGTTCGTTGGGTGCGGCCTTCTTCACCAGACACGAACGCCCCTTGGAAAATCGGGCAATCTCTGATGATCTCAGTGCCCTTGAGGAGCAACAAGCCGTGAGATGAGGTATCGAGAGGAGAAATAGAAACCTTCACCCGTGAGATCAACGACGTGGAACAGAGCGCCTCTTCGAGCGGGGCATCCTTCGGGTGCTTCGTCCCAGCGGCAAATTCGACTTCAGGTTAAGACAGGAGTGTCCTCCCCAAAGGAGCAGTCATGATCGCTAGTTCACAACGAAAACAACTCTATCCAACCGCCCAGCCAGTAAATGAGGGTGACCGCATGAAGTTGCAAAGGGCTCTTTCCCTCCTGCAACTGCTGATCGGCGAGACGATCGCTTTGTTCATCGCGGGGATCGCGGTTCCGAGCTTTCTCCGGTCCGGTACCGCCACGAACCACGCTTTGGCTGCGGGTTCTCTCCACACCCTCACCATTGCTCCGGTTACATTCTCGTACACGTCCCAGAACCTTGGTTTTGCCATTCTTGGTGCGCTGTGCGGTGCGGCGACGGCACTGGCGATCGATTCTCCCGCCACTATCGCCAATACAGCTCGACTCGTCCGCATGCTTCGCAAGAACGGTCGGTGAAGCTCTGCGAAATGGGATGTGCAGTAGCTAGGTCGGAAGTGGCACCACCACTGCGTTCGTTCCAATCCCAGGCGTTTGTAAAAAGGTTGTGACCTCAGGGAATTTCTCTTCGCGTTCGAAGTTCTCCCGATTAGGGGTAAATCTCACCAGAGAGTTGGAGTACAAAGGCATGACAGACGAGAATTTGACGCGTACAACATTGGATCACAATTCTATCGAACTGAGCCCATCTGCCAATGAAGACGTTCGACACCATTGGCCTGGGGTGGTAAAGCGGCGCTCTTTCCTCGAGAACATCGGAATCGCTGGGGCTGCACTCTCTGCAAGCGTGGTGTTGAATAGCGAGAGCCATCCGCAAGCATCGCGCCGCAGCACTGTGATGCTTCTGAAAGGGGACGCTGCGCGTTTGCGATTGGCGGCAGCCGTCGAATTGATCGAAGCGGACCCGGTGCAGGCCAAGGAGTACGAGCGCAGGCTTGACCTTGAGCAAGAGATACAGGCTTTCGAGGAGTGGCAGCATAACCCGTAGTTGGTTACAAAAGATATCTTGCTCCTGTTTTTCATGTTGACATCTCTATGAGAACGAACATGCCGATCGCAGTCGAACACCTGAGCAGAAAAACGTGAGTTGTTGCCAACTGCGCAACAAGCTTCCTGCACCTCGCCGGTCGACCGCCGGTGCGTTGGCGGGCGCTGTCGCAGAGAAGGCTTACGGAGTTGGATCAACTGATGGATGGGACAAAAGTCGTGCGAGCCCTGCTCAAAAGGTTGATGACGAAATGCCGATGCGACCCCTTGGACCAGTGTGGCCAGGGTATATTCCAGAGCATGAATGGAGATCTCGCAACTGGTCCTTTCCTTGCTGGGAATCGAACTCGTAAAAAATAGTCGATCGCTTTGCGAAACTGACGCAGCAACCAAAGTCTAGTTCTTCCCCCGGGCTCGCAATAACGAGCCGTACAAGCGTATCTGCCAGCCAGTCCTGGTACTTCTCGGAAGACCACCTGCGCTCACGCACCAACATCCGGTAGATGTCACGACCGGTAAGCATCCAGAAGATGTCGCGGGCCGTCGTGTCGTCGAGATCTGCCTGTAGCCTTCCCGCATCCCGCAAAGAAACGATCATCCTTTCCTGCCGCTCGTAGCGGAGGCATTCCCGCCGTTGTTCGAGCTTTGCCAGTTCCGGCGCGACCACGCCTGCGCCCCGTAGCAAGTCGAAGGTGGCGCTCTGGATGTCATGGATCTGTCTGGCGATTGGAGCAGCCAGCCGGAGACGGGTTTCCGGGTCACTCGCGCTCAGCGCCTGGCGGACAGCCTCGTCGTATTCGGGGCCAAACGTCGACTGATCGAGAAGAGGGATTTGTAAGGACTTCTCTTGGTCTTCGCCAAATAACGACAATTATAGCATCATTTATTAAGTAGAGTTATCTATAGCTAATATGCAAACGGATACCGAGCTCGGTGGCAGCGCACGTGCACCCAACCAACAAAGTTTGAGACTGGTTGTCCTGGGGGCCACTGGCGGTACGGGATTCGAAATCGTCAAGCAGGCGATGGCTCGCGGCCATTCTGTGACTGCGTTTGTCCGTTCCCCCGACCGGCTCAAAGAGTTCCGGGATCGTGTGAACATCAGACAGGGTGATCTGCTGAATCCTGCCGAACTGCGACAGGTCATTGAAGGTCATGACGCAGTCTTGTCAGGGTTTGGTCCGCGTGTCCCGGTATCAAAAGCTGATGCCGCCCTTTTGGAACGCTTCGCTCAGGCTTTAACAAGGGCGCTGCCGGCCGTGAGACTCAGACGGGTAATCGTCGAATCGGTGGCCTTTCTGTTCAAAGACTCGATCCTTCAGCCAGCGTACCTGCTGGGCCGATTGTTCTTTTCAAGAACCGTTGCTGACGCTTCGGCGATGGAGCGGGTCTTTGCGAACACTGACTTGGATTGGACAATGGTGCGCCCGCCGGAATTAACAGACAGGCCTTACACCGGCAAATATCGGGTGCGAGAAGGGCATCTGCCGCGCTTTGGCCTCAAGATTTCCCGCGCCGATGTAGCCGATTTAATGATCAAGCTCGCGGAGACTGGCGCGTCGATCCGCAAGGTTGTGGGAATCGCGAACTAATCCGAAACAGGAGACAGACATGACGTTCTACTCCATCATTTTGTTCTTGCACGTCACGGCAGTGCTTGGGTTGTTTGCGAGCTTGAGCTTTGAGCTTCTTGCGTTGTCGCGTCTGCGGCAGGCATCCGACCTGGGCGAGGTCCGCCGCTGGATCGATCCTGTTCCGGGTATTCCCCTGGCGGCGATCGCGTCCATCTTCATCGTGCTCCTCTCAGGAATCTACCTGGCCGTGCGAATGGCCGCCTTTGACTTGGCCTGGCCGAAGGCAGCGATCGTGGCGGTGGTGCTGATCGCACCGTTCGGTGCGCTGACTGGGAAGCGTATGCGCACCATCCGCCGCAGCATGGCCGAAGCAACTACGACGAAACCGGAATTGCTCAAACGGCTGCAGGATCCCTTTTTGAAGATTTCGTTCGGCGTCCGAACCACAACGTTTTTTGGGATTGTGCTACTCATGGCCGCCAAGCCGGGCTCGCGGCAATCGGTTGCCATCGTGGTGTGTTCTCAAATTCTGGGTCTCTTATTATCCTTGCTGGCTTGGCGCCGGACTGGACCGTTTCGGGCGGGTGGCGAACTGCAGGGCTAAATGAAAGTAAATTTGCCGTAGTAAATGAGGAGGACACGTGGAAGTCGTTCTGATTGATAAGTTCATCGTTCCCGAAGAATCTAAGGTGGCATTCTTGGCGGAGGTGCGAAACAGTTCGGCCCTTCTTAGGACCTTGCCCGGATTCGTAGAGGGTTTTGTCTACGAAAACGTGCATGGCGGGAGCCGCCATAACTTCGTGACCACCGCGGTCTGGAAGGACGAAGACGCCTTTCAGAATGCCAAAAAGAGAGCGGCCGAAGAGTTTCAGAAAATTGGTTTCAATCCTCCAGAGATCATGAAAAGGCTGAAAGTCGAAATGGAAAGAGGAATCTACGGGCACTCGCCCTACTGAGTACAGCAGGGCTTTGCCTGGCGTCAAAGAAATGTCGGCCTGAAACATGCTGAACGTGCCCGCCCAACCGCTGCGCCCACTGTCGCCCGTTCGGTTTCCTCCCCACCACCACTAGGTTCAACGCAAAAAGAGGTTCTCGATGCCCCATGGCAAAGCGAAATTGGGTTTCTTCCCGCTCCCATCAGCCGAGGCCCAGCGACTCAGGTATTGTCTGGCGTTCCCAAAGGGGTTCTCCGCAGTTAATCCCTGCGTGGGAGATGGCGTGGCATTCACCCGTTTGCTCGAAGGAGCGCCAGCCCACCAATACGGGATTAAATTGACGCCAACCGTGCCGAACAAGCCAGAGCGCTCGGGATCGAAACGCTGCACGCGAACACGATGGATGTGCGCTGTCCGGAGGAGTCAATTTCTCTTCTCTATCTCAATCCCCCTTACGACCTGGAATCGAGGCAGACGAATAATCGGCGCCTGGAATTGGCGTTTCTCGAGCACACATACCGATGGCTGAAACCGGGTGGCGTGCTCACCTTTGTGATCCCGCAACCACAACTGAAGCCGTGCGCCAGAATTCTGAGCGAGTATTTTAGCGATCTGACAGTCTGGCGGATCAGCGAACCGGCGAGCGTCCAGTACAAGCAGGTTGCGGTCGTGGGCCGACGTCGCAAACGTCACCAATACCTCTGCGATTCCGGGTTGCTCAACTCCGTGCGCTGGTCAGAAATGCTGGCCTGGAGATCTGATCTCGCTGACCTGACCGAGGTCCCGGCAGTCTCCTACGAAATTCCACCGTCTGGGCCCGTTGTACTCACCAATACCGGCATTCCGTTGGATGAAGTCGAGGGTCTGCTTCTTGATTCCGCCGCCTATCGCCAGGCAAGCCGAATCCTTCTTCCCAGACAGCGTGAGGGCGGCCGCTCACGCCGCTGCATGGTGGGCATGTCGGACTCCTGTGCACCACAGGAATGCTCAACGGGATATTCGGCGAAGGTGAAAACCGCCACATTGCTCACTGGGGTTCGGTGAAGTTGACCGATCATTGGGAACAAGAGGAAAAGGACGGCACAAGGACCCTGCATGATCGGGAGCGGTTCTCGCACGAACTGACGCTGGTCTTTGCCAATGGCAAGACACAGATTCTTACACATGCGAAGAAGGTTGCCGGCCCTCGCGATGACTAGATCTCGGGGCGATCGGCATGCCGTAGCTGTTCTACGCAGTACGTCAGATCCTTTTGCGAACCCAATCGCCCGCGAGCGATGCCGGCGCAAACAGGAGCAAGGCAGCGGTCTGGGTCCAGAGCGCACCCGCGCCAGGGCGAGCAATCATCGAGATAGTCGCGCCCAAAGCGATCACGAGCGCCAGCGCGATTCCACAATTCAGATCCGCGCGCTGTGCGATTCGGCCCGTGACAAATCCGCTGAGCAAAGCAAAAGCAATACCATAAGTGATTGTAAGCAACTCGAAACCAATGGCGGCCGGCGAGTGGGGATCAACTTTCGTTAGCTGAAACAGGAGAACTGCGGACCCGGCAAAGATCAGATAGCCTGCAACAACCGACAGAAATGCTCGCATATTGTCGCCTCTCGTTTTCGGAGTTACTTGGAGCTAAGGACAAAGGTGTTGCCGTCGAGGTCCTTGAAGGCAGCGGCCGTGCCCCAGTCGGCCTTCTGCGGTTTCATCACGAACTCGACTCCTTTGCTCTCGAGTTCGCGGACCGTCTTCTCGACGTCATCTGCCCAAAAGGTGATGTTCATTTTTTTACCTGGTTGGAACCCGTCATCAAAGCGGAAAAGCACGACACGGGTTTCGGTTCCGGAGATCCCAAGTTCAATCCAACGCTGTTGGTCGTTGAACGGCTGGTCAGTCAGGAGCCGGAACCCTAGCTTCTCCGAATAGAAGGCCAGTGCTCGATCCTGGTCTGCAACTGGAATGCTTGCGAACTTCACTCCTCGAATCATGGTCGTCGTTCCTCAAGTCGATTATCGTGGCACCTGGTCGGCGCCGCAAGCCATCTATGGTGTGCTACGCTATAGCGATATGCAACATATCCCTATTGACGAATACGTCATCGACGTTATTCTCCCTGATCTAACTGGTCACGACCACGCTCCAACATCTTTCCTGGTGTACATCGTGCTCTGGACGGCACTGTACCGTGCCGAGCAGAGACGCGTCGCCCTGAGCCTGCAAAGCCTGTCCGAAGGGACAGGCCTGTCCAAATCTGGGGTGCAGAGTGCTATTCGGTTTCTGAAGCGACGCGGTCTCATAAAAGTCTTCAAGTCGCACCCAACCTCTGTACCCGAATACGAATTGGTCCGCCACTGGGTGCGTCGGCGAGCCAGGTAAGCACTAAAGAAGCACCAACTCCCCTAAGCAGCAGGTCGGCCAATACAGGAAGGCTTCTGCTGGCTGGAACCGACAAACAATTCATCTGGGCTTCCCTCGCCCAGATCTATGGAATACCGGGGGTTCCGGAATGGGCGGACTGGTTCGAACGGGAACTAGACATTCGTCATGCCATCGCGCCGGTGTTGAGCATTGGATGTAATCCGGTCATGATCAAAGGGGTGAAGGAGCAGTTTCTCGACTGGCTCAGTTGGGGCATCGAGAGTGGTGCGGTTCGATTTCCATCCCATACGGCGCGGTTTGCTGGCCGAAATCGACGTTGCGGGAAATCTTCGGATCGTCGCCCTCCCAGTCGACGTAGTTGTCCCCTAGTTGCGCTGCTCGAGGAGCGCCAACACCTGTTCTGTCGTGGCAATCTCTCCGAACCGTGGAAATACCTTCTCGATGCTGTGGCGATGTGAGTCGGCATCGCGGTCGGTCACGGCGTCCACGACGAAGGTCACGTTGTAGCCGAGATCGAAGCCGCTGCGGCCGGTGGATTCCACACCGGTGCTGGTGGAAATGCCGGCCAACACAACTTGAGTGACCCCGTGCTGCCGCAGGTAATCATCAAGCGATGTGCCGGTGAAGGCGCCCACTCGTTGCTTGGTGACAAGGTAATCGCCAGGTTGCTGGTTCAGTTCGAGAACAAGCTCGGTCCAGTCTGGTGGTAAGGAGAATCTGTGAGGTCTGGCTTCGGTGCGGCCTGAGGGAAGGCCCGAGACATTTACGAGTACGACCGGCAGATGTCGTTCTCGGAAGGCATGCGCCAGTCGAGCCGCGCGCTCGACGATCTCGGTCGCGGGACGAGCGGTGGGCACGCTGACGATCCCTTTTTGCAGGTCAATCACGATCAGCGCTGCATTTTTATCCAACTGCATGATGAGCACTCCGTGCCGATTACATCGTTTGTTTCTTCGAAAAGCGCACGCTCGAGGCCGTACTAAGTACGGCGATACCAAGAAAGAAAGCCGAAAGCGCGAGATCATTTCCGCTCGCAAGCCTCCCGATTCGCAACAGAACGTAGCCGACGAACAAATTCAGGAGCGCCCAGAATACGTTCAGTGTCGGCGACGACAGTCCCTTGCCAGGAGGGTGAGCAAAGGGTGTCGGGAATCTGTCGCCTGAAATTCCATGCACGAAATGAGGAACAACATTGGCAAGGAAGATTCCGGCGAAGAAGCAGGCAATGTAGTGGCACCAGTTCAACTGAATCATTCCTCTTCTGAGCGGCTGTTCGGTTGGGCCGAGTTCATAGCGCCGGTTCACATTCGTCACGAATCAAATTGGTGTCGGGTAGTAGCCCCTTCTCCTGATAGATTGGACGCATGATCGACCCTATCTTCGGCAATTCGAGGGCGAACCAAATCGAGGCGGCGACGCAGCACGCTCCGGTGAGCATGACGGTGTGGGGCGCTCCGATCCGATGGGCCAGCACACCTGCCAGCAAACTGCCGAATGGTGCCGATCCGAAAAATGCCGTGGTGTAATAGCTCATCACGCGGGCGCGCTTGTCTTCCGGCACGAGAGACTGGATCACGGTGTTGCTGATGGCGGCACCCTGCATCAACCCGAAGCCGACGAAGACCATCAGTACAAGCGAGAGCCATAACCGATGCGACAGTCCGAAGAAAATCAGAGCTGCTCCTAAAATCGCGACCGCAACCTGCCCCATGCGCGTCAACCCAATCACTGATTTGCGCGCCGCCAGCGATAGCCCGGAAGTCAAGGCACCGACTCCCGAGGCCGCCGTAAGCCAGCCAAGAGTCGACGCGCCACCGTGGAGCAGGGCGGCAAAGATCGGCAGAAGTACGGCGTAGGAATAGCCCATCAAGCACACAATGGAAAACAGGAGAAGGATGCTGCGGATCGGGCGAAAGGTACGAACATAGTCCCATCCCTCCCGCATCTGTTCGAGCATGTTATCTGCGGTTCGGGCAATGGAGGCAGGCTTGATGTGCATCAGCAACAAGGAAGCGACCACTGCGAAATAGCTCACGCCATCGATCAAGAAGCACCAGCCTTCGCCCACCGCTGCAATGACCAAGCCGGCAATGGCGGGCCCAATCAGTCGAGCGCCGTTGGCCATCGAGGAGTTGATGGCAATCGCGTTGCTCAGGTCGTTCGGATCATCGACCATCTGAACGAGGAACGACTGGCGGCCAGGCATGTCGAACGCGTTGATCAAACCTTGGAGGGCGGTGAGCGCAATGATCTCCCAGAGCGTAATGACATGAGCTAGAGTGAGTGACGCCATGGCAAGCGATTGAACGGCGGCAGCGGCCTGTGTCCATACAAGCAGCTTGCGGCGATCCAGGCGCTCGACCCAGACACCAGCGAGCGGACCGATTAGAAACGAAATGATCTGGCCGGCGAAACTGACGATACCGAGCAGCAGGGCGGAATGAGTCAAACGATAGACCAGCCAACTCGTGGCCAGTCTCGTCATCCAGGTGCCGATGACAGAGATACTCTGCCCAAAGAAGAAAAGCCTGAAGTTCGGATGCCGAAGCGCGCGCCAGGCGTGTGCGACGGAAGCGAGCCATCGTCCGGACATTGCGCTTGTGGCTGGCATAGGTGACCTACTCGCGCTCATTTTCCACAAGACGCTTGATGATCTCCCCCGCCTGAAACAGGGTTTCCTGGTCTCGTTCGTCGAGCCGGGCCATAGCCTCAGCCAGCCAAGTTCGCTTCGCATCCTTGGCGCGATTTCGCACGGCGACGCCTTTGGCAGTGAGCTGAATATTTACCTGGCGTCCGTCGGTCGGATGTGGTTTGCGTTCGACCAGCCCCATTTCTTCGAGGGCCGCAATGGTGGTTCCCATGGACTGCGGTTTCATACTCTCGGCGCGAGCCAAGTCGGCAGTGGTGGCCGGTCCTTGCCTTGCCAGGCGGCCCAGCACCGTAGATTCCGTTAGCGAAAGCTCGTGCGAGGCAGCTGCGGCGCGAATCCGACGCACCAGGAGACCCACGGCCTGCATTAAATCGGCTACGGAAGTCTCCAAGTTCTTTCTGACCATCGCTTTTGTAGACTAGCACATACACAGGCAAACTGGCAAGATACACTGCTAAGTATAACTTCCTACACATCCTGCCGCTTTCCCCTGGCGAATCGCAACAAGAATGAGGAGTTATCGTGGCTGAGGCTTCGACGATTTACGACTACATGTGCGCTAACGCCACCTTATTGGGAGTGCGGATACTTGAGCAGTTCCCTGCGCTCCATCAGGTTCAGGATCCCCTCTCACCCGTATCGAGAAATTGCAAATCGGGGGAACGACCCTCGACGTTGCTCTCATACTCACCTTCTGTTTCTCCAAGAATTCTTGGACCTCGCGCTGCCGCTCGTCTCGGCAGGTTTCTATCGCGCTGCCGCGTGGTCTCACCTTGCCAGTCTTAAATACGACATGTCTAGGAACATACGTGTGGCTATTTCTTGTTCAACTTTCGGCCAGGCTCCAAGTCTGAAATCACTCGGACAGGGGATAGGATGATGCATGTCATCCTACGGATTGGGTTTCTTTGTCAATTTCTCCGGCAGGACTGCCAAGGTTGCGTCTTGGGATGATTACAAACATCCTATAGTTCATGCCACAATCCGTCCCGGAGATCTCCGAAACGAGCCGTTTGTGATTTTCGCGCGGCGGATGGGGCCGCTTGCGTTCGATCGGACTGTCGCCCGTTGTGAAGCAGAAGGGTTCCGGCCAAATGTTGTGCAGGAGGTTCCACAGTGGCCAACCGCAATACGGCTGGTGGCCGCCGGATCCGGTGTATCTTTAGCTCCTGCCTGTGTCGCAAATTTCGCAATGCCGGGGGTCGTCTACAAGAAGGTGCGTTCTCAGCATTGGACATCGATCGACATTGGTTTGAAGCCGAACCTCGATAATCCCGCGGTCGAAGCTTTGCTGAGCATCGTGCGGGCGCAATTCTCGAAGAAGAGCTCGGGTTCTGCCGCCCGCCGGAAGGCGGAGTAAGAGATTCGCTCACCCCAATACTTCGATTCGGCGCGTGGGGTTACGGCGATCGATGTGTACGACTCGGGTGACGGAACTATTGGAGTGACGCCTCTAGCGCGAGGTGGTCCCGAGATTGTCGGACCGTCCGGCCTTCAGGCGAGACCACTGCGCGATGGGACGTCCATTGGTACGCAGCTGGTTGGCGTCGGCTTCCCATTGTTGCGGCCACCCGGTCGGTGAGTCCTCCCACTTCTCCTGCCGCCCGTAGACGGTCAAGTCGAGCAACCGGAAGCTGTTATCCATCGCCTCAACCCCGCGTCTCGTCGTCCAGTAAGTCTCGAAGACCTCAGATCCTTGCCGCAGGTAGCACACTAGGTGCATCATATCCACCCGGCGTCCAACCAGGAGGGTGTGGAGCGAGGCCTGGGCCGAGTACCAAGGCATCTCCCAGCCCATGAAATCGCGGTACCGGGCGCTCTCTTCGTACGGGCCTTGGCAAAACGTGGCGTAGGTGACCTCGCGAGAATGTATGTAGGACAGCTCGCGGACCTGTGATGTATCCCAGGTGCACCCCTCGCACTGCTCCGGCGCAGGGTGGCCAGTGTGCCACATGAAGTAGTAGGCGATGAGCATCTGGCGTCCCTCAAACGTATCGAGCAGCGTCACCGGGCCATGCGGGCCAATCAGTTGCGTGGTCGGGTCGACTTCCACCATCGGCAGCCGTCGGCGGGCTGCCGCAATGGCGTCACCCTCGTGCGTGTGTGCCTTCTCCCGAACCCGCAATGTATCCAGTTCGGACTGGAAGGTGCTCCGATCGGCTATCTTGGGTACTGCAAGTTCATTTTTCGTGAAGTCTGTCATCGTTGTCTCCTTAGCGCCTGGGGCGCTGTTGTTATTTTTCTGCGAGCTCAATAGGCAAGCTTCGGCATGAACTGCTCACGGCTCTCGGGAGTCATATCGAGAAATCCCCAGAGCGCATTCACGGCGTCACCGGATCGATGATGCTGGCCAGGATCCGTCGGAGCCCAGGTCAGTTCGCTCCCCCAGAAATGACGGACCGTGCCATTGTCGAGACGAAACACGTTGAACATCGTCTCGTCATAGTCCTGGCCGTCCTTCACGCGCTCTTTGCGCATCGCCGCCGGCAGCTTCGACGTATCACCGAAATAATCGGCGTCGTAGCTGTTGCCGGCGGTGGAGAGAAAATCAAGATCATCCCACCCACGCCGGCGCCCAAGCGATCAGGCGCGCGACTGGCGACTTCGCGACAATGTAGAGTGACGCGCGCTGGCCGACATGGCGGGCCCCGCCGTTGACAGAGTCAAGCAGGTGCGTGCATATGGGGCACGGCGCCTCGCGTTCCGGGCCGTACATGAAGCTGTAGAGGATTAGCGTATAGTGTCGGCCGAAGAGCTTCGACATTTCCACCTTCTCGGGCATGAGGTTCTTGCCGATCCGCTCAAAGACATAATCCTGCGGCACTTCGCCGCCGGGCGGCAGGGCACGGCGCCGAGCGGTGACGGCCTCAATCTGCCTTCGCAACGGGATTTCTTCAGCAAGGAGCTTGTTTCGAGCCTCGCGGTACACGGCGCTCTCGTTCGGATAGTTCAGATGAGACATGTGTCACCCCTGTAGTTGCTTTCTCCTCACGTGGCCGGTGCTAATTGCCCTTTCTCTATTTGGCAAGCACCACTCTTGCTTGATCTGCGCAGCCTCGCTAGCATTTAGCTCGCTTTCGCCTCTGCGCCATCCTTACGGAAGGCGGCTGTTCCAACGTCGGACACCTGGACCCACTTTGGGTCAGGCGACGCCTCGGCGTCATAGTTGTCGTGCCAGTTCAACCACTTGTACGGCTGGGTCTGTGGGTAACCCTCTGGCGAGTCCTCCCAAGTCTCCTGACGGCCGAGTGGTGTGGGGTCGAGGTAGCTCCAGGTCGTCCCCATGGCCTCGTCGCCGCGCCAGTTGATGAAGTATGTGCGGAACATCTCGCTGCCGTCACGGATGAATACATTGCGGCCGTGATATTCATCCACGCCGAAGTCCTTGTCGAAGCCGGGAGTAAGAAAGGTGTACCAGGGAATGCGTTCCCAACACATTCGCGCCTTCAAGCGCGCGATGTCAGCCTGCGACGCGGGTGAGGCGTAGACGAGGGTGGTGTCGCGAGCATTCAGATGCGCGAGGTGCGAAACCTGATCAGCGCCCAGGGGCAGCCTCGGCAGGCATGCTCGGGCCAACCGAGCACGCCGGGCTCGAAGAAGGCGCGATAGATAATCAACTGGCGGTCTTCAAACAAGTCGAGCAGGCTTAGCTTGCCCTTAGGCCCCTCGAACTCATACTTTTTCTCGACCGCCATCCACGGCATCCGTCGACGCTCGGCAGCCAGCGCATCCCGGGAGCGGGTCAAGGCCTTCTCCTTCACGAGAAGCCGCTGCCGCGCAGCCTCCCCCTCCTCGCGCGACACGATTGGGGGTGTGTTCATCTTTGTTGCCATATTATTTCTCCTTTGTCTTCGTGAGACCGAGAACACTCGCTCTCAAGAGTCTTCTGAACTTGCCGACGCACATCGCTAGAATTCCTCCCGTGGATGCGGCTCCGGCGACCATTACTGCGGCGGTTTCGATGCATGCTGGGCACATAGTGTCCCTTCTCTGAACTTCTAATTCGTCCGCGCCTGAGTGCATAACCGTGTCGTCATTGCCTTTTTCTCCTCCTGTCGCGAACGATTGCTACTCCATCGGCGGTTACGCCGAGCACAGAAACGCCACCCGTGATTAGCCGTGCCACGCTACTGAAACATACTGGGCACGTCGGGCAATTCTCCTTTCACATCTCGGAACAAGCAGCCTCTGTCCCGCACGGTTGTGCCTGCAAACGCGCACATGTATCGAGGCCCAACCTTTGTTCATGCCGCCTTCTTGTCGTACTCGTCGTGACGGCGCCACCAGACGCCTGTCTCGTTGCGCCCCTTAGGGGCGCGGTCGAGCCAGTGGTACACGCCGAAGAAGGGGTCCACGCCGCGCGCATAGGTCGAATAAGTGTGATACACCGCGCCGTCCTCGAGCACGAACGCGCTCATGCCGGGACGTTCGCGATGGTAGTTGGCCGCTTCGGTTCCGCACATGGCCGCCAACTTTGCTTCCGCCCCCTCGCCGCCACCTTCCTCGCCCGCGCGCCACTGCAGCTCCGGTTCGCGATGGAAGTTATACTCGATACCCTCGCTCTGTTGCTCCTTGGTGTACGAGGCGGAGAAATCGAAATTGAAGTCGCCGCCTTGCGAAGACGCCCAGGGAAAGGCCCAGCCCATGCGCTGTTTGTACTCCTGTAACTTCGCAAGCAGAGCCCGCGACACTGCCCAGAGCATCACGTCATGGTTCGCCAGGTGCATGACAGACCCATTGAAGGCGTCTGCGATCATCGAGCAGGATGGACACCCAGCCGCCCAGTCGGGCCCGAACATGAAGTGGTAGACGAGGATCTGCGAGCGCCCTCGGAAGAGATCAGCGAGAAATGCTTTTCCTTCGTCGGTCTCGAAGCGATACTCCTTGTCGATTGGAACCCACGGCAGTTCCTGCCGCAGCCGTGCCATTTCGTCGCTGCGCCGAATTAGCTCCTTCTCCTCTTTGAGCAGCTCCACCCGCGCTGCGAGCCAATCTTTACGTGTCCCGATCTTGTGTGATATGACCTTCTGGTCATCGATTCTGCGTGTTGACATTTTCACTGCTCCTTTCATTCGCGTTTGGGCCCGCTTCTACTGCATTGTTCTTCTTGCGAGACACTGTGACGGCGAGCGCCGCCAGTCCGCCGGTCGAGACCGTGCCGGCCACGACTAGTCCCAGGGTTGCGAAACAAAATGGGCACATCGTTCACCTCCTTGATGGCTTAAGCTTTGACGCTAAGCTGCCACTAATAGGGTTGACGCGAGAAGCGACGCGATTTCGACAGCGTATATAGAAAAAACGTCACGCAACTTTCGCCATGCTCTCGGGCGTGTAAGCAGCGAACTGGCGTTCCAGCGCCTTGGCCACACCGGTGCGCCAGCCCTCCGCAATGCCCTCCGACATCGGATCCGGAAAGATGTCTTCCTCGCCTTTCTCAACTCCGTCGAAGACGCCGTGTGCGACAGACTCTGGAGGAGTCTTCGGGATGTCGAGGCTTCGAGTCATATCGGTGTCCACGGGACCGGCGAAGACTGCATGCACGTTCACCCCGCGTCCGGCCCAAAGAGCACGCAGCGATTGCGTCATTGAGAACGCAGCCGCCTTCGAGATCGCGTATACCGGACTGAAGGGCACGCTTGCCAACGCCGCCAACGACAGGACGTTGACGATGGCTCCCTGAGACCGAACTAGCAACGGCAGGAACGCCTGGGTCACGCGGTGCGTACCGAAGAAGTTGACTGCGAGGTGCCGGTCGATCCCAGCGCGATCGCTAACATCATTGTGAAGGTCCACGCCAGCGTTGTTGACCAGAATGTCGAGAGATTCAACGCTCCTGACAGCTCCCTGAACCTGCAGGGCGTTGGTCACGTCCAAGGTCAAAGGCGTGACGCGCTCATCCGAATGTGCAAAGGGCTGGCGTGTAGCCGCATACACGCGCTTCGCTCCTCTCTTTAACGCCTCCTCAACCAGCGCTCGTCCGATGCCTCGGTTCGCGCCGGTGATCAAGATCGTTTTATTTTCGATTTTCATACTGTCATCCTTTCGATGTTGTTGTACTTCTTGCTTTTCGATGTCGTACTTCTTGCCCGGGCATATGTCCCTACGAAAGATTCTCTCCTCATCCTGCTTCGGTTTCTCGAAGTCGCACTTCGGCGCTCACGTTTCTGCGGTAGCGTTTTGCCCAGCGGCACATGCCTCCGAGCGGAGCGATGATGGTCTTTCCTAGTTGTGTCAACGAGTATTCCACCGCAATCGCTTTCGATTGCGTCACGCGCCGGGCGATTAAGCCCGCGGATTCGAGATTCCGAAGCGTCCTGGTGAGCATTCGTTGTGAAACGGTACCCAGCCGTCGGCGCAACTGCCCGTGCCTGTAGGGCCTTTCTCCGAGGGAAAACAAAACCTTTGGTGTCCATCTGCCGATGAAGATGGACGAGGCTACTTTTGATTCTTGCATCGTATTCATGCCGCCCTTCCTTCTGCGAAAGTGTTTCTGCGAAACAACCTTTCTTATTTGCCTCTCTCGCCTTTGTTTCGCCGTCGGCACCCTCCCAGCTTGCCAATTGTCGCGGTGCAAGCGCAATTAGGAACGTGCATGTACCCAGGCGAATTCGTACCTAATTTGAATTGCAAACTGCGCTAGTCGCTCATCACTCGCCGTACTCGTCGTGACGCCTCCACCAAGCGCCATCCGCTTCGTTGCGTCCCTTGGGCGCGCGATCAAGCCACTGGTACGCGCCCCAGAGGCCGTCCAGTCCGCGCGCATATGTCGAATAGGCGTGGTAGACGACGCCGTCCTCCAGCACGAACGAGCTCATGCCCGGCCGCTCGCGTATGTAGGTGGGCGCGTCGGTTCCGCACATGGCCGCATGCTGGGCGAGGGTTTGTGGGAACGACGTCACGACCGAGACGGGGCTGCTCGGCTGGTAGTTGTATTCGACCGTCCCCTCGCGCTGTTGCTGTTCAGTGAGGCCCACGCTGAAATCGAAGTTGAAGTTGCCGCCGAACGAGGATGCCCAAGGGAAGATCCAGGCCATGCGCCGTTTGTAGGCCTGCAGCTTCGCCAGCGGCGCACGCGACACCGCTGTGAGCGTGACGTCATGGTTCGCCACATGGATGGCGAAGCCGTTGAAGCCATCTGCGATCATCGAGCAGGACGGACAGCCCGCCCTGTAGTCGGGTCCGAACATGAAATGGTAGACGAGGAGCTGCGAGTGTCCACGGAAAAGGTCTGCCAGCGAGGCGCTTCCTTCATCGGTTTCGAAGCGATACCCCTTATTAATTGGCACCCACGGGAGATCCTGCCGCTGGCGCGCCAATTCGTCGCTGCGCCGTGTGAGTTCCTTTTCCTCTTTCAGTAGTTCGAGCCGCTCTTTCAACCACTGTTCGCGTGTTCCGGTCTTGTGTGTGGTCATTGTCGTTGTTTCCTTTCGTTCCATTCTTGTTGTGACTTGGTGTTTGGTTGCCATGCGCTATATTTAGCGCGGAGCACCGAAGCGGTGGGAGTGACAAGTGTGGCGGGATTCCGATGGACTCGCTGATCACCGCAGCAGCACGTGCACTGGCGGCGGGCGATCCGCTCGGAGCGTTGAAGCGAGTGGCGCTGCGCGGCGATGCGCCAGCGCTTGCGCTTCGCGGCATCGCGATGGCGCAGCTCGGCGATTTCGCGCGAGCGAAGGAACTCCTGCGGAGTGCTGCGCGCGCCTTTGGCCCGAAAGAAGCCGTGGCCCGCGCAAGGTGCGTCGTAGCCGAGGCCGAAATCGCACTCGCCTCGCGTGACCTGGGCTGGCCGCCGAAAACACTCGACGCCGCGCGTGTAACCCTCGAAGCGCACGGCGACCGATTGAATGCGGCGTATGCGCGATACCTTGAGGTCCGACGTTTGGTCCTGATCGGACATCTGGACGAGGCGGAACGCACGCTGGCCGATCTTGATCCGAGTCCGTTCCCGCCAGCATGGAGGACTGTGCACTCCCTTGTGGTTGCCGGAATAGCGATGCGGCGCCTCCGGACGAAAGAAGCGCGAGACGCGCTGTCGCGGGCTGAGAGCAACGCACGCGAGGCACGTATCCCTGCCCTCACGGCAGAGGTCGAAAGCGCATCCCGAATGTTGAACATGCCTGCGGCACGCCTGCTTGCTCGTGGCGACGAGCATCTCCTGCTGCTCGAAGACGTTGAAGCGTTGCTGGCGTCGAAGGCGCTCGTCGTGGACGCCTGTCGCAATGCCGTGCGCCACGCGAACACGGTTGTTTCTCTTGCAAGACGTCCGGTGTTATTTGCGCTCGCACGCGCACTGGGAGAAGCCTGGCCTGGAGACGTGGCGAGAAATGTGCTGCTTGCTCGGGCGTTCGGTGCAAGGTTCACCGATGAATCGCATCGAGCGCGGTTGCGAGTCGAGATAGGGCGGCTTCGCAGGATGCTTCGGCGGCTGGTCGACATCAGCGCGACGAAGCGAGGCTTTGCACTCGTTCCGCAGCGTGGACGCGAAGTCGTCGTGCTGGCCCGGCCCGTCGAAGAGGGACATGGTGATGTCCTGGCGTTCCTCACGGACGGTGAGTCATGGTCGAGTTCAGCCCTGGCGCTTGCACTTGGGGCCAGCCAGCGCTCTGTGCAGAGGGCTCTTGACTCTCTCGCGGCAGGTGGTAAGGTGCAGTCGTTTGGTCAAGCTCGAGCCCGTCGTTGGATCACTCCTCCTGTGCCGGGATTCACGACGATTTTGTTACTCCCCGCTTCTCTGCCAATTGGTTAAGGTGAAAGCATGAAACGATCGAACGCTGAAATCGTCCAAGAGTATGGCCCTTTCCCGGGAGCTGACCGCGTGCACGGAGTTAGCTATGACGGTCAGCACATCTGGTTTGCATCTGGCGACAAACTGAATGCCTTCGATCCTGCGAACGGAAAGATGATGCGCTCGATAGATGTCGCGGCGCATGCAGGAACGGCCTTCGACGGCCAAAACCTGTTTCAAATCGCCGAGGATCGCATCCAGAAGGTCGATCCGAACACCGGCCAAGTGCTCGCCACGATCCCAGCGCCCGGCGGTGGCGCGGACTCGGGGCTAGCGTGGGCGGAGGGCACGCTCTGGGTCGGGCAGTACCGGAGCCGGAAGATTCATCAAATCGATCCCGAGACAGGAACGATTCTTCGCACCATCGAGTCCAACCGCTTCGTCACTGGGGTCACCTGGGTCGATGGAGAGCTTTGGCACGCCACCTGGGAAGGTGACGAGAGCGATTTGAGGCGAGTCGACCCTCGAACCGGTGAAGTGCTGGAAAGCCTCGACATGCCCCAGGGAGTTCACGTTTCAGGGCTTGAGTCTGACGGCGTCGATAAGTTCTTCTGCGGAGGAGAAAAGACCGGAAAGGTCAGAGCGGTCCGGCGGCCTCGGCGAGGCACGGCGAAGGGGCAGCAGCTCTAACTTCTGAGTGAACGGGTGTCACCTCTAGTGCAGGTTGTCGCACACGATCTCGGGTTCAGGCTGTTTTCCTGGTAGGAGTTGATGGGATGCGAGATGCCTGGCTGCACTTTGAGACTGAAACCAATGCCAAAAGGGCCGAAGGACGCTAGTTAGTCGAACTGCGGCGACTTTAAGTCCTGATGAACGGCGCGTCTACTTCGGTCCGGCGACGCCAATCAAGTTGCCTTCAGGACCCCTGAGGTGGCCGACCAGGCCTCCCCCAGGTTTCCTTTCGGGTCCCATCACGCGCTTCCTTCCCAGGCTCACGGCCTTTTCGAACGCAGCCTCGACATCGGGAACGCCGACGTAAAAGATTTTGTGGCTCCGATAGCCTGTGCCTCCGCCTACGCCGCCGGGAATGCCCGTCCCGTCGCTGGTCGTGTTGCGGTTCACAAAGCCGTAATTTCCACTCTGGGAAACAGCCTCAGAAAGCGGGGAGCTTGTGTCGAACTCCCATCCGAATAGATCGCTGTAGTAGCTCCGTAGCTTCGCCGGATCCTCCCCGATGACCTCGAAATGCACAACTGGTTGCCCCATCGTTAGTCCTTTCAAAGAGTTGCAGATTTGCGCATCGAAACCAGAAAACGAAGAAGCTCAGGAGTTCACCATGCTCAACACTAGCAAGGCATTCAGCAGTTTTTCGGTGAACGATATCCAGAAGGCAAAAGAATTCTGTGGTAAGACCCTCGGGCGCGAACTTTCCAGCGGTCCGGAAGGCACCCTGGTTGTACCACTTTCTGGCGGCACGAAAGCGCTGATGTACCCTAAGGCGAATCACCAACCGGCCACTTTCACGGTCTTAAATTTTCCCGTAGAAAGCGTAGAAAAAACTGTCGATGAACTAAGCCAACGCGCGTTGCCGTGCACGGGTCGTTTCTTGGATCACTCCTTTCGAAGTCGCACTGGATGTGCGGCAGTGAAGAACATAAGGGCAGATGCATGCAGCAGGCGACCTTTTGGTAGCGTACCCAAAGGTCGTGATTGCGGGGCGTAAAGCTCTGGCCGCATTGGGCTGGCAAGCATATGTCATGTGATCCCCTGGCGCATGGCCAAGGGGTCAATCAGCCGAAAAGCAGACGCCGGACGATCGCGAAACCCGTATTTTTACTGAGTATCCCGAAATTCCAGAAGAACGAAATTCTTACGGGTGCTCAATTGGGTGCCCCACTTGTCGATGGTCGAGCGGGCTTAACCTTCAGTGAAATCGAAACTTAAGTTGGGGCACCCATAAAAGCCGCACCAGGGGCTCAGTTTGGAGGATTTACAAAATTGTAAGTTGATTAGTAATGGTCGGGGAGAGAGGATTTGAACCTCCGACCCGCTGGTCCCGAAACAAAGAAAATTGGCCAAGGTGTTGATTTTTCAACCATGCGCTTCAACCCTACAAACTCACGTCATTCCTGCTCGAGTCTGCCAGTTATTTTCTTATGGGTGCCCCAGAATGGGTGCCCCAGACCAAGGGATCATTCAGCGAGTGCCGGCGTAACCACGTCTCTGACATTGTTTCCAAATTTGGGGCCTGATCCATGTTGAGGATTCAAACTGGCTCGGCCTCTTGGCTCGGGACATCCCCGGACGCTCGCAGCGCGGGAGAGAATCAAGGGTAAAGCAAAATCTCAGGCTCTAGCCCGATCGGCCAGGTGCAGTGCTTGGCCAACTTCCTGTTTGCCCGTCCGGAGTAAGGATCCTGCACTCGCGAACGAAAATCGCCATTGAGTGAACTTTGATCTTAAGGTCGAGGTGGTGAGCCGTGCCCGAATCCCGAACTCCTTGCCAAAAAGTGGCGGAGTACTAGCGCTCCGATGCTGACCAAGCGGACAAAGACCAGAATTGCAGCGCAACATGCGGCCAGACGCCGCAACTTTGTTACTGCATGAGTTCCTGAGTCATGACGGCTCCGCCCATGGAAGCCAGAACCGCGGTGACCTTCACTACTTTGCGAGTTTCCCCAGCAATCCAAAGAGTCCTTTTGTCCGAGCCTCCATCCGCGGAAGAGATCTCCACTCGAAGCGCATTGAACGTGCCGGCAGGCACTTTAACTTCTTCCGTGCCGGCGACCGTCAGTTGCAACAATTTCACCTTCTGCGTCTGTACATCGAAGTTGCGGAAGGTTGTGTTGTAGCCCTCCGCCAGCGGCAGGCAGGCGATGACCTGATCCGAACCGGCAGCGTCCGCAAAGAGAGGACCGCCCAGGTCCACCGCGATCGGCTTGTCTTGCCCGTTCATTCTCATCTTGCCTGCGGCCTTGTTCCCGGTAAAGTCGAGATCGATGGCGACCGGCCCTTGCTTGAGACTTCTCTTGAGCAGAAGCAGGCTCCCTTTCTCCAGCATTGCCGTGTCGGTCGCGGCGCCTTGTGGGGTGTCCATCTGATCGGTTGCCGTCCAGGAGCCAGCACCGTCCTGAATGGCGGTGGAGAGCTTCATGTTCATCTGCTGGCCACCCAGCTCGATCTTCACCTGATAGTTGTATGTCCCCGCCTGCAGATCTGTGGCCGGCTTTGGTGCACCGATTGTCCCGGCATCGATCTTCTTGGCAAGGACGACTGTCTTCGGGTCCACCGTGATTTCCTTGAGGCGCGCAACTTCCTCGGGCGTGCCGCCTTCTTGATACCTTCCTCCCAAGTGCAGCGCAAAGAACTTTTCTGACGCCATGAACAGCGCCAGATTGTTGACCGGCCGGGCAAAGCCATGACCCTCGTCGGGAGCGAGGATATACTCCACCGGAAAGCCACGGTCGCGTAACGCAATCACGATCTGTTCCGCCTCGCGCCGGTTCACGCGCGGATCATTGGCTCCCTGTGCCACGAGCAGAGGAGTCTTGATCTTGTCGGCGGAATTCAAGGGAGACTCTTCCATCAGCTGTTTTTTCCCTTCTGGAGTACTCGGGTCGCCCATGCGTTGGTAGAACATCTTGCGGATGGACTCCCAATACGGCGGAATCGAATCCAGCAAGGTAATCAGATTCGAGGGCCCCACGATGTCGACCGCCGCCGCGTATAGATCAGGAGTGAAGGCCACTCCCGCCAATGTGGCGTAGCCGCCATACGAACCTCCGATAACGCCAACACGTTTGGGATCGGCAATGCCTTGGGCAATCAGGTATTTCGCGCCCCAGGTCACATCGTCTTGCATTTTGCGGCCCCACTGCAGGTTGCCCGCGTCGAGAAACTTCCTGCCGTATCCCGTCGATCCACGGAAGTTGGGCTGAAGCACGGCGTAGCCTCGATTCGCGAAGAACTGCGCTAACGGGTTGTAGCCCCACTGGTCGCGTCCCCACGGACCGCCGTGTGGAAGCATTAGAGTAGGCAGGTTCTTTGCCGGAACTCCCTTCGGAAGTGTAAGGTAAGCGGGAATCTCCAGTCCGTCGGATGACTTGTAGGTGACCGGCTTCATCTGGGCCAAGTCTGCGCGTGGGAGTTTCTCGCGGACTTTGTATTGCGGCGTCAGCAGGTGCGCCTTGCGGTCGAAGAGCATCGTCTCGCCCGGCTCTGTGTCGCTAACTGCAGTTACCAGCCACAGCTGCTCGTCCTTAGTGCGTGAGACGACGAGGATTTCATGGTCGGGAAACTTGTGTTCAATCCAATGCACATCATCGCCGAATGCTTTGTTCTGGTAGTAGGTCTTGACGCGGGCAGCGATGTACCAGGTTTCCACGAGTTCATCGGTCGCTTCGGAGAACAGCGCTCCGCCGAAATCGACTTTGCCCAGCGGGTCTGATTCCACCATCTCGGTTTTGCCGGTCTGCGGATCCAACAATTCCAGCGCGGTCAGATCGGCGTCCTTGTTGGTTTCCATGTAGAGGCGCTGGTCTCCCGGCTGAAATTGCAGAGGATTGCATGACTCAAACACCGAGCAGGAATAAACCTTGGTGAATGCATCGGCATCGACCCGAAGCACCTCGGTGTCGCCATTTTCTGCGCTGCGCGTCGCCATGCGCAACTGTCCCTTGAGGTCGAACACCCACCCGGTAATGCGCTCGGTGTTTTTGCGGACCAGTTCTTTTGTTCCCGTGGAAATTTTCAGGCGGTAAAGATCATGCCAAGCCTTGTCGCGATCATTCAGGCCGATGTAGACCACATCCGGATCGCTCTTCGGAACCTCATATATCTGCACGCGCACACCCTTCAGGCCGGTCAGATCGCGAGAAGGAGGTGCGTCCGCGCCGGCGGCGGGTTTGGCGGAAGGATCTACGGCATACACATTAAAGTTCTCATCGCCGTCGTTGTCCTTGGCGTAGAGGATGTACTTGCTGTCTCGCGTCCAGAAATATCCGGCGACCGGCCGCTTGGTCTCCGTGGTGAGGAGACGCGCCGCGCTGAAGGGCGCATCCACGGCCTTTACATATACATTTCGAGTGTCTTTCCAGGGCTTCAGAAAAGCGATGTAGTTTCCATCGGGAGAAAGCTGGGCGGCCGCAATCTCCGGGTTGCCGAAGATTACATCGCGTTCGATGAGCTGCGGCGGACCGCTCGCTTGGTCTGCGATTGCGGTGGCGAAGGAAGCAAGCAGGAATACGCATACGAAGACGAACCGGAATTTCAGGAGTTTCATATGAGGAAGTTCCTTTCTGCTGACGCTTGGAACGCGCCTGGAGGATGAACGAAGGACAGCGACATTCTCCTCGTGAATGGTCGAACGTGCAAGCAAGTGTCGGGACATCACATAGCTTGCCAGGCGAAGATTCTGCAATGAGAACAAAGGCGAAGCCCGCGTCCATTTCAGGCTTTCTAAAGCGCCGTTTTGTGCCAAGCGGAGCATCAACTTCCGGGTAGTCTGCAAAATCTTACCGTGGGATTACTTCGCGCTGTTAGTCTTCGTCAGGAGTTATTGGAACGAAAACTTTGTGGATCGTCTGCGTGTCTCGAAACGGGGACCTCCTTTGACGTTTCGCGCCAAGGGTGCATCCAAAACTCCCTCCTGCCGGACAGACTACAGGATAACGCAAAGGAATATGTGCTGCGCTGAAAGAGCTCGGTCGCAGTACGAAGGGATACGGAAGCGCCTGGTCTGACAAGGAAGGCGGATATACTGAGAATCTCACCGAAGACTTGCGGAGATTGCCCCTTTTACGATTTCGAGAGCGCACGGCCAAGGAATTCGTTCCTGCTCCAAACGGATGTTCCTTCCCCAAGCGTGGCTGCGAAGTCCCTCGTATACCATGCGTTCATGGTTGTTCAAAAGTGACAACTCCGCGTTCTCATTCTGCACAGGTTCCTCGACCCACAGTTTCCGATAGTTGAAAAGTGTCTCTTTATCCATCAAGATTGATGCCAGACTTGGTATAGCCCGACGCGCATGGGCCAAAATGGCATATCCGTGCGTGTCAATGTCGCCCCAGTACACGGCAACGATTCCTTGCAGCCATGGAACAAGATCGAGAACACCAACTGCAAGGCCGAGCTTCATCAAAGCCACGACCCCGGGAAGGTCCGGCAAGGCTAGACCGGTCTCGAGGTTCTCCACAATAATGGCGGCGGCAGGAGCCAGCGGAAGGGCACCAATCTCTTCAAGAGGGGCTTCGAGATCTTCCAGTCCTCCAACAGACTTACGTAAACTGGGGCATAGGAGCCTCACCCTAATTCGGTGTCGAGGACCCTGAAGGCCACACGCTGCGAAGAAGTCGCGCTCCTTGAATTCGCCTCTGATTGCGCAGACTAGTTCAGTTACGAGGCCTTTACGTCCCTCTATCCATTTGGTGTCTAACCCTTCGACTGGCAGCTGCCGAAGGTACATGCCCGATCTGGGGTTGCGTTCGAGCCATAACATCAACGACCAGAGCCTTTCGAATTCGGTGCCGCTGTAGTCAGCGAGGACATCAAAGTGCCGTCGAAGCACGGAATTCCCGGCTAGTATCGGCCACTGAGTAATCAATCGTCCATGGCGCTCGCGGGCAAGAGCCCATCGCACTTGCTGGCCAACTACTGTCGCTACTTGCTCGGACGATGCCAGCCTGAAACTCACGGGAATACGCTGGCGCCCGAGCCGAGGCCACTGGCGGTCCTTCCAAGCAATTTCACCGATACCACGCCAGTCAGACCAGGCATTTGCCCAGGCTCGAATACTTCCAACATCTTCCTCAACGTCGTTTTCAGTTGGTGAGCCTAGTGCCATCACGAGAGGCCACCGGCCATTCTGGTTCAGCCAATTCCGATGTTGGTTATTGAACCGACGTGTCAGGGATTCTCGGATGTCGTCAGGAAATCGTAGTCTTTTGCGGCTCATTGACGTGGACCGGTAACTTCAATCGCTGCTGCTCGGTATCGTACTCAATCATCATGGACACCGAGTTCTTGCGGTCTCGAATATGCACAAAACACGCTCCCCCGATGAAGGGCTCCAAGGTCATCACCGACTTCAGAGGTGTTGCTACAATCATCTGGAAACCAAAGGTCTTGAAGATGTTCATAGCCATCGTTGTGAATTCCGCATCGGCTTTGTCGAATGCCTCATCGAGAACCACGGTGGAAAAGCTTGGTAGCGCCCTGTCCTGGCCGCCAAGCTGATAACGTAGGGCAGCTGCCAAACAAGTAGCCGCCAATTTTTGGCGTTGACCTCCTGACTTTCCTGCACCGCTACGGTAAATCTCAACTTCAATGTTATAAGAGTCAAGTTCTCTGGCTACGAACTCCACATGCTGACGAACATCCAGAACCAATGACCGCCAGTTCTTATCTGAGGTTTCCTGGCTGGCAATCTTTCTGACCAAAGCACTCAATACTCCAAATCGCTGCTCCGCCATGGCGGGCTCATTGCTGAAGGAATGGCTGAGAGCTTCCTTTAGGCTCGCCTTGAACAGTCTCACGTCCTCAAGCGTTCTATCCAGAGGCTCGATCACAAGGTGGGTTCCCTGGTTGAACGCAGCGGTCAGTAGGCTCTCATTGACCAACTCCAGCCGATCGAGAATTGCCTTGCGCTCCTGGTCGAGCCGGGCCGAGAGCAACGTGAGATTTTGGTCGCTCTGCTCGCGCAAGAGTGTGAGAAAGCGTTCTTCGAATCGAGGAAGTCCATCCGTTTCCAGCCGGCAAAGCTTAGCAAAGAAATCTTCTGCACTTTCCAGCCTCGCATCGAGGCCGCCGCCTTCTGCCGGCCAGTTCCTGTTAAAATCCGCGAAACGCCTCTCAATCGAGTTCTTAAAATTTTCCACCTCTATCCCAAGCCTGTTCTTGTCTTCATTTAAAGCTCTTTCGACCTGCGCGGTTACCTGGTCGAGAGATTCCAACGTGATGGGCCGGCCAACTAGAGAAAATCTTTCGCCGAGCTTGCTCGTTTGCAAATCGGAGAGTACGACAGAAAGAAGATCGCCCGAAAGGTCTGCGAGACGTTTCTTATTGCTTTCGATTTCTTTAGTTTTTATGGAAACCACTCCTGCAGCGTCGTTTTTTTTCTTAACTGCGGATTTATACAAAATATTCTGGGCTTCAACATCTTTGTCCAGCCGGGCCAGATCTGGCCTAGATGCCTTCTCAGCTCTGATCCGCTCATCGAGGCTGCTTATCTTCCCCAGAATAGAAGCAACATCGATATCGGACCAGGTAAGATTGGCCAGGGTTTGGCTGTAAAGCATCTGGTCGCGTTGCCTGCTCTCCTCCCTCTTGGCCGCCTCGAGTTTCTTGCGCAGCAACTCTATCTCTGTTGCCAATGCAAATGCCTGTTGCCTGTACAGCTCAAGCTTGCTCTTATTGTCGAATCCCAAAACCCAGCGGGCACGATCATCAACTCGAAAGCGATCATCTTTTTCGTGCCGGGTGGAACCATGTTTCGCCTGTCCCTGCACCGTGATCGCTCGCGGCGCATTGCGGAATGCATGCACAGTTTCCGCGCATTCGTAATCAAATCGTGACCGTAGCTCTTCACGAATCCACCCAGCGTAGTTGCCTGGCGCCAGATTCACTTTGCGAAACAGCGAGTTTGGCGAGAGGTTCTTCTGCCCCGATGGTGGCTGTGCAAGCACTCGAAGATAGACCAGCCGCTCGCCGATATACTTGTCGTTCAGGTAAGCCGAGACGGCTGAGTAATGCCTGTCGTCTACGAGCAGCGATAGTGCGAAGCCATGGAGAACGCGCTCGATTGCGCCCTGCCATTTGCGCTCGTCTTCCCGGACTTCGAGCAACTCCCCTGCGAAAGGCAATTTTTCCGCGGCAATCCCAATAGCCGTAGCGAGCGCCTGCCGGAGATCAAGCATCCGGGAAGGGATGTTGGACGGTTGCCGTTCCATCGCCTCGATTTCTTTTCTGGCCTTCTGAAAGGCTTCGGTTTTTTCTCGTTGTTGATTTTTAAGCTCATCCTTTCGGCCTTCTAGGTCTTCGCTGAATTCCTCTGCTTGAAGAATTCTTTGCCGGGCGTCATCCGTGAGTTGCGCAAACGCCTGCGGGCTATCCGGTAGAAGCCACTCCATTCCCTTGCAGGCATCGGCTGCCCGGTCGCGCTTTAGGAGACGATCGCCTTTGTCGCCTTCAGCATCTTCAAGTTGCTTTTGCAACTGCTCGATGAGACCACCACCCATGCCGTGGAGACGATCTTGAAGCTGACCGAGCTTTGCAAACTCCTGGTCCACGATAGCTGCTAGGCGCTGCACCTCTTGGCCGGCGCCTTCGAGTTCGACTTCAAGTTCACTCAATCGCGCTTTCAACAGAACCTCGCGGTGCTGTTCTCGATAAGGGTCGACTCCGTTTAAGATACAGTCAAGCTCCAACAATATGTTCTTCTTCTGCTTTAACTCATTGAACTCAGCGCGTGCGGGTGCAAGCGTCTCAATCTGCTGCCGGGCAGCGACTACGGCCTGATGGGCCGCGTTCAGTTCGCCGAATTCTGCCACTAGCCTCTCGGCGATCTCGAATGTTTGTGGTACATCGAGCATGAAGTCTCGGAGGAAGATATTGAGGTCTCCAAGGTTCTTTGCTGACTGAGTCTTATGCAACAACCGCAGAGCCATCTCGTTGTCAATACCGAGCAGCCGCCGGAACCGTTCCTGATATGTACTGAATTCATCCCGCACGAAGGCATCAGGCAGAGAGGGACGAATTTTCCGTACTTCGAAATCGCTTTTCGGAAAGAAATCGAACTCGCGAATGTCAAATCTGCGCTCCAGAATCAAATAGGCCTTTTTCACATCAGTGGTTGCAGTCGATTTACCACGAATCCACAGCAGCTGTCCAAGGACGACATATTTCCCCTGCCGGTTGCGATATGTCTCTGCGATCGCTGACCAGGTTGTATCCCGTCGAAGGTATTGTGATACATATTCTCCGCTGTCTCCCGTTTGTTGAGCCCATGCTCCTCGCACGTAGGTCACCACACTGCGATCTTTTCCATGGCGCTCTGCCTCGCGAGCGGCAACGTTGAAATCAACCCACCGAGGTGGGGTCAAGAGTGCTGCATGTGCATCAAGAATGGTGGACTTTCCTGATCCAGATGGCCCGACGAAAAGAAATCCCGCCTCTGCGATGGGAAAGTCGGAGATGCCAGAGAAGGTGCCCCAATTGTATGTCTGGATTCGGACCAGACGAAATTGGTCTAACGCGCCTTCCGGCTCAGCGAGGAAAGCCTCATTGGAATTCGCTTCCATTACGAGTCTTCCTCATCATCCCTGCCGCCAAGTAGCTCTTCGTCATTGGAGTTCGCTCGGGACGCAGTACCTGCCAGGTTCGCGTAGATACCAGTTAGTGCTTGCACCTCTTCGGCGGGAAATAGAAGCTTTAGCGTGGGTGATACTTCGTAGCGGTCCTCGCTGCCGCGGATTTTCTGAAGGAGGCTATGTCTTTTCGCCTTCTCAATTGCACTGTCAACTTGTCGCTCAAACTTGGCGCGATCGACATTGCCCTGACACTCAAAGATGGTTAAATGCTCTACCATTTCGTCAATGGCAAGCACCGCACGTTCTCCTTGAGCATCGGATTGTGTCAGACGTTGCCGTAGGAAGAGCAGCAGTACTGAATCCAGAAAGGTCAATGGGGCCCTGCGGAGCAAGACAGGAACATCAAGTTCGTCCGACAGTATCTGGCGCGTGAATGCAACCTCCTGGTCCCGATCAATTACCAATTCTAGGAACAGCTCATGAAGGCGAGACCGAATGATCGACTCATATCGCAGCAAGATAGGCCACAACTTGGTTTGTCGGCGCGCATCGATGGCGGGGCCGAGGAGCACCTGCACTAGGACTCTTCGTGCTTCCAGTGGAAGGTTTCCCTGGTCATTTGTAAACAGGGCCTCATGACCTTCGCCGCTGGTAGCAAGGTTGGCTACATCTACAGTCGTGATTTTAATCGGTGAGTTCAATATAGCGTTCCCTCAGAAAATAGATTGTAGGGACACGAGCGCGACGAATGACCTCATCATCTCCCTCCCAACATACCATTTCCGTATCCCCTGTTATCTCGCCATGCTTGGCACCGAGTGCCACGTAACCGACCACGCTACCCAGGCCCTGTTCCGCCGGAAAGCTCTCGAGCAACTGTCGAATGGATGCTTGTGTTTGGTTTGCAAGGAGCGCGCGAATGTGTTGCTTCAGTGTCCGGAAGTCGATTTCCGATTGACGAACTAGCTCACTCACGATGTCCAATCCTATCTCTGACGAAGTCCCTTCCTGCATGTCGGGATTGGTGATTCGCTGCGACGGGTCGTACATGACCAACTGCGACGCTGATCGAACTTGGCTGCTCGTGAGCATTAGCGAATATTCGAGAGTATGATTGGGGCGCAGGTGTTCCTTCACTTCCAGGGCAGCCCTCTGCGCCTCTTTCAGGAGTGAATGCAGCCGCCGCTGCTCAAGATACTCACGGCTTTGCACGAAGGTCTTCAGACTACGCGCAAAATTCTGTAAAACATCGTGAACACTGCTACCCTCATCTAAAAGAAACCCGGTCAAACGCAACAAGAAACGCCGCTCTCGCCCCTCGAGAGATCGGGCGAAGGGACGGCCGACAATCTCGCTTAAGGAGGTTTCCAGTGCGGCCGATTGCTCAGGGTCTATCAGCAGACGCCAGAAAGCCGCGAAGGTTTTTCCGGCATCGCTCTCTCCAATCAGGTCGACACCCGCAAAGAGGGCAGCGAGCACATCACCTCGGTTTCCTTCATTTTCCATTAAGCTTTCACGGAGATGACGATTCAGCTTGTCAAATTCGTCCCGAACCCGGCGGAAGTCGCCCGTCAACTCATCAGCAAGAGCAATGATTTCCCGTATCCGCTCCAGTGCTCGGTCGTCTGGCAAGGCCTTCACCCCGCCGCGTTGCACTGACTGAATCTCGCGGTCGATTCGCTGCCGTTCGGCCATCAGTGCCGCCAAACGGGTCTTAGGGTTTGAGTCAGTTTCCTCCGCTAATTGTGTCAACTGTTGTATGACCACTGCCAAGCGACTCTCTGTCGCTGCCAATCGCGGTCTGAGTACCGTGGTGATGAAGCGGATGGCGTTGGCCGCGTCAGTGGTCAGTTCGTACTCTTCCTCGTTCGCGCCAACAGGAAAGCGTCTAGTTATCCACCCCTGGGCCAACCAGTCGGCTATATACTCCTGAGCCGTCCGGGGCAGTTCCTCTCCGCTGGCCCGCAATTGCTCGATCTCCCGGATGAGCCGTTCCTTTAGAACGGAGCTTGAGAGAGTCTTTTCGTTATCGAGCAACAGCGTCTGCAAGATCGCCAGTATTAGCGGCGACTTGTCTGCAGCCAATAGTCGCCAGAGCGCCTGGGACCGTAGATTTCGGAGAGCGGCGACCGTGCGAAGGCTCTTCAATTCATCTCCTTGCGACCCGTCGCGAACCTGATTTTACAGGCAAGTCCTCCCGCATTCCGACACAGAAACCTATCGGATTCGGTTCGTCTTGCGCGTTCGTGCCGAACGACACGGTACAACGTTATCGGGCTGAAAAATTCGATAGCATCACCATTTCTCTCGCAGCCGCCCACAGGGAGAAAATCAACTTCAAGAACCATACTCAACTCTCGTCGTCGCAACGTGAAGCATGTAGAAGCAGGGATATTATAAGCGAATAAAAGACGAATATAACGTCGAATCTATGAGATCGATTCAGGCCTGAAGTGTCGCGATGGCGCGCACACCTACCTCAAGACCGCCGCGTTCTATGTCGAACTCTCGAGCATTGGCCGTGAGGGAGGCGGGCTGTCAATTTAGTTCTATTATGGAACTATATTGACACGTGGTCACGAGCGCTCCCGACTAGACGAACTGCTCATGATGCGATTTTACCTTGATCCAGTGTCGCCACCCGCCCCCTTTTCGGAGACTCGATAGAACTATGCTCCATGTTCGACAAGGGAAACCAAGCGCGACCTTACGCTCCGTCGTGGATTTATGAGTTTCGTGGGAAACTGCAAATTCAACTACTTTGCGGTTCAGATGACAACCCACGAAGACTCATGAATACTGTACGGCGTAGGGTTGGTGACCCGAGCTTGATCCCTGCGTTTCCTTCAGTCAGCTTAGGTTCATCGCGAGCACCGGGGTGAATAGGTCTGGAACAAAGTTGCCCAGTTCGAAATCAGCAGAAGATCATCATTGATAGACCACAATATCTTGCTAGACGCAGCATCCCTCCGGGCTGTGCATATCGGGTCAGCCGCGGTTACATCTCCGGTTACTGCAATGTTCTCGGCGAACGACAACACAAGAGCAGATCGCGACTCTGATCCAAAATAAGAGTAGATGGGAACGGCATCAGGTACCGTCCCGCAACCCGTGAACCGATTGTTATCGATACGATCGTTGCGGGCTCCGGTCAAGAAAATCCCTGTCCCCGTTACGCTCCGGATTGTGTTGCCTGAAATCTCAACATCTTGAAATGCGGGGTAGATCCCAGTGACTTCGTTCCCTGCTCCGTTGTAGGTTGTGGAAGAACCCCACCACACACTACCCACCACCAGGACCTTCCAGAGCATGTCACCATCACTCGCCCACAACATCCGTTGGAAGGTAAGAAACTAGCTATTTTTGGGCAACGGCGTTTCCGCGACAAATT